>APMI01005368.1_pt1 | contig 15144 bp, 19 predicted proteins | sample 667938 | NCBI WGS metagenome assembly APMI01 (sample SAMN01084076, study PRJNA167559) | wastewater metagenome | biome: Wastewater | place: Denmark: Ejby Moelle, Odense | collected 2011-11-28 | reverse complement strand
TTCCTGAGCGAGCCGGTCGGGCACAAGACGGTCTCGCGCTTCCAGGGCACCTACAACTACTGCTCGGAGGAGATGAAGAAGCTGTTCCTGCTGAAGCAGAGCGCGCCGGTGGACCTGTACTACAACGACCTGCACTGCCTGCAGAAGACGAGCGTCATGGTGGAGGCCATCCGTTTCGACGGCTACGACGTGTTCAACGACTTCCGGCCGATGGCGGAGGACAAAAGCAAACCGAGCCTCAGTCAGGCGCAGCTGGACCTCTCGTGCTCGCCGCAGAACTTCATCATCGAGAAGGAGCTGGGCGAGCGGTTCGAAGTGGAAGATGACTACGGCGACTACACCGACATGATGCCCTTCTTCGCGCTGAAGTACCTGCTGTTCAGGAAGGAGTTCGGCGGCATCGGCGAGCTGGTCGCCCGGGAGCGCAAGCTGATCTACACCTTCCGCAAGGTGCTGTACGACGAGGTGAAGGAGAACCAGGACTACAAGTTCTACCAGGAGGTCAACGAGGTGTACCGCAAGCACGCGCAGCTGTGCGAGGAGCACGCGCGCAGGAGCAACAAGATCCGCAAGTACGACGCGCTGCTGTACGAGTACCTGCAGCAGAAATCGGCCGACGTGAGCCCCATCCAAAAGATCGAGGGCGTGGTCGAGGTTAAGCAGAGCTACGCATTCGTGGCCGAGGTCTGGGGCAACGAGAAGTGGATGGAGACCATCTTCTGCTTCATCCACGCGGGCGCCGAGGAGAGGACCCGCGCCATCAATCCCAAGATCCACGGCTTCTTGGACGACCTGTTCAAGTACATCCGCAGGACGACACCGGTCGACAACCGGACCAGCAGACTGAAGCGGATGCCGCTGGAGAAGCACGAGGCCGACATCAGCTCGAAGCTGCACGACATCCTGATCGTCTTCTTCGAGTACTTCGAGCGCGCGAAGAGAGTGGACATGCTCGAGCAAATTCTGCCGTACTTTGTGATCTACGCCGACGACTACAACCGCGAGCAGATGGAGGCCATGATCCTGGAGCACTACAAGCCAAACATCAAAACATATGTGCTTAAGAATTTTGAACATTTTTTGGGAAAGAGCTTAACAGCTTAAATTTAGTTTCGATTAGAGGATAACAATAATATCCGGAATGTGGAAGAAATCTTAAAAAAATTACTAGCGTAGAGACAAAGTACTTAGAAGTGTATTTCGAAATAAAGAAACGAGCTTATCATGTTGATCTCGAAGACACATGAACTCTTGAATATTATTAAATGGTTGGAAATCGCAAATAGTTCATCAACACGTTCTTTACCTAATTCAAAGTCTATAATTGAATACTTTAGTAACCCAATTTTCCAGGCATATGAGTCTGACATCTGTTACATTTTACAAAACTACATTGCCACCAAACTCATGTTTGTTAAATTAAGCAACAAAAAGATAGAATAATTTTGTGGGTATAATGACCCGATGCTAAAAAACTAATACTTTAAAGCCTGGTACATTCGATCTTTTCAAATTTTTTACTTCTACTAAATGAAGAGTGTTACAAGTAACGCAAAATAATTGGCGTGCTTTGAGTTCTTGTTCCCGTTTTCTTTCATCAATCGGCCGGATTAAACTGTCTAATTAACAAAATCGCTCCAGCAGCACTGCATCGACATCAATCGGTATCACAGTTTCAACTTCAACAACTTTAAGCTGTGTCAAATTATTGAATGCTTCACGACGGTGTAAGAAGTATAGGAATACATCCTCTCGATCTGGGACAACTTTCCAGTAGACAGGATCAAAAACATGGGGCACTTGCGCACCGTATACGAAGGCCTAGCTAAAGTATTGGGTCTGTTCTAGCTCAGCAATTATGCCTACATCTACCTGTTTTAAAAATTAAGGATGACTATGGCGAAAAGGACACTATAATTCTTAGATTGGACAGCTTCTCTCCACAGTCTCACAACACAAGTGAAGTCGCTCAATGATGATGAGATGTGTTAGGGCTAGTTTAACATGTTTCATAGTCTTCTGCGAGGGAAAGCTCACATCTGCCTCAATTAATTCGATAAATCAATCGTTGTTCTCATGCCTGCCATTGAGTATCGAGTTAATCAGAAGTTCAATATTGTCGTATACACGCTGAGTTTACTCTACATTTATATCCCCTAGCTGAATTAATAAAGTAAGAATAAAATACGCGAAGTGCTCACCTTCATTCACCAGCCTTAAATTTTCAATAAAGAAAGGTTTTTTAAGGAACTTACTTCGCATTGGCAGATCGGCCTTGCCACAGTAAAGGCTTTAATGGATGTTCAACTCTACGATAGCGCCTTCCAGATCGTATGCACTTACCTGCAAGTATTTAATCCTCATTTTTGCTTCTTTGTGGGTTTTTTTGCCCGGCCCATCGTTTCTTGCTACATCAACGCTTGCAAACCATAAGTCTTAACTATTCACTTTGAGAAGTTAGTGAGTAAAATAAAACTATCTGATATCATTGTGTGCCCTGGTCTAACAGTGTTGATATTTTAATACATTCTTAAGCATCACCTGCTGACGGAGCAACTCAACAACTTAGTCAGGAAAGCAATCATTTATTGCATACGCGGATTCAAAATTCTTGATAACACTTCGCTCGCTTGGGCTCAAAGATACCTAATTGCCCTCGTAGCAAAATACTTTCCCGAACGTAGGGGCAACAGTTTTCTCGTCATGGGACTTCTACACAGTTAGTCTAGCTTCCGGGCTGAGGTGAGGCGGAAACTACGGAAGTCTAAATTTCCTGCGCGTATTAGAATGAAGATCGAGAAGTGCACAATGAAGATCTGCTAATGCGAACGCCAGTTTCTGCCCGACAAGTGCAAGGACGAGTTCTATCTGAACCTCAACCTTCTGAATCATTTCTAGCTCAACAGATCACAATTGGAACTATCACAAAATATCTGCTGAAATATACATGAACATGGAGCTATGGTGATTCTGTAGTGTGGTTTTTACATTTTAATAATTGTCATAATTAGTTAGTCGTTAAAAGTAAATATAATGATTCACATGCTCGGCTCGTACTCCACCAGGAACAACTCCAAGCTGCTAGACAAAAACATCAGTTCGGCCCGCTTCTTCAAAAAGTTGTCCACCACCGATGAAAACGAGAAGAATGTTGTCAACTATATCGACAGATTGATTCCGCAGACCCAAAAACATAATGGCAGTGCAGTGGCTCTTGCAAATTTACCAATATCCAATGGGACATTGAACTTAGTAAAAAACTTTAGCAACAAGAAACTGCCACGCAAGAAATCAATAAATAATTTGACATCTATGTCTGGCAAGGCCCTCAAGACCTTAGATTCAATCGGGTCACTGTCGAATCTTTACAAAAACAGTGAGATTAAATAAAGTAAGGAGAGAGAAAAGGAGAAAAGTTATAAGAACCTCAAGCTAGCGAGTTCTATTGAATTTCCTAAAATTTTGTGCAAGTCGATTAGCCAAACGGCCATTCACAAAAGAACAGAATAGAAAACGTTGAAAATTCTAGATAAAATAAACGGAGATAAAAAGGGTTCAAATCTCAAGAAAAAAGGCAGTCACCTTTTCGGCCCCGATATTAAAATAAACCAATTTAGGTTGGGCAAGAAGTTGGGGAACGGACGGTTCGGAAGCGTGTACCTAGCAGAGTAAAAGGAGTCGAAGCTGTTGTGTGCTATAAAAGTGCTGTCGAAATTAAAAATAAAATAGTCGAAAATGGAAGAGCAAATAATAATGGAAATAAAACTGCAGTCTTACATGAACCATCCTAATATATTAAAAATGTACGGGTACTTCTGCGACCAGAAAAACATCTATTTAATCTTGGAGTACTCAAGCCAGTGCTTGTTTCGCGAGTTTAGGGGCAAAGTAAAACTATTGTAATATTTAGGGCAAATTTAGTGAGTAAGAAACTGCCTACTTTGGTAAGCAAGTGATTGCAGCCCTTAAGTACATGCATAACGAATACATTATGCACAGAGACATAAAGCCTGAAAACATCCTCGTCGAGCATGGGGCGCTCAAGTTGTCAGACTTTGGATGGTCAACCTACTCGCCGCTCTACAAAAGACAAACATTCTGTGGAACTATTGACTATGTGCCTCCTGAAATAGTAGAAGGTGCGTCCTATGATGAAAGGGTTGATATTTGGGCACTAGGAGTTCTATTGTACGAGTTAGCTTCGGGAAAAGCTCCATTCTAAACAAAAGATTAAAATATCACTTATGAGAAAATTTTGCACTGTGAATGCAAATTCCCAGGACATTTCTCACCTGAACTGGTAAGCCTACTAAAAAAGATTCTAGACAAGAACCCATCAAACCGGCCAGACTTAGAGCAGATCTAGCAGCATGAGTGGTTCGAGAAGTACAAGACAACAGGCAGATTCATTGCTAAGCCAATTTGGACTGCCTGGAATAATTTGTGATAGTTTTTAATAAATTGCACATACTATGAACAAAATCGATATGCACATAAAGTGGCTTCATTCTCGGAGCCAACTTTTCTCCAGATTTACAGTTGGGTCTAGTACTCGACTGTAACCAGCAATGTGGTGAGCCTCGACATCCATTCCTTTCACATAAGATTTGTTGTCTTTGTACCGTTCCTTGAGCGAGGACTGTCGATCAAGTAGCAAGGAGTCCCTTGTCTAGCTAGAAGTGAAGGCTTTTAGTGCAGGAATTGGACTAAGTTCGTCGAAAACTTAGTGTACTGGCTTCAAGCCCATTGTAGCCATAAAATTATCAAAGTCTTGCTGATTGACTTGAGCGACTCCATTTCTATCAATTATTTTAATCAAGCATCCGACTTATTAATCAGCAATTTCTTGGCCATTGCTTTCCATAAACTATTTAATGCTTTCCGAAGTTATGCCCTGATTTTTATTGGGTCCACCATACCCGCTTAACAGCTTGAAAATGTTTTATGAGTTAAAGTCATAGGAACTTTTCAAAGTTGAGTTTATTTCCGACAATCTAAATAGGTGATAGCTTACTCTGAATATTGTTTGATAATTTAAGTAAAAAACTTAGCGATCAAGTACTCAATTTCTCGACACAGCTTTTCATGAGGGCGTAATATTATGACAGGTCTTCGCATTGTTTCATAGCGAAGTTTAGGATTCTGATTTGGCAGAATGAAGTTTTGGAATTATATCAAGCTTATTGTCTGTGACTGGTTTACGTCTATTCGTCCGAACAGAGTCTTTAGTTGACTGCCTTTAAACGTAATGTTGTTCTCAATTAAGAAGTCTCGTATATCCTGCTCAAGGATGCAATTCTTACGGTCGGCGTCAAATCGATGAAACAACGATGCTGGAGTGAAGTTTGGGACTTAAGCAAGAGCTTGCTTTATTATTTAAAGCTTCCTCTATGACTAAGCTGTTTTCATTATAAATTCAATCACTTTTCTGATTGTATTTTCAGAAATATTTGCACTCATTTGGCTCTTACTAGCTTGAGATTTTTTTTGGCTTTTCGATAAGCTTTTAGCTCCCTTGGACTTGTTTGATTTCTTAGATGATTGCAATTTATCCATTCGATGATCGAAAGCTAATCTTTAATATGTTATTTTATTATAATGTATATGATTTTCTGTTAATTTTTATTCTTACATCATAATATTCTCTGCAAAACTAAGATTTATGCCAAAAAATCAGCTATACTTAGAAAGAAATTCAAGAATGTACAAATAAAAAATAAATATTAAATAAAGAAGTGATGAACTTGGTCACTTAAAGAGTTGGTCATTGTAGGCTAAGTCTTCATAAATCTTGCCAAACTTGTGGAGTATACCAAGCCTGTTGCTAAGCACACGAATATCCTTGAGAGCCAGCCAGTGCTGGTAAAGTTCTTCGTTCATGCGGTGCAAATCTGTGACGAGGCATTCATTTTGCTTTTTTTGCTTGTCTAATTTCTCTTTCGAAGCTGAAATCTCATCAATCAATTCCGTTTCAATTTTCTGAAGTGCGACAATTTGCTTATGGAGACTATCAACCTATAGCATATACGCTTCTATTGCGATAAGATTCTATTTCTACTTCGCCTTGTATAGATCTGTTAATTGCTGCATATCGTTTTGAAACTCCTTCTTTAGCATGCATATTTCGTTAAGCAGAAATTCTTCCCTATTGGATTTAATTTTCATGTTTTACTCGATAAATCTGCGCTATGCTTCCTCTTTAAGATACTTGTAATTCTTCACTTATTTCTGTAGACTCTTTTATGATTGTTTGCACTCATCTAGCTCTCTGACCACTACCTCTAGTTCTGATTAGAGCTGGGCGATTCTCGATTGTAGGTTTTCGACTGATTGCTTGTGCATTGCAGTGCTTGAGTAATGCGAAGTCTCTGAACTCTACTTCTGCTTCTAGGATTCACTCTCCAGCTTCTCCAGCTTCCGTAAGGTCAAAGACAGTTATCTTGACGCTCCATTTAGGCTATCTTGTAGTTCTGCAATAGTTGTCTAAATTTAATTCAAAATTACATCTTTGTGTTCTCTCAGCTTTCGCTCATCTTCATCTTTATCTTTTTGGAAACTTGACTTTAAGCTACTCTCATAGGTGAGGAGATGCTAATTAAAGTTTTTCAGAAAACGATCTAGAATATCTTGTCCAAAAGTCACCACTATTTCCTTCGATATGTTCTAAAGGCTCTTCATTTTATCTTTCAGAGTATTAGCTTTGCTTGAAAAACTGGATCGGGAGTCCTGAACAAATTCCAGAAGTGGTTTCAGTTCAATAAACAATTGGTGCGACTTTTATTTAAATATGGTTGCCATATTGTGGTAACGATCAAAAGTTTGTTTTAGAGTAGATATCGAATTGTTTAGATTCCGCCTCGAGAAAGGCAACTGTGGCCACGACTACTGTTTTTACATGTTTGCCATCTTACCAGAAGTTATTATAGACCTTGTGGCCGATACAATTTATGAATACTATGGAGTACGCGATGATCCTCTTTTGCACTTGAGAGGCGATATCATTTATATGAAACTGCTCCTAACTGACAGTCTTCGCTACCTGCTTTACACAAAGGTCACTTTTTTGGGAGTGATTGACGATTTTTATCTGTCGACTGAGTTTCTTTGTGTTTCAAAATAGTTTCGGTTGGTGTTGCTTTTACCGACAGTTTCCCTCAGTGTATCTCTGTAAGTTTCTTCGTACTTTTGCTTTGGAGACATTTTTTCTCTATTAGTAACATAATTGCCTCTAAAATAGTCAACTTTGTTTGAATTAGCGTTACTGTTCTCTTTGTTTATATTGTATGTCTCCTTGCCGATGCTCTTTGAAATGGATGTCTGAAGTGCAATTTTTTTCTTGCGCTTGAGGAACTCAAACAGAGACTACCCGGCCTGCATTGTGTCAGAATTTTATAGATGACTCTCTGTCCGATTCGACTTAGTGATCATCATCAAAAATAAGTGATTAATGTTAACGGAGATTACAATAAGTTAATGTTAAGTAAATGTGTAAGATTAGTTGCTTTACAATAAAATAAATAATACTATTGATTAATATGGAAAGGAAAGATAACTAAATATTATTAAACATCAAGCTCGATACTTACTGAAAAGCTAGCTCATATTCTTGACGAGGTTTTGATCAAGCCCCAAATTGACTATTTTTTTCTCTAACTCTGATAGTCTTTCTTGTGAATCCAGCAGTTCCTTAAGCCTCTTCTCCAGCTGGTTGTACTTGACAATCAGCTGCCGGATATCGCTTTATTTTTCTTGCAGCTGCTCCTGGAGGGAGGCAATGTCCTTGCCTTTGGTTGCTAGCTTCGTCTCATAATAGTCCTTCATGGCCACTTCGTTTTCATTCATGAGTATCTTCATCTTAGAACGCTCGTCTTCAATGGCAGCAGAGGACTCGAGTTGCATAGTCTACAGAAAGCCAGCCCGAAGCCCCACTTCTTGCTGGAGAGATTTATTCTCCCTCTGCATGAACTCAATCTACTTTGATTTCTGAAATAGCTCTTTTTCAATTATATCGATTTTGTTTCGCAACTCTTTGCTCTATTTCAGCAGTGCTTCATTAGGGGACTCGTGTCTCTCCTGAATAATCTTCTGGCTCTTTCGTTCAAACTCTTACTCATATTCCTTCTTCAAGTTTTTCATTTCTGTCATTTTGGATGCGAAATTGTCTCGGGTCATACTCAGCTCATCCCTCAGCTGTTTGACTTCATCTCCATGGAGTTGCTTTAGTTTACTCATCGTCTCGTGAATGGTCGAAATTTACTTATCTTTACCTAAAATTAAGGCATGGAACTTTTTCTTCTCAGCCTCGAAGAATTCAGCTCCTTTTTGTTTCTGTTAGGTCTCTCTTAGAAGGGTTTGAGATGTGAGCTCCATTTTTGTACCCAAACTAGTAATTTGCTCTCGGAACTAGAGATGGGCAGCTGCGAACTTCACTTTATAATCTTGAATCTTGGCCTTATACTTGGTGAGTTCAGTGTCGAAATTCTTTCGTAGCATGTCATTCTCCTGGAGACATTTATGAATTTTTTATCTATCAATATCCCTCTGATCCTGTAGCTACTTAATTTGCTTCATGAGTATTGCGATTTCGCTTTAATAGTACTGCTCAAGGCCTTTTACATCAGCCTCGTGTAGATGGGCTATTTTGATTTTTAGTAGTTCCAGTTCCTCCAAACTGTCTTCTTATAATGTTTTAATTCTCTTGCGCAGAGTTTCCACCAGTCTTTCAGTGTCCTTCTTCTCTGCAGCGTGGGTGTCCTTCATGTCGTGAATCATGTTGTAGAGCTTTTTAATCTCATCCGTTTTAGATGCGCAAACGATCATCAGTTTATTGATCTCGCTCCGGAAGCACTCTTTCTAATTGTCTACAATGTTCTCGTAGTTCTTCAACTCCAATTCGCTGATGCTCTTGAACTTTTCCCTCTCTTTATATAGATTCTCTTTACTGGTGGTTTATAACTCGCGTATTTCCTAGAGCAGGCGTTCCCTATCCTGCCTGATATTTTAGACTTCAAGCTGATGTTACTAAGAGTGCATGGTGCTCTTCTTTTGCACTTGCTCGATCTCTATGGTTTTGTTCACCAGCTACTGCTTAATCTTCTTTATCCTGTTCTCCAGCCTAGTCGTGCTGAGGATGTGCTCGCGTTATGTATTCTTCGATGTAGAAATTAGAGACTATTGGTGTTTCTCGGCTAACTATCTGATCTCCAGTTCCTTGAGGAGCTTGCTATGTGCCAGCTGAGTCCGTAGCTCAACAACTTCGGAACTCAGTTTCTCGCACTCCGATTTGGCTACCGATCTTGCAGACTCTAGTTCAAAAGATTTAAGTTATAAGCTCTCTTTTAATTTCTTGACCTGAAGCTCCATAATTTATCTGCTGTCTTATGTCGATTTCTTTATATTTCTAATTTGCATAGTGAGTTATCTCTCGTGTGCTTCAGCTATCTCTTTGAGTTCCCCATTTTTAACAAGCTCAACTTTGTAGCAGTCATCATGAAGCCTTGAGATTTCCTGCATGAGCCTGTCGATTTAGCCGTCCTTGATTTTCACTTATTACCTAATTTAGGTAATGATGCGCTCGTACTCCATGCCGACCCGGGCGATCTAGATCTTGAGCACTTCGCCCTTTTATGCGAGCAGGGCTTCTTCCTTCCTGGTTCTGGCTTCCAGCTCGATCTTGAGGTTGTTGACCATTTCGCTGAGCATCGCATTCTCGTTGAGCAGGTGCGAGTTGTGCTTGAGAACAGTCTCCAGCTTGTTCTTCAGCTCCTCGATCAGCCCCGAGTTGTTGTGCAGCTTCGTGTGCTCCGACTCCTGCTTCAGCTTCGGCGAGTGGATCGACGGACTGTACTGCGAAATGTTGGCCTGGTTCATGTTCTACGCGTGGTGCTGCCGGTGCTGCGTGTACGACTACTTGCGGCTCAAATGATACGCCGTCGAGTGAAACCTGCGCGATGGGCTCAGTGTCGACATTTGCTTTGATTTTTATTTATATTAATAATTTTATCTATTATAGCCGTTATTGATCGATACAGATATAGTGGATTATTAATAAAAATAAAATATTCTGACTAATTTCTGCACTCTGCTGCCTTAACGATGTAGATTGAGAAAGTTAAAAACTATCGACAATTATCAAAGAGCAGCCTAATTATGTTAGTTGCTCAAGTTCTCATTTATATTTCCTGTTCTTCGCCAGGCCCTCCCTGCTGATCTTCTCTACGTTGCCTTATTGAATTCAGTATTTACTTTGTGTATTTGATGCGTCGAGCCATTTCTGAGTCAGATGTCTGTAGGGCATTCGACAGCGACTGGTAAGTTTTCTAGTTGCGCTTTGAGAAGAACAGCACCGTCTTCTTTTCAGTGTTTAATAGGATCTGACTATTGTCGAAGAAGTTCACCTGAAAAATCTTATTGCTTAATCCAAACATGATGGCATGACGAGTCTTAAGCCACTGCTTCATGTAAATAAACCCTTCATTTTTAAAGTAAACCAGTTTAGACTAGGGGAGCTTAGCAGCTTAGTCATTCAGCTGCGGGATGAACCTTTCCAGCAGCATGTACTTCTTCTGGAAATCCTTGTTCACTGGCAAGTTGTCATGTGAGTAAGTCACTACGCTGTCCTCCCTCGCAGCAGGGTTATCAATGTAGTACACCTTCTTTGTTTCGAGATCTGTCGACATCAAAGTCTCATCATTGAAATACACACCGTACTGATGATTATTGATGAGATAACCTAGTCCATACTTCTTGGAGTAGTCCACAGAAGCCAGAACGTGAATCTTGTGCTCTTACTATTTCTATTTTTCTACTGAGGAAGTGAGCTGTTCAACATCTCTCGTTTGGCCTGTGAGCTCGCTATTAAAAATATTGCGAGGTGAGTGCATCCCGTCGATCGGGACTTTTGCTGGTCCTCCATTTCCATTGAGATTGATCTCTAGCTTCTTTTTCATGAAATCCTCTGCCTTGAGTTTGTCACTGGACTTCACTCGAATCAAAGAAGGGCCACTCTCTTCAGGCTTAGTCGACTTGAAGTTCGGGATTGTGGTGAGCGCCTCCACAGGAATGTACTTCGGAATGTCTTCATTACTTAAAAACGGATGCTCATACATTTATTTGACGGTCATTCGCTGTTTGGGGTCCAGAACCAAGATTCTCTTTATGAAATCTTTTACTTCATCTGGTACGCTTATGTTCTAGAGTTATGTATGATGTACTGGGAAAGTGTAGTCGCAGCTTTTTATCTTTTTATAAGTCATCTTCACTTAATTCGTTTCGAAAGGAGGTCGACCAAACATTAAAGCATAGCAGATGACACCAGTTGACCAAATATCGACTTCGTACGAGTGACCAATTGCACCTTCGACTATTTATGGCGCAATATAGTTAGGGGTCCCGCACATAGTTCGCTTCTTTTAATCGCAAAATTATAACTTAGTGGCGAGCCCAAAGTCTCCAACTTTGAGGTCCATGTTTTCATTAAGGAAAATGTTGCCCATTTTGAGGTCGCGGTGAATTACTCGATTGCTATGCATATACTCTAGGGAGGAAACAATCTGCAGCATAAAGTACCTTGCTTATTTGACTGTGAGCTTCTTGCGTTTCTTGACCATTTCACTAAGGGTCTTATTAGTGCACAGCTCTAAGACAATGTACACATTTTTGGTATCTTCGAAGACACTGTCAAACTCGACGATGTGCTTGTGGTGCAGAGTCTTATGGATCTTTATTTCAGACAGTAGCTGCGGATATGGTTAGCCGTACCTTTTGCTTGGCCCTGCTCTTCTGCAGAGTAGTCTTGTCAATGACCTTAATGGCGTACATCTGCTTGGTCTCTAGATTCATGCCCTCGTAACACTTGGCGAACCCACCTGCCAATTAGACATGAGTTTACCTTTGCCGAGCATTTTTCCCTTCGAATATTTCTTGAACCCGATTTCACCGTTGACTTTTGTTATCTTATGCTCGATTATCTCCTCGACCTCTTCATCAAATTTGTCCATTGCACGGGGCGACTATTTTGTTCTGTATTTAAATAATATAAGCACTAAGCAAATTTTATATTAAGCATCACTCATTATAATTAAAATGTCGGCTAAGCAGCTCACTCATTATTATTCAGATTTCCTAGCACTGACTTCCTTTTACGATCTACATTTCTAAATGTTGATAGAGCACTAGTAACTGCTGTACTTTTCTAAGAAGCTTTCTCCTTATCGTGCACACAGTAAAAATTTTATATTGTCATTTTTTTATATTTACGACCTATTGCAGTGCTAGAAGCTATAACTGCTTGTGATTCTGCTGATCTGTATTTAACTTGACTATCGTTCGTGTGTGTGCTCTGAAATTTCAACTCCGCATTTTATTTACAGAATTTTATTTCAAAATTGCTCTTTCTCTTTAAAAGAACTTCCTTCTATGCGGTGCTGATTGTTGAATAGAACTGTTAATTTTCTTCTGCGTTCTACTTGAGACAAAATTTAGGTAGAGAGAGCCTAGTACGATTCGATTTCCTAGCTCTTAAAGTGACGCGTTATTTCTGTTTTGCTTTATCCTGAACTATTCTTATCTACTGAAGCGCCTTATTCAATCTCTCTGATAACTGTTCTGTAATACCTGGACTGATTGATGCTTCCAAATAGGCAGCCTCTGCTTACGGATACTTGCGTAGCCTTTCAAGCTCAACTGCCTCGTTGTATTTGATGATGGGAAACAGACTCAAGTAGTAACTTTTCGGGACTCTTTGCTGGCATAACAATCCTAAAGCTTTCCTCGCTGCTCCCAGTGCCTTGTAGTGCTCCCCCATTGCAGACAGAATTGCGCACAGGTTAAGGGAACAATCTGTTACAACTTTCAGAATGTCGATGTCTTTATTTTTGTTGCGCGAATTTTGATCGATTGTTCCCATTTCTGTTTCGAAAGCCAGTACAATATTGTCAGCTTCCTTTTGCGCCTTAGTGATATACATGACCGCCAAGCCGAGGTCGCCTGCCCTTTTGTAGACGCAGGCCAAGTTGTTAAAAGTGATTATTTTGACGTGACCGGTGCCCTCGTACTCCCCGTACTTGAGTGCCCTCTTGAGCCAGCTCTCGGCGTTGATACTATCGTTGTTCTGCGAGTACTTCATTCCGATAATATTCATCAAGTTACCCATTTCTTGGAGGTGTCGAGCCTGTATTGTTTCGCCCCGTGCTTTTTGATTGCTCAAACTTGATTTCAATAACTGGTATTTTCGCTCAAGGAACGCAAGTTCAGAATTTGGGCTCACACTGCACTCAGGTGCTCCCTCTGTCTCTTTCCTTTGTAGCCTGTGGGAAAGCATGAATTCCGCTGCGAAGTCAACATGCCCAGCCAAAACTGACGATGGAGTAAGCGCAGATGATCTAATTTTGTTTGATTATGGGTGTCTTCTTGCTCTACACTTAGCCTCATTAGTGATCATTGCAGCTCTATTAATAAAATTTATAGTCGTTTTGATTAAAATATATGTGCGGAACACTCGCACTTTCACTTTTATTAATGAGAGCGCTTTATACTCAACGCAATTATTTAAGTTTATTTAAAAAAAGTGAATATATTTATTAAACTTAAATTTTCACTGCATTGCCTTGTTCGCTTTTAAATGATGAACATTAGGACTATAGTGTGACTAAAACAACTAAATAATATAAAGAAATAATTTAAATTAAACTTTAAAACAGATATGATTAAAATAAATGACATCTTAAAATTAGTGTCTTTCACTTTTGTTCATTTCAATAATAATATCTTGAGGAAATAAAATTTAAGATAAATAGCTATAAATTTGAATAATGAGGACTTGCAGATATGGTTGCATTTATATTCTATGGATAGAAAGCATAGAATTTATTATTATTTGCGAACAATGCTTAGAAAAGCTCAACCACTTCGCCCTTTCTCGAGACTTGATAACATTATCGAATCGAAGCCCGGCAAAAACTTCATAGGGGTAGCGGGAATCCCTGAAAAAAATCGGTCAGGCTCTAAAGCATTTCCTTACTTTGTTGAGGAAAACGAAAAATAAAACTAGTGCTCAAAGTAGAATAGAGTGTTACTGGCCCCTAAAAAGCAAGAGAAGTCCGTCTCCCAGCGATAGGAAAATCAAAATGCCTAAAGTCTGGCTGCTCAAGTTTCAAAGGTGGTTTAGCAAATGGAAATTAAATGCAGTGATGAAGTCTACACAAAGGGAGAAAAGCAAGACGCGATGCTAGGTCTAGCTCAGCATTTGCAAATTGTTAATGAATCATGCGCCATACCCATCTCTATGGTGGTAAGAAACAAAAGACCCTGCCCACCCGCGAGTGAGCAAAATTAAGAGGACTTAAACACAAAGCAGAGTAAAGGGGGGAGGCTCGTTGAAGAAAAATCATTTGCCAGAAGAGTAAAGTAAAGAATAGAGGCCGAGAATGCCCGAAATGAAGAGAAAAGAAGACAGTGGAGTATCGGAGAAGATGCATATGTGCCTTACCCTCTCCAAGAGCTGAAGCAACAGATCGGCCTAAAGACTCGCAAGAATTCATCTGAAGTCGGAGACGGATTAGTGATTATTTGATTAACTGTTGTAGCATACATCTTAAAAGTAAGTTTACCATAACACGAAAGGAGTTTAGCATTTCCGGTGTATCGTTGCGAGAGGCGATAAGCTTATATAAATATTAATATACTCAAACTAGAAAGCAGTTCGAGCAATTGAAAGCAGATGGATTTTTAAGATATCTCAATGACTGAATCATGCGGACTGAAAAGCAGCTCACTAAGCTGTCGACTGTCGACTGAGTTTGGCAACCAAGACTCTTCCTCCATGCAGCAGACAGGTAAGCGAATGCAGCTGAGCAGACCAGCGTAGGGATAAGGCACGCGAAATAAGCAGGAGGGGTATCGGTGCTACGAGTGCGCAAGTAATGTCTAGCGATCATCAGGCTGCCGTACTTGCAATGGGCTGAAGGAAGTTAAAGACGGCAACGTAATGGTTGGTCTCATGATGCAGGTTATGTGCGCCAAGCTAAACCATGATGTACCTAAACTCAAGAATTTCCCGAAGTTAGAGTTTTCAAGCCAGAACAAGATTAGCTCTAAGAGTAACAAAAATAAAATACCTGAGAACAATTTTTGCACTGACATTTC
>APMI01024772.1_pt1 | contig 15148 bp, 11 predicted proteins | sample 667938 | NCBI WGS metagenome assembly APMI01 (sample SAMN01084076, study PRJNA167559) | wastewater metagenome | biome: Wastewater | place: Denmark: Ejby Moelle, Odense | collected 2011-11-28 | reverse complement strand
AATGGAGTGAGCCGGTAAACCTGGGCGCCCCGATCAACACGCGGGAAATGGATTGCTTTTTTACTATGGATGCAGGCGGAGAGTATGCTTATATGAGTACCGAAAAAGACTCGTACGGCGAAAGTGATATTGTTCGTATCAAACTGCTGGAAAGAGAAAAACCTGACCCTGTAATGCTGGTAACCGGTAATGTGTATAATAAAAAAACAATGAAGCCACTAAGCGCCTCGCTGTTGTATGAAACACTTCCGGATGGTAATTTGGCAGGCAATGCAGTTTCTAACCCAGCCGATGGCGCCTTTAAAATTGTATTGCCCTTCGATAAGAATTATTTGATCAGGGCAAATGCCGACCACTTTTTTGCTCAATCGGAAAACCTGAACCTTGATTCGTTGAAAAAAGCCGGTTATAAAGAAGTACACAAAGACCTATACCTGGTGCCGATCGAAGTGGGTGCAGTGGTAAGATTGAACAATGTGTATTTTGATTTTGACAAATCAACGCTCAGGCCGGAATCTTTTGTAGAGCTGGACAGGGTGGTGAAAATGCTGGAAGAGAACCCGGCCATAGAGATAGAAATGAGTGCGCATACTGATAGCCGTGGGTCAGATGAATACAACTTTAAATTAAGTGATAACAGGGCGAGATCGGTGATGGACTATATTGTATCGAAGGGCATTGCCGCTGGAAGGATAAGATCGCAGGGTTACGGTGAAACCAAGCCCGTGGCACCGAATGATACGGACAGCAACCGACAACTGAACCGGAGGGTTGAATTCACGATACTAAAAAATTAGGTAGAGCCTTCTAAAATAGCTACGATCACTGTACCTGGTACAGTGATTTTTTTTGCCCTCATACCGGTAACTTCATGGAAGCATTAAAACAAGTATAATGGCTGCAAAAAAAACTGCAAACACAGCGACAGATGCTGAAAAAGTACAGCAACACATGAACGCTTTGAATCACCCGCTGAAAAAAGAAATGGAAACCCTCCGGGAGATCATCAAAAACTCAAGTGCAAAGCTCAACGAAAGGATAAAGTGGAATGCTCCCAGTTATTATTACATTGATGATATCGTGACCTTTGGGCCTTTGCGAAACGACAGGCTGCTCCTCGTTTTTCATCATCCATTTATCGTAAAGCTGCCATCTCCTTTACTGGAAGGTGACTACAAAGACCGGCGGCTGGCTTACTTCAACGATTCGAAAGCGATCAAAGAAAATAAAAAAGAGATCGAAAGGATCATCAAAGCCATCATTGAAATGATTGACGATAATAATGGATAAAGTTTCCCGCTGGCCTGTGCTGAAACCAGCCAAAATTGCCTGCATAAATATCATCCACAATAGCCGCTGATGTATTTAGCCGGCTATCTACCCTGTTTTTCCTCATTTAGCAAATTGCCCAAAAGCTCTACTACACTACATTTGTAGACAACAGCAGAAAAAATATTTGCTTTAATTAATTAAACGTTTGTTTAAATTAGTGCGAATAGCTAATTTCGTGTTTCCTTGTAGAATCCATTCCGCCTGTTTTTATTTACATTATCCAAAAGATATGCAACCATTGTTTATTAGAAAATTACTGTTTTTCACCGTACCGGTATTGATATTCCCGGCGTTCTTGTCAGCGCAGGCCGGTAAAGACAGCTTATTGTCACAGGCTGCCCTTCCGGATGTGGTGGCCTATGCGATCCGCCACCAGCCAGTTTTGGAGCAGTCATTGGTAGATGAGAACATTGTGAGCAACAATATCAAATCAAAGCTGGCCGACTGGTTTCCACAGGTCAACTTTAATTACAGCTTACAGCATAACTTCCAGGTGCAAACCAGTATCATTGGCGGTAACCCGGTAAAACTTGGTGTAGATAATACTTCCGGCGGCCAGTTCACCATGTCGCAATACCTGTTTAACAGGGATGCATTACTGGCACTGCAATCAAAGGGAGATGTAATCACACAGTCGAAGCAAACGACCGAAAGCCGGAAGACAGATGTGGCGGCTGCTGTGTCAAAGGCTTTTTATGATGTGATCGCCACCAAACAGCAGATAAGAGTAGCCGATGAAAATATCAACCGGCTGTCTAAAAGTTTGGACAATGCCTTCCAGCAGTATAAGGCTGGCATTGTTGATAAAACCGATTACAAGAGGGCTACCATTGCGCTCAATAACACAAAAGCATTGAGGCAAAGCAACGAGTCGCTGCTGCAGGCTAAGACTGAATACCTGAAATACCTGATGGGTTACCCGGTTACAGGAGCGCTGAATGTAGTGTACGATAGCCTGCAAATGGAGAAAGAAGTGAGCCTGGATACAGCACAGCAACAGGTGAATTACAATAACCGTATTGAGTTTCGACTACTGCAGACACAGCAGAAACTGCAGGAAGCCAATGTGAAATATAACAAATGGGCCTACCTGCCAAATGTATCGCTGAATGGTGCTTACAATTTGAATTACCTGAACAACCAGTTTGGTAAATTGTATAACAATAATTTCCCAAACTCTTATGCGGCGCTTACTTTTTCGTTCCCGATTTTCCAGGGAGGAAAAAGAAAATACAATATTTCAACAGCACAGTTACAGTTAAAGCGTACGCAACTGGATATTGTTGCCCTGCAGAACAATGTGAATTCACAGTACGCCAGTGCGCTGGCCGTGTACAAAAGCAACCTGGCCAACTACAATGCATTAAAAGAAAATGTGGCGCTGGCGCAGGAAGTGTATGATGTGATCAATATGCAGTACCGCAATGGTATCAAAACATATATCGAAGTGATCACTGCAGAAACCGACCTGCGTACATCGCAGATCAATTATTACAATGCCCTGTATCAGCTATTGGCCAGCAAGATAGATGTGCAGAAAGCGCAGGGCCAGATAGTTTATTAATATTAAAAATCAACAGAAAGAATATGCCAAGCTTTTCATTAAAAAAATTTGCCGTACCAGCCTGTATCGTGTTGTTAAGTGCCTGTGGTGCCGACAAAACGCAAGCTCCTCAAGGCCCTCCTCCCCCGGTAGCCGTAACCGTTACTACGGTGCAAAGTACGGATGCCGTGTACTACGAGGAATATCCGGCCACGCTGGCCGCTTTGAACCAGATCGAATTGCGGGCGCAGGTAAGCGGCTACGTTACCGGCATGTACTTCCAGGATGGGCAGAAGGTAAGCAAGGGTCAGAAATTGTACTCCATCGATGCCCAGGTATACAATGCCAATTACCAGCAGGCGGTGGCCAACCTGCAGGTGCAGGAAACGAATATGATGAAGGCACAGAAAGACGCCGAACGTTATCATGAACTGGATAAGCATGATGCCATTGCCAAACAGCAGGTTGACTATGCAGATGCTGCGCTGGAAGCTGCTAAAAAGCAGGTGATTGCTGCCAAAGCCAGCGTGAACAGTGTAAGCGCCAATGTTAGTTTTGCCAGCATCTATGCGCCTTTCAGCGGTACCATCGGCATCTCCAATGTAAAAACAGGCACTGCGGTAGTTGCTGGTCAAACGGTGCTGAACACGGTATCAACAGATAGCCCGATCGCAGTGGATTTTGCGGTGGATCAAAAAGAAGTATATCATTTTATGCAATTGCAGCAGCAAAAAGCAGATAAAAAAGATTCCACTTTTACCATTGCATTTGGCAGTGAAGTGTACCCCTACCCTGGCAGCATTAGCCTGGTTGACCGTGCTGTTGATCCGCAAACCGGCACCATTAAAACAAGGTTGATATTTCCCAATGACAAGGGAATGCTCAAACCAGGTATGAATACTTCTGTCAGGGTAAAAAGCAACAACGCACAGCGATCGATCGTAATACCAAACAAGGCCGTTACGGAACAACTGGGTGAGTTTTTCGTGTATGTACTGGGAGACAGCAGCAAGGTTACCCAGCGCAAAGTGCTATTGAGTAAACAGATTGGTGCGAATATCATTGTGAAAGAGGGATTGAAAGAAGGCGACCAGGTAGTAGTAGAAGGTGTACAAAAATTAAGAGAAGGCACGGTAGTAACAACAGCAGTGCCGAAAGCAGCAGGAAAGTGAAAAAAATTGATCGCTTGATCGTTGATGGTTGATCGTTTGCGCTTTTATTTGCCTGAAGCAACACTGGTCAATACCGCATTAAAAATATTACTGGTATACGTTTGTCGCCAGGCGTTTTTGCGGTAAGTAACATTGATGAACAGGGCTTGAACAGCACAAGTGAGTGACACAACGATGCTCAATATTTGCACTAAAGCCGGTAACAAAACCCGGCAATTATAATCTCAACAGAACAACAAAACATGATAGCAGATACTTTTATAAAACGCCCGGTGACAGCCATTGTGATCTCCGTTGTTATTGTGCTGGTGGGCATCATTGCCCTTACCACTTTGCCGGTTGCGCAATACCCCGATATAACGCCTCCCACGGTTACCGTGAGTGGTATATTTACCGGTGCTGACGCGGAAACCGTGGAACAAACCACTACCACGGCGATGGAAACCCAGATCAACGGAACGCCGGGCATGAGCTACATGAGCAGCAACAGTACCAGCAGTGGCCAGAGCAGCATCAACGTAACTTTTGACGTAGGCACGGATGTAAACATTGCAGCACTGGATGTGCAGAACAGGGTGAGCGTAGCGCAACCCACCCTGCCAGATGCCGTAAAGCGATTGGGCATTACCGTTAGAAAGCGCAATCCCAGCATCATGGTGGCGTTGGCCTTCTTTTCTCCCAATGGTTCGCATGATGCTACTTTTTTAGGGAACTACGTAAACATTTATGTGAAAGATGCACTACAACGTGTAAAAGGTGTGGGTGATATTGTGAGCCGTGCAGATGACTTCGGCATGCGCATCTGGCTGAATCCTGAAAAGTTAGCTGCACTAAGACTAACACCGGCGGATATTACCAGAGTGCTGGCAGAACAAAATTTACAGGTAGCAGCAGGAACAGTGGGCGGTAATCCGCAGCCGAATATCCAGAGTTTTGAATACAGCGTACTTACCAACAGCCGCATCAATACAAGGGAGCAATTTGAAAACATCATCGTACGCACTATCCCGGGTACCGGCAGCGCCATCTACATCAAAGATGTAGCAAGGGTGGAGCTTGGTAAATTTGATTATGGCAGCAATGCTTTTGTAAATGGCAAGCCGGCAGCCTTCGTGCTGGTGTACCAGGCACCCGGCGCCAATGCAATGGACACTTATGAAGGACTTACGAAGGCACTGGTTGAACTTAAAAAATCATTTCCCAAAGACGTTGATTACAGCATACCACTGGAGACGGTATCTGTTGTAAAGGTCTCCATCAAAGAAGTAATGCATACCCTGCTGGAAGCCCTGCTGCTGGTGGTTTTTGTAGTATTCCTTTTTTTACAGAACTGGAGGGCCACCCTTATTCCTGTACTGGCCATCCCGGTGTCGCTGATCGGAACTTTTATCTTTTTTATACCTTTTGGATTTACCATCAACACACTTACGCTCTTCGCCTTTGTTCTTGCGATCGGTATCGTGGTGGATGATGCCATTGTGGTGGTGGAAGCAGTGCAGCATAATATTGACCATGAGAACATGTCGCCGAAAGATGCCACTAAAAAAGCGATGTCTGAAATTTCCGGCCCTGTAATTGCGATCGCACTGATCCTGGCAGCGGTGTTTGTGCCGGTTGGTTTTATTCCGGGCATTGTAGGAAGATTGTACCAGCAGTTTGCCATCACCATTGCGGTATCCGTGATCATTTCTGCATTTGTGGCGCTTTCATTAACACCGGCGCTCTGTTCCATTCTTTTAAAACATTCTAAGGGTGAGGCTGAAAAGAAAAACTTCCTGGAAAAATTCTTTGCCGGTTTTAACAGGCGGTTCAATAATCTTTCTCATTCCTATACAAGAGGCGTTGCCAAATGGATCAAAAAAACGCCTTATGTACTCGTGATGATGGTTTGTTTGTTTGTAGGATTGTTCTTTTTATTTAAAAGCAAACCTTCTGGCTTTATACCAACGGAAGATGAAGGCAGGTTGTATGTAACCTACGAAATGCCGGAAGCCACATCCACCACCCGGAGCGTTGAAATGCTGAAAGGTATTATGGCCAGGATACAAAATATACCGGAAGTAAGAGTCGTAGGCGGTTTGGCAGGATTGAACATCATCAGCTTTTCCAACAAATCGAATGTAGGTACCCTGTTTGTAAACCTGAAACCCTGGGATGACCGGAAGGGCAAAGAGCACCATGTACAGGCGGTGATAAGCCAGATACAAAAAATTACCGGCGACATCAAAGAAGCAAGGGTGTTGGCGATCTCCCCCCCTGCGATACCGGGCCTTGGTCAAACAGCCGGCTTTACTTTTGAATTAAAGCAAACTACCAGCACCGATAATGTGCAGCAGTTTGAAGCCGTGGCAAGAAATTTTTTGGCGGAGGTAAACAAGCGTCCTGAAATTGCAATGGCGTTTACATTCTTCAGTTCAAAAACACCTTCTTACAAAGTAGATGTGGACAGGGACAAAGCAAAGCAACTCGGCGTTTCGCTCACGGATGTGTACAGCACCATGTCTACCTTGCTGGGCAGCAGTTATGTAAATGATTTTAACCTGTATGGCCGCAACTTCCGTGTGATGGCGCAGGCTGACAGCAGCTACCGGTCATCGCTTGATCAACTGGAAAAATTTTATGTGCGGAATGATGCCGGCAATATGATACCGCTCAGTTCACTGATCACTACAAGCGTAACGGAAGCACCTTCGCTGATCTCACATTTTAACGTGAACAGGAATATCGAGATCAATGGATCGCCCAAGCCCGGCTTCAGTAGTGGACAGGCCATTGAAGCGCTGAAAGAAGTGGCCAAATCATTGCCTGCAGGATACGATTATGAATTTGCAGGCATGAGTGCAGAAGAAATAAAAGCAGGCAACAGCACGGTGCTGATCTTCTCTATCTCCCTGGTATTTGTATTCCTGTTCCTGGCAGCCCTGTATGAAAGCTGGAGCATTCCTTTCTCTGTATTGTTTGCAGTGCCGATCGGCGCTTTTGGTTCTATATTAACGCTTACCTTTTTACCCAATCTTACCAACAACGTGTATGCACAGATCGGGTTGATCACGCTTATTGGGCTGGCGGCAAAAAATGCCATCCTGATCGTTGAGTTTGCAAAAGAAAGGGTGGACAAAGGCATTGATATCATTCACGCTACTTTGCAGGCAGTGCAATTGCGTTTACGCCCCATCGTGATGACGTCGCTGGCATTTATCCTGGGTGTATTGCCACTGGCATTTGCAAGCGGGGCCGCAGCGGAAAGCCGTAAAACCATTGGCTGGACGGTGTTTGGAGGCATGTTGTCTGCCACCACGCTGGCCATATTTGTGGTACCGGTATTGTTTGTACTCATCACCAAAATATCATATGGCCGAAAACTGAAACGATTGGAAAAAGACAGGCAGGATGAAGCTGATACGGACAAATCGATCATCGATAACCAGGTGGGATAGGCAAACTATTTAAAGAACAGGCTGTATCAAAGCAAGATATATGACACTCATTTTAGCGTAATGTTTACAGGGTTGTTTGCATGGAATGTAATACTCAAACTGTCGAAGTATAACATTCCATGGCCTTTTGATACAGCTTTTTGCGCCCGTTAAGTTTTCCTGCATCTCAGTTAAATCAATTTGAAAATTAAGCCCGGAAGTGTTTTTTTACCGCACCGAAAGATTTCCTGTGATCTTTAATTTTTTGTTGGATACTACATGCAAACTGCCGCTGGAAGAAATGGTTTGATCTACATTCAATACACATTCGTTGTTGGCAAAGGGATAAATGATTATCTGGTCGCCTGCCGGTAATATTGCCGGGGGCACCATGCCATTCGCCCAGTTGGCGGCGATGTTCCAGTTGCCGGCACCCACAAAAGTATAGGTAGTGCTGGTTGTGCTGTTGCACATAACATAGTTCAGTCTTTGCCAGATATTATCGCAGAGTAAAAATGGCACTTCTCCTTCCCCGGGATCGTTGCCCATTCTTACCATCACCAAACCTTTTGACGGCACAATGCTTACGATCTGCCCGTTTTTACCGATGGCTGCATACATATCCATTGGTGCAGACGGTGCATAAGAACCAGGAAGGATCAACTGCGAAGTTGGCACCATGTAAGATCCTTTACCATTCAGCCACCACAGGTATCCATATCCATAATTGATGGCCTGCGATGTATTGAGCATATCATGCACGTAGGCCGTATCATGCAGCAAGGTATCAGTACCCCACCTGCACTTGTTCTGGAACAACAAACCAAACCTTGCCATGCTCCTTGCCTTGCTGTAATACACATTGTCGTAGTCTACCGTTAGCCAGGCGCCGGTGATGCCTGTCCTGTTTTTTAACGCCGTTTGAGTGTAGGCATTGATCGGTTGCCCGGTAGCGTTAGTGAGAACTTTTTCAAGCAGGGTGTAGGGTGCGTTGTGATAGGCCCACCTGGTACCGGCGGGGGCAAGAAAGTTCAAACAACTGTCGAGTGTGCAATGATTGTCGGGTACGCCGTCATCCAATCCTGTTGTCATGGTGAGCTGGTGGCGAATGCGGATATTGTTCTCCTGTGCAGGGGTGCAATTCGTCCAGCCCGTGCCCAGGTATTTGGAAGAGGTATCTTGTATTGATAAGTAACCGTCTTCCTGCGCTTTGCCAACGAGGTAAGAAGTGAGGGTTTTACCAGCCGAAGCCCAATACCACAAGCTGTCTTTGGTGAAGCTGCCAAAGTATTTTTCGAGGACGATCTTGCCGTCCTTTAAAACGATGAAGGCCTTGGAATTTTGCTGCCCCAGGTAATTGTATAAAGAATCGATCCTGTCGGTGCACCATCCCAAAGAAGCTGGGGGTATGGTATCCCAGGTATTACCGACTAAAGGAGGAAAATATAAGGACTGAGATCGTGCCGTCAATGCACTAAAAAGTAAACAAATAAGAAGCAGCTTTTTCATCAGTTTGGTTTGGAGGTTTTGACTCTGCCATTTACAAAAAGTTTACCGGCAACAATACCGGTTGTAAAATAAACTTTCCGTTACAGTTTCTTAAATGTGGCAGAATAATTTTTTTAAGAACAACATGATCCCGCCTGCAGGTGCCGATGTTATCATTACAACGAATGTAATGGTAAAAGCAAACGTAACCTGTAATTCTGTGAGAGTGATCGCACCCGGCAGTGTTAATGTGCTGCCAGGTTTCAGCCTGGAAGTGCTTCACTGAATGCGTACAAAGGCACCAATAAAAAACCTCCTGCAAACAAATTGCAAGAGGTTATGGATTAAAAGCGGGCATTAAAAACTCTTTATTGCTTAGCCACATCAAACTTCCTGAAGATGGCCTTCACACTGCTCTGCACTTCTTTTTCTGTAAAGTTTTTGCTGTCGATCTCGTTGGTCGTCCAGCCCTGCCATACCAATTTGTCGGTGTTATTGTCCGTCATTGAAATGGTGATGGTACCTTCCTTTACCGGTACTTCATAATTATCATAGCCCAGCAACTGTGATGGATAATACACCGAGTAGAACCTGCGCCTGTAAGGATTGTAAAAGGTACGGGTGAAGGAGTTACTGTACACAGGATCATGCTGTTTTTGAGTGCTTCGTTCAACCAGCACATCGTAGTTAAGCAGTACGTCCGGGCGCCTCTTTACTTCCCGCCAGCCTTGCTTGACCAACTCTTTATTCACTGCTTCTTTTATCTGCTGCTCCACCAGTGAATTGCCGGCAGACCTTTTTATTTTACCGTCATCCATCATTGACCAGGCAAAGGTTTTATACTGGGTAAAGTCGGCAGTTTTATCCTTTTGAATATGAGCAGAAGGGCCGCAGCCGGCCAGCAACAAAGCGCCGGCCATGATACCACCCAATAATAATACTGATAGCTTTTTCATAACTTATTTTTTTAGTTTTCAATTGTTAAGACAAAAGATAAACGTCAAAAAATATGCAGCAGTTTGAAATGAAATGCTAATGTTTATCAAAGGAGTATAGCCAGGTAAAGCGGGCAAAGTTCTCTACAAAAGAGCGGATGGCTGATTCCTATCCGGTGCCAAAATGATCCAGCGATGTCCTGATCGCACCGTACACCGTTTCCAGTTCTTCTGTTGTGATACAGTAAGGCGGCATGAGGTAAACAATGTTTCCCAATGGGCGAAGAAAAACACCGCTGTCTAAATAATATTGATACAACAATGACTGGATATTATTGAAATAAGAACTCTGCTCTTTTGTATTCAACTCAACCGCCACGATGGTACCCCGCTGCCTTACGGTTTTTACAAAAGGGTGATTGCGGATGCTATCGACAAAGGCAGCGTGGCTGTCGCAGACAAACCTGATCTGCTGCTGGCATTTTTCTGCTGCTAACAGATCCAGGCTGGCATTGGCTGCGGCACAGGCGAGGGCATTGCCCGTGTAAGAGTGGCCGTGAAAAAAAGTTTTCATTTTATCATCTGCATAAAAAGCATCAAATACCTGGTGGGTGCAAACCGTAACTCCCAGTGCCATAAAACCGCCGGTGATCCCTTTTGAAAGACAAACAATATCAGGCTGTTCTTCCAGGTATTCAATGGCAAAGTTTTTTCCTGTTCTTCCAAAACCCGTCATCACTTCATCGGCAATGCACAATATGTTATATTGCTTTGCAATGCTGATGAGTGCATCAAGATGCGAAGGTTCATACATTTGCATTCCTGCAGCACCCTGCACCAGCGGTTCAAAAATAAATGCCGCTACAGTTCCGTCTTTTGCAATGGACGATAATTGCTGTTGCAGTTTCTGGATATTGTGATCGTTGGGAAGGGGCAATCTTTTCACTTCAAATAAAAACGGATCGAAGGCTGCATTAAAAGCATTTCGCTCCGCCACACTCATGGCACCGAATGTGTCGCCATGATAGGCATTTTCAAAAGCAATGATAGTGGTCTTTTGCGTTTGTCCCTGGTTGTGCCAGTACTGGATCGCCATTTTTAAAGCAACCTCAACTGAAGTGGAGCCATCATCACTAAAAAAAACTTTGGCGAAATGTTTTGGTAAGACCCCGATGAGTTTTTTGGACAATTCGATTGCCGGCGTATGGGTAAAACCGGCGAAGATCACCTGTTCCAGGGTTCTTGCCTGCAGTGCGATGGTATCAGCAATGTACTCATTGCAGTGGCCATGTATATTCACCCACCAGGATGCTATGGCATCGATATAGGTATTCCCATCCTGGGTATACAATGTACAATTGCTGGCCTTTACCACATGCAACGGCACTGCCGCAGTTTTCATTTGTGTAAATGGATGCCAGATGTAATTTTCGTTTTCCATTACAATCAGAGGTTGATGGAAACTGTTTTTGCAAATGCAGCGATCACTTCTTTATTGATCTGCTGAAAGACGGGCACAGAAAAAAGGAGCGGCAACTGTGTTTGCTCAAGTATAAATGACCGGGTTGATTCTACTGCTTCACCACAAAACACAATGCCTTCTATTGCAATATTGCGCTGTTGCAAAGCGGCTACGGTAAGCAGGGTATGATTGATGCTGCCGAGGTAATTGTTACTAACCAGCACAACCGGCAAGTTTAGTGTGGACACCAGGTCGATGTTCAGGAAATCTTTTGCAAGCGGACTCATAATGCCCCCGGCGGTTTCTATCACCAGCGAATTATCGGAAGGAGGCAAAACAAAATCTTCCGGCTTGATCTGTACACCTGCTTTTGCGGCGGCATAATGCGGCGAAGCGTATTCCTGCAGTTGGTAAGTTTCGGAATGCAGTACACAGGATGGATTGCTAACATTATTTTTGATAAAAATGCTGTCGGAATTTTCAAGGTCACCCGCCTGTACAGGTTTCCAGTAATCATAGCCCAATGCCTGGCAAATGATGGCTGAACTAACGGTTTTGCCTATCCCCGTATGAATGCCTGCGATGATAATATTCATAGTAAATATTTTATACAAAGAAACAAAGGCTTGAAGAAAAGCACTGTTAATGGCAGTTATTTTTTATGGCCTGCAACAGCTCATCAATTTCCCCCCTGGTATTGAAACTGTGCAGGCAGATGCGTATCCTCTCTTTTCCTGCCGGCACGGTAGGTGACACAATTGGCCGCACAAAAAAACCATTTTCAAAGAGGCTTGCAGCCAATGCCTTCGTTTTAAAATTATCTCCCACCAGCACACCCTGTATGGGCGAATGGCTATCGATAAAAGATACATTTTCTAAGCCGCTCACTTGCTGCCGAAAATATTTCACCAATTCTGCGAGACCATTCCTGTCAGCCGTTGGCAAGAGCTCATAAGCTTTTTGTAACAGGAGGTAATGCTGCGGTGGCAATGCGGTGGTAAAAATAAAACTCCTTGCCTGGTTCAGTAAAAAATTGCGAAGCACCCCGCTGCCCGTAACCACGGCGCCATGCAAACCCAGTGCCTTACCAAACGTGTGTATCACTGCATACACTTCGTCTTCCAATTTGTATTTACAAACCATCCCATCGCCCTTGTCACCAAATACACCGGTAGCATGCGCTTCATCTACGACCAGCAGCGCTCCATATTTTTTACATAAGCTGGCGATAGCGATCAATGGTGCTTCATCGCCATCCATTGAATAGATCGATTCTACCGCTACGATCTTTTTTCCTGTTGACGATTGTAGCTTCTTTTCCAGGTCAGCAATATCGTTGTGTTTAAAACGAAGCCGGTTGGCATAGCTCAACCGCATGCCATCGATGATGCTGGCATGAATGTATTCATCAGAAATAAATGTATCGCCTTTAGATGCTATACAACTGAAGAAGCCAACATTCGCCATGTAGCCTGTGTTGAAGATCAATGCAGCCTGCCGGTTGTGAAAATCGGCAATGAGCTGTTCTGTTGCTTCGGCCAATGCAGAGTTGCCGGTAATGGAACGGGAGCCTGTAGCGCCGGATGGAAGGGCACTTGCATCAACGGAATTTAACAGCCCGCTTTGTGCAAAACCAAAATAATCATTGGAGCTAAAATCTATCTTACCAGTTGCATAGATAAGCGAACGCAGGGTGCCGGCAGCTTTTTTTTCGTCCAGCTTTTGTTGCAGGTGTTGATCAAATTGTTCGTTCGCAGTCACGGAAAGAAAGTTAATAGAAAGGTCGACCACCTTTTGAAGGTGGTCGACCTTATTAAAAAAGTTTACGCAATCGATGCTGCAGTTGCCTGCTGCGGCACATCTTTAAATGCTTTTCTTGGCGTTAACCCCAGCATCTTAAACATCTGCATATCGGTATCAAAATCAGGATTGGGCGTGGTCAATAATTTTTCACCGGCGAATATTGAATTGGCGCCAGCCATAAAACACAAAGCCTGCTCAGCGATCGTCATTTCGTTTCTTCCGGCACTCAACCGCACGACACTTTTTGGCATCAATATTCTTGCTGTAGCGATCATTCTCAGCATTTCATCTATTCCAATACGCTGGTTATCTTCCAGCGGAGTTCCCTTTACTGCCACCAGTGCATTGATGGGCACTGAATCAGGATGCTGTTCCATCGTAGATAAGGTATGCAGCATTTTCATCCTGTCTTCATCTGTTTCACCAAGACCAACAATACCACCGCAGCAAACGCTCATTTTTGCCCTGCGTACATTGCTGAGTGTATTCAAACGGTCTTCAAAAGTTCGGGTAGTAATGATGTTCCCGTAATTTTCATTACTGGTATCAATATTATGATTGTAGGCAAAACACCCGGCTGCTTTTAAGCGTTCGGCCTGCTCGTAGGTAAGCATTCCCAATGTGCAGCACACTTCAAGGCCCATGTCATTTACTTCACTCACCATCTCGAGTACACGCTCAAAATCCCTGTTGTCTCTCACTTCACGCCAGGCTGCTCCCATGCACAATCTTGAAGCGCCGTTTGCTTTGGCTACCTGTGCTCTTTCTTTTACTTTTTCCAGTGCCATCAGCGGTTCTACTTCCACGCCGGTTTGATAGCGTGCTGCCTGCGGGCAATAAGAACAGTCTTCTTTGCAGCCGCCTGTTTTAATGGAGATCAGGCTGCTGATCTGCACTTCTGCATACGCTTTGTTCTGCCGGTGTATGGAGGCTGCATCAAACACGAGGTCTAATAAAGGGCGGTTGTATATTTCATTGATCTCTTCTAATGTCCAGTTATTTCTTACGGTCATGATCGGTTCATTTTTGTAGTGCAAATATAAGGTGACAGGGAGTATTGACTGTTTAAAAAGCGCCTGCATCCAGCACCAATTATTAATTTTTCGATTATCAATTCTCTATTAATAAGATTCACTCTCATTTGGAAAATCCATCGACTTTACATCATCAATGTATTTTTTGATGGCGCCTGTGATCTGCTCATCCAGGTTTAAATAGCGGCGCAAAAAACGAGGCTTGAATTCTGTATTGATGCCCAGCATATCATGCATTACGAGTACCTGTCCATCACAATCGCCGCCGGCGCCGATGCCGATGGTTGGGATGTGCAGGCTTTCGCTCACTTCTTTTGCCAGGGAAGCCGGAATTTTTTCGAGTACAATCGCAAAGCAACCTGCATCCTGCAACAGCAGCGCATCTTTTTTTAATTTTTCTGCTTCGGCTTCTTCCGTTGCCCTCACCACATAGGTTCCGAATTTATTGATGGACTGTGGTGTTAATCCCAAATGCCCCATCACGGGAATACCGGCACTCACAATTTTTTTAACGGAGTCCAGCACCTCTTCTCCCCCTTCCAGTTTTACGGTATGCCCCCCACTCTCTTTCATGATGCGGATGGCGGATGCCAGTGCGATCTCTGAATTGGATTGGTAAGATCCGAATGGAATATCTACAACGATCAATGCCCGTTCCCTTGCCCTTACCACGCTTTGAGCATGATAGATCATCTGGTCGAGGGTGATCGGCAAAGTAGTGGTGTGCCCGGCCATTACATTACTGGCGCTGTCGCCAACCAGGATGATGTCGATACCGGCCGCATCAAATAATTTGGCGAAAGAAAAATCATAGGCCGTTATCATGGAGATCTTTTCCCCGGCAGCCTTCATTTTTTGTATGGTGTTGGTGGTAACTTTTTTAAATTCTTTCTCAGGAGCCATGGCAATGGTTTTATGGTTGATCAAAAGTGGAGTAATTGGCCCTGCATTAGAATAAAACAA
>APMI01015028.1_pt1 | contig 15151 bp, 12 predicted proteins | sample 667938 | NCBI WGS metagenome assembly APMI01 (sample SAMN01084076, study PRJNA167559) | wastewater metagenome | biome: Wastewater | place: Denmark: Ejby Moelle, Odense | collected 2011-11-28 | reverse complement strand
ACTGGATTGGTGACGCGCTGCTCTACCCTCTTGACACGATTTCCACACGGCTCAAGGCTTCCAAGCATCATAATCATCACCCATTTCACTTCGCACTCTCAACAATACAGTCGGATAGGTTTGCGCTCTTCAAGGGAGTGCAGCTGTCCTTCCCTGCTGCATTTATTCCGAGCTTAGTGTATCTGACAGTATACGATTTCGGGATGAAAATAGTTTCTCATTATGTCACGAAATATGCCAGCCACGATTCGATAAAGCTAGCTTTTCCATTCTTCGTTTCATCAATGGCGCAGTTCATCACGCTGTTTCCATATCTGCCTGTGGACGTAGTACGGACTCGAGTTCAGGTATGACTTTTGTAAATTAGATGAACAGACCAGAATACGAATATAATTCATTTATGTCCGCGCTCGCTGACATCCAACGCAAAGAAGGATTCTCTAGATTTTATAAGGCTTCCAAGATCTACTTCGTGTGCAAGACCCTTTACACTGCTATTCAATTTCAAAGTTTTTAAATGATACGATATTTTGCTGGTCCTTCATATGCATGGATGTTTTTCAATACAGTCGCTTCCACAGCGATTGCTGTCTCTCTGTTGAACCCGCTTGAAGTACTGATCACTCGGTATGCACTGGTGGACACAACTAAGAAAAAATTAGTACTTTCAAGCATGGTGAGCAGAATATATAAACGAGAGGGAATATCAGGATTTTATAAAGGATACGCTACATAACTGCTATATAATTGCATATTCGCGTTATTTTGGTTGCCGTTGTATCAAATTGTACGAGAGAAAGTCGGCGTACCTTAAGACCAGTAATGATTTATATTTTATTTTATCTTTTCTACGTATTTCTATATTTATTATTGATTTTGGCTAATAATAAATCCAACTGTTTAATTTAAAATAATAATGAAGACTCAAAAAGATCCATCTGTAATCCCAGTTCAACTAATATCTTTCGACAGCGATAAAAGTACAGACTTTAACTAAATTCAGGACTGGTTCTATAGTAGTCAGCTATCAAAATATTCGAATCGCTTGATGCTGAATAATTACACATAATAACAGTGGCAGGAAAGTATAGAACAGGCAAAAGTTATATTCTTAATCGAGTATTGCTCAACCAGAATAATGGGTTTAAAGTTGGACCTACTATTAATGCGTGTACGAAAGGGTTATGGATGTGGCCACAGATTGTTTAGCTTGTTGTTGAGGGTGGTAAGACGAAAAAATGTATAATAATTGACACTGAGGGATTGGGTTCATTGTAGTAAGGAGACAATACGGATATAAAAATATTTCTCATGGCTATGCTGCTATCGTCATATCTCATTTATAATAGCGTTGGCAGTATAGATGAAAAAGCACTATAAAATTTGAGTTTGGTCATCAACTTAGCCGAGCTTCTACATAAAAATTAAAACCAATATGACTCGCATTAGCTTATTAATTCATTTCCGTCTTTCATGTGGCTTGTTAGGGATTTTTTCCTTCGACTTGAAAATGTGGCTTGTTAGGGATTTTTCCCTTCGACTTGAAAATTAAAGAGGCGAGCCTATATCAAGTCCTGAATATTTAGAAAATGCTTTAAAATATCAGAATGGTACCTCTACAGTACAACAATATTTACATAGAGTGCAGATAGAAAGAACTCCATTCGTAGAAAGCTAAAAACATTCTTTCAGGAGCGTACTTGCTTTACTCTTGTGAGACCAACATAAAATGAGAAAGACCTTCAAAATTTAAGCACTCTTTCATAAAAGAGATTAAGACCATAATTCGTAAAGTTGATCAATGAGCTTCAACAAGTAATAAATACAGGAGCTAAACCCAAAAAAGTCCGTGGTAAATCAGTCACACCTCAAAGTTTCATTTAGCTCTGCAAATATTTTGTAACGACGATAAATTCTGGCAAATTACCTTCTTTAAATTCACATTGGGATAATTTATGTTTGAAAGAATCTTCGCGAATAATTGACTGTAAAATATCGATAATATAGATTACAGTTCTTGCCATTTGAGAAAATTAAGCTAATTATGTGGATAAAATGAAGACATTGAATAAAAACTAAAGAAAATATAATAAACGCATTTAAGTATTAGCAAATAAGCATATGGGCAGCTTTAGAAAAGTTTTCTAGGCAAACTTGAAAAACAGCTTTGCAGATAAAAGTTATAGAAAATGCTAAATAAGAATTATTAAATTGCTCTCAAAGAAGTAAACGACAAACGTTTCAATATTGTCAAAGATATTGTGACTGAAATTTTCAAATAAACAATGGATGATTAAGGCAATAAAGGGCAAAATCTTGAAACAATTTTTTAAAGATTTTAGTAGATAAAGCAAAAATTTAAGCACGACAACCGAATTTACGAATCATTTTATTAAAACTCAAAAGATGTATTACAGTAATTTTTAAGGGGACTGAAAGATCATTGGGAGCATATGCAATCAGCTTTATAATAGAAAAATCAGCATCTTGAAATAGCATTGGCTGAGAGAACATTAGAGCTAAAAAATAAAACTTAATAATATAGTGAAAATTTAAGATTGTCTGAACTCAAAAATTACAAGTTGGAACTTCAAAAGAATCAGCTAAATCAGCTTGCTGAAGGACTCAAAAACTAAATTTTAGTGATCAATGAGTATAACTAAAGTTTGAAACAATCTTTAGAATAATTTTAGACTTTAAACGAAAGAGCAAAATTACAAGCCATGGAATAAATTAGTTGGAAAACAGATGAATAAATCTAATCGCTGAAAAAATAATTGACTAAATCTTAAATATAATTGAGCAAATTAAAATAACTATCAAAATAATCAGCGATTAAGGAACGAAAAATGCAACGTGAAATGGAGATATTTAAAAGCAAATGCTCAGAATATTTGAAATAAAATATTGAGTTGAATGAAAAGATGGAGAAAATAAATAAAACATTAATTGAAATTTAGCAAACCAAAAGGACAGATCGTATTAAAGAAGCAAGATAAAAAGATAGAGTCAACTCTGATGAATAATAAATGGATGAGATTTTATCTGATATGAATATCAAAATGAACGAACTTGAAATCAAGCTCAAAATGAAGGAAGAGGAGAACAAGAATCTAATAAGCATGATAAATAGTCAGAAAATTGCACATGAAGCATTACTTCGAACTCCACAAAATCAGAATTATTCTCTTTTGAAGAAAAACTACGAAATGGAACAACAAGCAAATCGTTCACTATCGAACAAACTAAAGTAATATGAGATAGTTCCGTTATTATTCGCATATAACTGCCTGTGCTGTTCATCAAGAATAAATTCTACTTCGGTTAAATCCCATATCCTCACTTGCTATGGCCAAAAATCAATAAACTTTGATGTTTCTTATTAGTACAATGGCAAAGGTGACTTACAGTTTGTCATCGATGTGTACCTTGATGACTTATGCTGGACTGTCAGCAAGACTATGAATAATATTCGTCATTTTATCAAGAAAATGAATGTGCAAATTTCTGCTTAATAGACATAATTGTTTGAGGAATAGAGCAGTAATTAAAGGGATTTTTAGGAAGAAGTCAGTATTAATTAATAAAGACGCATGCATCTCGATGGACTATTTATTGAATATAGAGATAAAATATGGAGTTAACAGTTTTTGATTTAATATTTTGGAATTGATCTGCATTTCTTGAATGGAAAAAGCGATAAATTTAAGAACAGTTCAATAAAGAGCAGCAAAGTAAGTCTAGATCTCGAAAATGTACTATAGGAAAATTTAGACCCTTATCCAAACAATATGTTAATGAGAACAGGCAAGTTCAACAAGAAGACATTCAACTTTGGTAATATATGAATGAGACTATGATTTCAATATACTTACTGATTCAAAAATTATACTTAATGAAATGTAATATACAAGACAATAGAAATCAAACAAAAGCTCTAAATGTTCTTTAGTCAAAACTAGCTTGTATTTTTTGACTTTCATATCTTTCCCCATCGATACCAAAAATGCCCATTTAATTTTGATCAAGTGGTTAAAGCCTAAAAGACTTAACTTTACCATGAGTATATTGAAATCCGTTATGAGGCCTATTATTTTATGTATCAAAATGACTGCCATCTTCAGAGTGCAACAAGTATTTTATCAATTGTACACGGCCATCATCCTGGTCAAGCAACTGTAAATCAAGCAGACGTTATTAAACTTTTACCGATGGTGCAATTTTGTACTTATCTGAAATGTACGGGATCGAACAAAATATTGCATGTAGGAATGTGTCTGTTATTGTTGTGTAATCAGGAGAGTTCTCAGGAATCGGTTCATGTAATGGAGGCAGTTATTTTTATATTGAAGAATAGGTAATTTTGCCTCGGTATCTTTTCATTCTTAGCACTCTCCACACAGCGTAAACTGTAAACCTAAGACCACCTAAAAATCTCAAAAACTCAGAATTCATGTCAAGATCAGCAATAATAGCCCATTAAAGCGACAGAAAAGAATAAATAGGAGTCTATAGTTTTTATAGTTCGTATTTCTAAATTATGATATAGTTACCACAATATTAAACTATTTGGTCATGTTCTTAATAACTAAGAAAATACTTTCTTAGTCTTTACATTATTATTCCGCAATTTCCATCTGAGTCTTTGCAAATGCGTTGCCACTCCCGGCAGGGACATGAGTGACTGGTATATTGCAGAAAGAATTCACGTATTAGTGCATGAGGCCATCACCTGAGACGATGGCCACTCCGCAGTAAGCTTTCGCATCCACTGTTTTTAAATGGGTGAGGCAATGATTGCGATGCTGAGTTCTAAAAACTTCAGGAATTAAATTAGTGTACTAAATGAAACTTAAAATTGCATTTAAATGTTTTTGCGAGTTGGCTCCTGCATTCGGATTAAAACATATTAATAATTTTAGGCTCTCTTATTGTAGTCTATTTGCAATTCTGTATATAATTGCTTTTTTAGTATCCTACCATTTAACAACATCTTTAACTTCAAAATGTATCTCTTCAATATATCTTTTCTATTTCCTCATAAATTTCTTTCTCGAAGGATACGAATTTACAGAATAAACATGCATTTAATTACTTTAACTTTATTATTATTCCTTGCGAGTGAGACCAATTGCATCAGTGAGTAGGACTTTTTATGAACCGATCTATATTGTAGTATCGGTGACTTTAAATGTACATTATTTGTTGTTTTTGTATATTTTGAACTATATTTTACCTGACTACTCAAGCTGAGATACTGATTTTTAGTTGATGAGGGGCTATTATTTCATAATCTAATTTATTTTAATATCTAAGATTATTTATGTAAGTGAACGAAACGAAATAAAATTCGTAAATTTATCAAGACATTCTCATTTTTATGCAAAATCGGCTTCAGTACAAAACACATCTCCACTTTTGGCTCCAGTGTATTAAACATACCTCCATTAAACAATATTAAAATACTAGAATTTGCCTTCCATTTTCCTGATCCAAATTTTATCCTGTTTGTTATACTTATATTTATTCTTCATGAGAAACCGTGCAGCGAACATTTGCATGCGCTCGTCCATGATATTGTAAAAAATATAAATCATAGCTTAGTCATTGAGTCTGGCAGCTACGCGGTCGAAATTGAAATCGAAACTGTAGAAATTTTATGGGTATTTTGCGTTTAAGGGGTGTGCTCTAGCTGAGTCTTAGTCAAATGGGCATGCTAATTATTAGTATAATCTGCTTTTAGATACTAAGATTACTTTTATTATGAAGACAGGTTGAAACCTAGCTCACTTACTTTTGTCTTGTTTAGGAAGAAAGGAGTTTTCTATTTTGTGATGTTTGCCTATGGATCCATATTTAAATAATTAATGTTTATTATGTTAAGCAATTTATAGTTAATTTACTTAAAAATAACAAAATCAAATAAAAATCAAACCCATTTTCTTCATTTTACCAGTTATATCAAAAGGTTTAACATTTTCCAACGAGTACAGATATTCCTGAAATTTTTCTATTTCTCCATCTTGAAAATTCTTAATGCTAGCTCGATCTTCTTAATCTAGTTTATCCTCTTAAAATATTTTGTTTACCAGATCATAAATGTCAAGCATGAAGCCAATTGGTACTTTTAGAGCTCGCTGTGTTTATTTAGGGTAGTCTTGGTACTCAGTCAACAAATTATAGAGAAGAAGCTCGTATGATCCATCTCTGTATTATGGTTGAGTTTATTATCCAGTTCTGCTTTTAAGCTTATCTGCTATAATATCACGGTCATTCTCAAAGATGTCCTCAAAATTGAGGATCTCGCCTGTGGGGATAGCATACCAGTCTCCTGACATATTTTCTAGTTTGCCAATAAGATGTAGACAAAAATTCATGCCCATATCTACTATTTTATTCAATTCTCCCACTATATACGGATGTAAATGTTGAGCCTAACTTGTAATTGTTCCAATAATACGTCTGTTTGCAATGTCGATTAAAGTATACATCAATTTGTTACGATATAATTTTCTCTCCAAAGATGATTTATTCTTTTTGTTGAATGCTTATTCGATAATAAGGAAATTTTATTAATTCTCATTCTTTTGAGCATCTGAGTTTGGAGATTCACCGCTTGGGTCGTTAGGAAGAACTTTTGCTTATGTTGTTGAAGCATTTGCGATTACTAGTAAACTTTTTCTAAATTATTCCATCGGCACAATTTATTTTCTGCGTTCATTTCTAATTGCTTTTTTGACTCTGTCCAAGGCGAATATTTATTTCCACCCTATTCTATCATTCTTATTTTTTGTGAGCATCTTCTCAATTAAATTTACGAGTTCTGGAGACCTGTTGTGCTTGGCAGGAAAGGTAAGTTTTTTCAGCATTAGTTATTTGAAATACTAAGCAACACTGTGGTATGTTCTTCCATTTTCAAAGAATGGGTACCTACCTCTAAAAGCCAGTCTGTATAGTATAACACCAAGGGAAAATACATCCACTTTTGAGCTACCTTATTTTTCGTAGTGTATTTCAGGGGCCATATACAGTGGAGTGCCTTTTGAAGACAAATTTTAACTAAACTCGACATCCTTAATGACTCTCGCTAGACCGAAATCAGATATTTTGAAATTACCGTTCTTAATGAGTATATTTTCAGGCTTTATATCCCTATGGATAATGTTGCGGTCATAGAGCACTTTGTAACCTTAACAAAATTGCTTCAAGAAGAACCAGATCTTTTCTTCAGGTAGATCGTTCTTATTATCAAAAATGTACTTCTCAAGATTTCCTTGGTTACAGTACTCCATAATGATGTAAAAATTCTTCTCACTTGATATTTGAATTTTAATGCAGTTCACTAGATTTGGATGGGTTGGCAACTACTTGAGCATTTGAAGTTCCGATTTGATTGTCCTTCCGGTTTCTTAGTCTTGAATTGAAATTATTTTGACAGCCAGTTCTTAGCTCATGTTCTCTAAATTGTAAGCTCGCTGAATTGTTGCGAAGGAACCTTTGCCGAGCGGTTCTCCTTCTTGTATTGCGTAAGGGCTGTTCTTTAGTCTCTTCACTTTTATCTTGTGGGTGTTTTTCATGATGTTTTTGCTTATTGATTATATTTAATTAAAGATCAAATTTAAGACGCAAAAATGATCATTTCTATTAACCATTTTCAAACTAGAGTAGAGAAAATCAACTAATTGAGCGTATAATCCAATACAAACGACAGTAAAGTTAATTCTCATCACATATAACGGAGTATAAAGATTTGGAAGCATATAGTTAATAAATTGTTTACTTTCGAATTTGGCTATAATTGTAAGAGATTTAACTGAACAAAATATATTAAAACTCAAAAACCTCTAATTAATGTACAAACTAATATAAAATATACAATGCAAGCATAGAGCCAGAAATCGCAACAGTTCCAATAATACAAATCTTTGCTAAGCAGGTCAAAATCATACACTCACCTGATATTTTACAACCGCAAGCTGATAAACAACTACCACTTGGCATCATACGGATTCAGATTATCACTATCACGCGATGGTCATGAATAAGCAAAATGTGATTCATGTGGCAGTTCGTTCCAGTTGGATCCTATTATTTAGGAAGGCGATATGGAGATCAAAGACAGCTATACCCGTGTTATTGCTGATCATTAACAGGGTTGTGCTTTTTAGAGTCGAGGGCAGAAGTATGATAAGTGTGTCAGTTTTAATAGGAAGACGATAGGGATTTATGGAGCTTTGCTGTTTTGGGAAATCGTTTAGCATAATACTAAGAGTCAATAGATAATGAACAGTACTATGAAGGCTATCGATATATTCAAATCAACATTAAGCAAAAATCAATAGAATTTATTAAACAAACTATCGCAAAACAACAAGAAGTTAATCCCAGTTTATTTGTTATCATTATTAGGCTGGAGGTAGCATAAGCAAAGCCTCATTTGCAAATATTGTAACGAGACTGTCACAAATTTTAGCGAATTCAGTCTCACATAGAGTCATAGGAGCTGCTGTTTATTAGTGACAGACTAGCAATGGGAAATAATATTATAGAAATTGACTATCGATAAACTGGGAACAAATGCTGGATAATTTGTGAAAACTGAGGGTGAGGCCTTTGCTAAAAATTTAAGAAATTAACTGGAAAAAATGATGGATTAGTCTGTAACTGCACTCAGGGAAGTCAAATATAAGATAAAAAGCATCAAGAATAGTATTTAGACTATGGACGAGGAAGATACTGTTGAAAGAGACTAAAGAGCAAGGAAATTTGATAGAATTGGACATACTATGGGTGAATTAGAATAATATTTGAAGACCTCGGTTAAGAAAATTAAAATTGATTGATACTTATATTGCTAGTATTGTAACCGATCGGAAAACAGATTTTTATTATAAAACAAATCTCACATATTGAATTTATAAAAATAGGCTCTGATCAGTATTTAAGAAGCATGTTCTGAGTGAATAATATAGAAAGATTACCTAATTTAATCGCTCCTTCTATTAACAAAAGTGATAATGGAAATTATAGAATTAAATTACTGACTGAACAAAAAATTAGGTCTATGAAACTACAAATTCAGAGAGATTTCGACGCTAGCTAAATTCGATTCTCTCAAGCGAGTAGCTATATGGCCGAATCTCGTACGGAAGCCCGTAAGAAAAATAGTCATAAAGGCTCGCAAGATTACAAAAAAAAGTCATCACTAAAATTAAAGCAGCTAGTTGAAAAACTAAAGGTGGTATAAATTAGCAAACAGTTTATTAACAAATTAAAATTACTGGTGCCGCTTAGAAAAATTCCTAATGAACTTTTGAGTTTCAGATAGGAGCCTACTAACTTATATTAACTTTTCCTGCTGAAACTTAAAGAAACTTTGGGTTTTAAAGTTGGAACATTGTTCAATTTAGTTTGGAGAGTCATCATTTTCTTGAAAATTATATGTATGGTCGTATTTACCTCCTTGCTATTAGGATTTTAAGGAAAATAGTTCTTTGGAATGGTTATAGGGGCTCTTTAAATTTGTATTACTATTAGTATTCTGGACATTTTTATTAATTTTTTCTGCCAGAAATTTTAAAATAACCGAAACCTTAAAACTATCCTTTCTATAGCGAACTCGTACATTAAAAACGATTTCCTTTTAGATTTTATGACTGTGATACTAAGTGTAAGTCTTCGTGTGTCTTTAAATTATGTAAGTATTTCAATATTGATGGCTTTAACAATAATAAAACTATGGCGCTCAATTCATAAAATCTAATTTCTTGAGCATGTTTACATACTAAACGTATCATTTGAGAAATACATTGCAATTGGCAGAGTTTTCTTCTTCAATTTTTTAATCGCTCACTTCATTGCGATAACTTTATTGCTGATGGCCAAGATTAACATCGAACAGAGTTGGATCGCAGCTAAAGATCTTGAAGATGTATAGTGGTCTGAACAGTACGTTTGGGCTTGCTACTGGGGCATCAATATTATGTTGACTGTCGGTTTTGGCGATTTTTCAGCACATAACAAAAATTAAGCATTGGTACTTGTCTTTATTGAGCTAATCAGCTGCATGATTTTTGCTTATAACATCAACGTAATAGGATCTATTTTGGCAGACATGAAGTAAAGATAGAGGGAAAGAAAGAACCAGATGAGGGTTCTGCTTAAAATGGCCAAGTAAAATTAAATTGATAATAATTTGCTAGAATAGGCTGTAAATTATGTTGACTAATCTTTCAAAATAAAAGAAAAATTCCAATATTAAAATCACGACGAAATTATTTAAAATTTACCTTTAAGTATTCAATCTGAGTACAAGAAGCAGACAAACAGAAAAATGATGGTGGGATTACCCCTTTTGGGGTATTTTTCTCAAAAAAGTTTGCTGAAAGTAGCTGAAAAAGTAGTCCGTAAGCTTGCACATCCTGAATAAATCATTTGGAAGAGGGATGAACTATCAAGGCTTGTAATTTTGTATGATGGAAAGCTAGGTCTTACATATCGTAGAGATAATAGTAAATTGAATGGATCGGTAATTCAAATTTTAAAAGCAGTATCAAAGAAATCAAAAATTCTCTCTCTTAACTTCTTCAAGAATTAAAGATATGCCTATGACATAAAATCTCTAAACTATGGAATCATTTATCATCTATCAAATGGAGATTTCGCTGATGCTCTTAAATAGAAATCTACAGATTATGAACTCTTCTGTTCATATAGGGACAAGGTTGACTGTCGACTTGATATCGGTGATATTTATAGATGCAGATTCTGTTCTATGAGCAGACACGACTACTTCAACTGCCCCAAGATGCACCTCGTCTTAGTCAAAGACCACGTGATTTCAAAAAGTCACCTCGGTATTAAAAGTTATGGGACATGCACTAGAGATTTCATTTCGCGTGCTTACAAATCAAAAAGCTATATAAAATTAATCAAACTATTAAAGGCTTAACATGAATCGTTTATAAACTTGGTGTCTTGGAAGACAAACAAATCAAACTAAAACAATTAAAAAACTATGGAGGATGTGTTTGCTTTGGCTATGAGCGAGAAAATAGCAACTTCGATCAGAAGCAATAAGCCAATTTCGCAAATTTTTCGTTAACTTGATATCCAGAAACTTAACACTATTTTAGTGGGCAAGCTTAATGACCAGGAGATGTGCAAAGGATTTTGGGAGCTTGAGTGCGATGTCGGACACAACTTCAATAGTTATTTTCGAACAAGTAACCCAGACTATCTTAAGGAGTTCCAATTTAAGACAAACAAAAGCAAAATACTGAAATATAGTTCAATGCATATGCATACAATGATGAGCTAATCCTACTGACACAAGCATTCTCTTATTTTATATTTAAGTGTATATCAAATAATTTGCATTAAAATAGTGAATCACAGTTTTCCCTCGTTTTCTCCCTTAAATCTGTTCTCTATTTTGACTCTTTCTTTTAGCCAGTAGTCCTTGTACCTGCGATCTAGTTTATTATAACAGGTCCAGATACATTAATTGTACTATTTTGTGTACTGGTTATGAACTGAGCATCCTTTTGAGCATGATTCCAGTTTTATACTGGAGTAATAATTTATATCATCTAAGTATTTTTTCACTGCTTTTTTCTCACCCCCACACCTTTACTTGCATTACCGAATCTACTCAACTGTATCCATCGGTGAGGTCATAAACTGAGAAGAGTTGCCTGAAATTTGAGCCAGTGATGATTCATAGCATTGTGAGATGCATTTATTTTTACGAAGTTGAACTTGTGTTAGGTCTTGAACTTTCGCTTTGTTTATGCTGGTCATTAGTAATTTCAAGTGAGTCTGCAAGTAGGCTTAATATGCTTATTGCTGTTCAGCAGGAACATGAGCGAGCAGCTCGTTCACGATATTCATTTTATAATTAAAGCCACATTTACATATACAATATAATTTCGCAAATATTTAAACAAGAAGTTATACAAACACGATGACATCAAAACCAGCAGGTAAGCAAGCAACTGGACAGCAACAGGCTCCACCAGCAAACCGCAAGAAAATATTAAATAACCAACAAGTTCTAACATAGTCGCAGAAAAATTAAATAAAGAAGGCATTCGATTTCTTTGATGTTTCTGGCTCAGGCACCATTTAAGCGAAGTATTTGAAGGTAGTGTTGAGAGCGCTTGGGTTTGATCCTAGTAATTAATAAATCAGTAATTTGATTAGAGATCTTGGCAATGGTAAAGACAATCTCAAATTCGATGAGACTAAAATTGACTTTCAATAGTTCTTGGAAATTATGATAGTCAAAATGAGTCAAAAAGATAGTAATGAGGATATTCAAAAAGCATACAAACTATTTGTTGATGAGTCAACTAATCCTAAAGTTATCACTATGAAAAGTTTGACCAAAGTAGTTCAAGATCTTGAAGAAGACTTGACAGAGCAGCAAATATAGCAGCTAATATTTGGAGCAAATTAGAAATCATTAGAGCAAAAAGATAACACTAAATAAGAGCTTGTTGTAAACGAACAACAGTTCATTAAGATTATTTCCAGAGAGCTCAATGAAGAGAAGAAGAAATGATAATTCAATATGCTTTCTTATTGTATTTAGTGCTAAGTTTATTATATCTTGAGTTAAGTTGAAAATATAAGTAGATTACAGTGAAAAATATATCAAGGCAAAGCTAAAAACTACTCAAAGCATAAGCTTCTGTTCACTTCGATTCAATCGAAATGATACAATATGCTGCATTTTCGGAGCCTATTTTCTAGTCATATACCTGAAAGAAACCGTTTCATTTTTCTGCTTCTCTTTTTTAAGTCGGCTGACATTTCGTTGTTGTCTGATAACATACTGTGAAATTGGAGGCATTGATTGCTTTTTTGGCAAAGATGCAGTCTGCATTGATCCCGATGTCAAGTAATGTGAAACTGCGAGAGGGTTCCGTACGGCTATACTGACAAAATTATCTCCTAAATGAAAGCTTTTTTCTGATGTAAAGTCAACATTGTTATCTCTTCTATGTAACATATTAATATCAACAGTGAATTTTTTAAGCTCCTTAAGTATATCATCTCCCTTTCGATTCCAAAAATCATTTTTCGTATTTCTGATAAATTTGCTTCGATGAGTAGTTGCTTGAACTTTTTAAATTTTTTAAATAGGTCTTTCATTACAATTAAATTCCAGATCGAAATCTAGTTCTTTATCTTAAGTTTTATTGATATAATCATTATGCGATATTTCAATGAGATCAAACTTAGCAAGTTATTCAGGATTGTACTCTGTTTTGTTCACTTAGTTTATGTGCTATGTCGATGCGGAACTGGAAGTTGATACTGACGGTTTTGTTAATTTTGGACGCATGTGTAGTCTTTGCATTGCTTTTTTTGTATTTCTAGCACACTGTATTAAGTTTATTTATTATTAGGCTAATTTAATACAAAATGTATTTGCCAATCATGAAATACATGGGAAATTAAAGTACTATAATTTATATCGAAAGAGAGTAAAAAATAGATGATAATAGAATAAGCATAAATGAGTATATTATAAATTTTAATTATAAAATAAAATGTAGGCGCAAGGAGGCACAAACGTCTTTAAGAAAAGTTTGGCCACCAACATGCTCACCAGTTTATGGAAAAAATGCAGTATTAAATAACAAAACACAAGTGCCCTACCAGATGACAGTGAGAAGTGTGAGTTATCATCATCGCCATAGTCTGAATAGTTTAGCAAGATAGTAATGTGTAAGCAAGAGTTCCTGTCATTCACAAAGAAATTCGCCATTAGTAAAATAGATTACGAATAAAAAATATAACAGTTGACTGAATAAGTGACAGATAAAACCAATCGAATTCAGGCTTTAACTGAGCAGGTGGGCGATTTACGCACACAGGAAGATTATTTAATGCGTGTGATGGAGCAGCTCAGAGACAGGCATATTCAAGAAGTTGCTGCTTTGAATAACAGAAACTAAAACAATAATAAAGTTAAGGAAGCATAAATATAATATCTCAAGAATTAAATTATAAAAGTTAGAACATGGCTAGATTAAGAGAAACTGTAAGCAAAGAGGTGCATGTAATTTTTAAAAATAAAGGATGAAATTATTTAAAATTTAGAATGGGAAGTCGTAAAATGTCGTAATGAAATAAAATGTTTGAAATAACTCTAAAAATCACACTCAAGTGAAGGTATTCTAAATTATCTATCATCAACACTAAGCACTATGAAAATTAGCCAAAATATATAAGGGATCATACCTATAACAGCAAGAAAGCGAACAAACTCAAACAAGAAGATAATAATTAGAAAATAGAAGAAAGAGACAGTAGTGCAAGATAATAACATTGACAAATAAAACAAGAAAAAGTTAATAGTAAAATAAAAACATTCACTAAATAATAGCAGTTCTTGTTCGACATTGAAAATTAAAGTTGAACAATTGTAAGCTGAAAAAACAAACATTGAAAATCAGAAATGCGAATTATATGAAAAGTTACAGTAGCTGCTGATGTAAAATTAGATGCTGAGAAGATCACAAAAAATATTGGAGAAATAGCATAAAGAGAGCAGTAAAATAAAGAAGTCAATTAGCGAGCTTGACTAAATTACAAGAAGAATAAAAGACACACAAATAGATAAGGACAGCATGTGGGCAATCAAGTGTACATTTCTTGAAAAGCAAGTCTAACAGTTGCAGTAATAGTTACTAGTCCAAAATAAAAAAGGAAAAAATTCATGTGTTTTATAGTTCTCTAAAGATTTTACTCCAGCTGATCCTTAAATGTACAACCATGAATCTGATTTCATAGAAGATCAATCAGAATCAATTTGAATCAATGATCTTAATAATCGAGTCATATAGAAACAATAATTTTCATAATCCTTGGAATAGTAATTACAGTTATATCATTCGTTTATTTCTCAAATTGCGTCCTTCGGGTCAAGTTTCTCACCACTACCTGTTATTGTTTTCTTAAGTCCATATTTTCTCTATATTATTTTTTACAACGATCCTGAGCTCTTTCTTCCTAGTTTATTTTTCGGAAGCAAATCAATAAATCCTTTATTATCGCTCATGTCAAAATATTCCATACGAGGGTCTTTAGCATTATCCGTTTTACGAGGACCAGGTGAAGGTATTTATTTCTAAGAAGT
>APMI01001291.1_pt1 | contig 15160 bp, 11 predicted proteins | sample 667938 | NCBI WGS metagenome assembly APMI01 (sample SAMN01084076, study PRJNA167559) | wastewater metagenome | biome: Wastewater | place: Denmark: Ejby Moelle, Odense | collected 2011-11-28 | reverse complement strand
GGCGGCGGATGCGGCGGCGGTCAATCAGTACCCGGGCAATGATTCGGTAGAACTCGCACAGCAACGCGCACAGGCAGAGATCGAACAGCAACGCGAAGCTTTGCAGCTGGAGCGTGACCGTCTGGACGAACAGCGGCGACAGATGGAAGAGCGAGAGCAACAACATGCAGAAGCGGCACGGCAGCGTGAGGTCGAGCAACAACCGACTGCCGATGAACAGTACGAAAACCGCCGCAGCGAATGCTCAAGCGGCTTCTTGGGCAGCAATTGCCGCAACCGGATCCGCATGGAGGTGTGCGAGGGCCATTGGTCCAGCAACCCGCCACCTGGCTATCAGAACTGCAGGCGCTGATCGGTATGCATTTCTGCCCTGCTTGTGGTTGTGCGCTTTCCAGTGGCGGCAGGTTTTGCGCCGCCTGCGGAACCGCCCTGCATCCCCCCGTAAACGCGCAGGTCACGCACCCCGCCACTCGCGATGACGTCGATACGCCGATGCCGGGCCATGACGTGGGCGAACAGACGCTCAGGCGGATCGCCGATTACGAACGCATCTCCGGCATCCTGTGGCTGATCTTGGGGATCGTGCAGGTACTGATGATCGTCACGATCATCGTCGGCATCTGGAACATCTACGCAGCAACGACCAGGATGAAGTTGCAACCACTGATCTTGGCACGGGATTCACGCGTCCCTGCTGCGTATGAGGGAGTTGGCCAGCTGATCGTCATCGGCGTCCTGAACCTGTTGCTTGGCGGTATCATCGGCGTGGTATTCGTTGTGTTCGATTTCATCATCCGCGACATGGTGTTGAGCAACCGGCACCTATTCAACAACGCGACGAACGGCGTGCAAGCCTGATCCGTGAAGCCGGTTCACCTCGGCAACTTGTTTCGCGTTCAGCGCCCGTCTGATCCACCCGCCACCGGCAATTTCCAGCCCCGACGGATGCTCATGAAACGCAGGCCGAAGCAGGCCAAGGCACCCAGCACCATCGCTGGGTGTTGCGGCAGATGGAAGGCGGCCGCCAGTGCCACGATGCCGCTGCCGACCAGCGCCGCCATGGCATACAGCTCGGTTTGCTGCAATACCACGGGTGTACGCACCACCAGCAAGTCACGGGCGATGCCGCCACCAATGCCGGTGATGATGCCGAGCAGCATGGCTGCGAATGGCGACAGCCCGAACGCCAAGGCCTTGCCGGTGCCCAGCACCGCGAACAGCGCAAGGCCAGCGGCATCAAATAGTTGTACCGGATTGCGCAGCCGCTCGATCACGCCGTGCCAGCGGAAAGTGACCAGCCCGGCCGCCATCGCCACCACCAGGTAGCGCCAGTCGGCCAGCGAGGCGGGCGGATGCGCGCCGATCAACACATCGCGCACGATCCCGCCCGACACCGCCGCCGCGCACGCCAGCACCAGCACGCCGAACAGATCCAGCTGCTTGCGCACCGCCAGCACGCCGCCGCTGAGCGCGAACACGAAGGTGCCGATCAAGTCGAACGTGAGCAGCGCAACCTGCACCCACTCGCTATCCACGCGCATCGCACTTACCCCAGTTCCGCTGCCAGCAAGGCTTCAAGCTTGTGCTGGTCGATGGCGAATTTGCGGATCCCGCCGGTGACATCCATTGGCATGCAGCGGGCGATGGTCTCGCTGGCACCGGGATCGGCGCCCACGGCGGAATGCATGCGGAGCTGGTCGAGGCAGTTGGCCACGGTGGGTCCGTTTGTGGTGGATTGGCCCGATTGTCGCCGATGTCGCCGCCGCTGCGCGAGCGGCCTACCTGCCTGTGCATCCATCGACACGCATCGCCCGTCGGCTGGTGCCATCATGCGCGGATGGACAAGATCGCCGGCACAGTATCGCCATCCGCTGCGGGCCTGACCGGCAGCGAGGCCGCGGCGCGGCTGGCGCGCTTCGGCCCCAACGTGCTGAAACCGCACCGGCGCAGCGTCGCACTGCAGTTTCTGGCGCGCTTTGGCAACCCGCTGGTGATCGTGCTGCTGGTTGCCTGCGCGATCTCCGCCGCCACCGGGGATGCGACCAGTGCGGCCGTGATCGCGGTGATGGTGCTGCTGAGCGTGGTGCTGGACTTCGTGCAGGAGTACCGGGCCGGCCAGGCCGCGGAGCAGCTGTCGCAGCAGGTGGCGCTGAACGTGAGCGTGCTGCGCGATGGCGCGCGCGCTGAGATTCCCGCCGAGCAGCTGGTGCCCGGCGATGTCGTGTTGCTGTCGGCCGGCGACCTGGTGCCCGCCGATGCACAGGTCCTGCTGGCACAGGACTTCTTCGTCAACCAGGCGCTGCTGACCGGTGAGGCTTTCCCTGTCGAACGCCATGCCGCCACCGCGCCGGTGGATGTCGACCGCATCGACACCGAGACCGACGGCCAGGTGTTCATGGGCAGCAACGTGGTCAGCGGCTCGGCGCAGGTGCGGGTGTTGCGCACCGCCAAGGCCACCGCGATCGGGCGCATCGCCCAAGATCTGGAGAAGCGTCCGCCGCCCACCGCCTTCGAGATCGGCACGCGCCGCTTCGGGCTGCTGATCATGCGGCTGACGCTGTTGCTGGTGTTGTTCACCATCCTGGTCAACGCGATGTTCCACCGGCCCCTGCTGGAATCGTTCCTGTTCGGGGTGGCGCTGGCGGTCGGGCTGACCCCGGAGCTGCTGCCGATGATCGTGTCGGTGACGCTGTCGCGCGGCGCACTGCGCATGGCGCGCAGGCAGGTCATCGTCAAGCGCCTGTCGGCGATCCAGGACATGGGCGCGATGGACGTGTTGTGCACCGACAAGACCGGCACCCTGACCGAGGCGAGAATCCGGTTGGAGCAGCATCTGGATCCGGCCGGGAACGACAGCGCGCGGGTGCTGCGGCTGGCCTTCCTCAACAGCGCCAACGAGAGCGGCCTGAAGAGTCCGCTGGACGATGCCATCCTTGCGCACGGCGAGGTCGATGTCTCCGGCTGGCGCAAGCTGGACGAGGTGCCGTTCGACTTCGAGCGCCGGCGGGTGTCGGTACTGGTGGAGGACGCCACGCAGCGCCTGCTGATCGTCAAGGGCGCGCCGGAGGACGTGCTGCGCGTCTGCACGCAGGTGGAGGACGGTACGGATGCCGACGGATCGCCACGCACCGACGCGCTGGACGATCGCCGCCGGCAGGCCTGCACCAGCCTGCTTGATCGCCTGGCCGACCAGGGCTTCCGCGTGCTGGCGGTGGCCTGGCGCGCCGAACCGGGTGATTTCATTGACGCCACCGCCGCCGACGAAACCACGCTGGTGCTGGCGGGCTTCGTCGCCTTCCTCGACCCCCCCAAGCAAAGCGCCAAGCCAGCGCTGGCAGCGCTGGCGGCCAGCGGCGTGGCGGTCAAGATCGTCACCGGCGACAACGAGCTGGTGGCGCGCCACGTCTGCGGCGAACTGGGCCTGGCGGTCACCGGCGTGCTCACCGGCGCGCAGATCGAGGCGATGAACGATGATGCCCTGCGCGCGGGGGTGGCGAGCGTCAACCTGTTCGCGCGCGCCAACCCGCAGCAGAAGACGCGCGTGCTGCTGGCGCTCAAGGCGCGCGGGCACGTGGTCGGCTACATGGGCGACGGCATCAACGACGCGCCCTCGCTGCATGCCGCCGACGTCGGCATTTCGGTGGAAAGCGGCGTGGACGTGGCCAAGCAGGCGGCGGCGATGATCCTGATGCGCTCGGACCTGGGCGTGCTGCATGACGGCATCATCGAAGGCCGGCGGACCTTCGGCAACGTCATGAAGTACATCATGATGGCCACCAGCTCCAACTTCGGGAACATGTTCTCGATGGCCGCAGCCACGCTGTTTCTGCCGTACCTGCCGATGCTGCCGCTGCAGGTGTTGCTCAACAACTTCCTCTACGACCTGTCGGAAACGCCGCTGCCGCTGGACAACGTGGACGATGCCGACCTCGCCCGCCCGCGGCGCTGGGACATGGCCTTCATCCGCGACTTCATGGCGACCATCGGTCCGATCAGTTCGCTGTTCGACTTCCTGACGTTCTATGTGTTGCTCAAGGTGCTGGAGGCCGGCGAGCGCGAGTTCCACACCGGCTGGTTCGTAGAATCGCTGGCCACCCAGGTGCTGGTGATCTTCATCATCCGTACCCGCGGCAATCCGCTGAAAAGCCGCCCGCATCCGCTACTCGTCGCCACCTCGCTGGGCATCGTCGCGCTCGCCGCCATCCTGCCGTACACGCCGCTGGCCGCGATGCTGGGCTTGGTGCCGCTGCCGCCGGAGTTTTTCGCCATCCTCGGCGCGATGGTGGCGGCCTACCTGCTGCTGGTGGAGCTGGTGAAGCGCTGGTTCTTCCGGCGCTGGGAGCGGCGCCATCCACCAGTGGCGACCTGATTCAGTACAGATCCACCGGATCCACATCCAGCGACCAGCGCACCCGGCGCGCTTGCGGCGTGGCATACAAGACTGCAACCGCGGCCGCCAACGCCGCGTGCAGCGCGCGTCGGTGCGGTGACGACACAATCAGCTGATGCCGAACAAACCCGGCGCGGCGCGGCATCGGCGCGGGCAGTGGGCCGTGCAGTTGAATGCCATGAGGCAGCAACAACGCCTTGGCCTGTTGCAGAAACTGCAGTGGTGGCTCGGCGTGTTTGGCTTCGGCACGCAGCAATGCCAAATAGGCGAAAGGCGGAAACCCGGCGGCCTCGCGCAGCGCCAGATCTTCATCGGCAAAGGCGTGGTAGCCACCGCGTACCAAAATGTTCAGCAAGGCATGATCCGGGTGATGTGTCTGCAATAACACGGTGCCGGGTTTATCGGCACGGCCGGCACGGCCAGCCACTTGAATCAGCAACTGCGCCAATTTTTCACTGCTGCGGAAATCGGCAGAAAACAGCCCTTCATCAATCCCCACCACGACCACCAGGGTGAGGTTGGGCAAGTCATGGCCTTTGGCCAGCATTTGCGTGCCCACCAAAATGCCCGGTTGCGCGCCGAGGGTGTCGAAGTGGTGCTGCAAGGCATCGCGATGGCCGCTGCTGGCGCGGTCGATGCGGATCACCGGCACATCGGCAAAGCGCGTTTGCAATTCGGCCTCGATGCGCTCGGTGCCATTGCCCTGCGGCTGCAAGCCTAGGCTGGCGCAGTCGGGGCAGGCCGGCGGCGCGGGCTTTCGGTGCCCGCAGTGGTGGCATTGCAGGCGCTTGCCGTGCGCGTGCACGGTCATCGGCGTGGGTTTTTCCGGCGTGCTGCAGCGCGGGCAATGCGCGCTCCAGCCGCAGTCGTGGCACAGCAATACAGGTGCATACCCGCGCCGGTTGCGAAACACCAACACCTGCCCACCGGCGTCCAGTGCGCTGCGGATGGCGTGCAGGGTGTCATCCGACAACCCCGCGTGCAGCGGTCGCTTGCGTACATCCTGCACACGCACCTGCGGCGGCTGGGCTGCACCTGCGCGCTGGCGCAAACGCAGCCCGGTGAACTTGCCCGTGCGGGCGTTGTGCAAGGTCTCCAGTGATGGAGTGGCGCTACCCAGCACAATGGGAACGGCTAACGCACGCGCACGCAGCAGGGCGAAGTCGCGCGCATGGTAGCGAATGCCGTCGAACTGTTTGTAGCTGCCGTCGTGTTCTTCATCAATCACGATCAAACCGGCCTGCGGCAGCGGCACGAACACCGCCGAGCGCGTGCCCACGATCACCCGCGCCTGTCCGCTGGCGGCTTGCAGCCACACCTTGGCACGCTCGCTATCGTTCAAGCCCGAATGCAGGGCATGCACCGGCACCCCCAAGCGCGCCCGAAAGCGCGCCAGTGCTTGCGGGGTCAGGCCAATTTCCGGCACCAGCACCAAGGCCTGTTGGCCACGCGCCAAACACGCGGCAATCGCCTGCAGATAGACCTCGGTCTTGCCGCTGCCGGTCACGCCATCGAGCAAAAAAGGCGCGAAGCCCTGCGCCGCCAGAATGGCGTCAATGGCGGCCTGCTGCTCGGGATTGGGAGAAACAGAGGGGGATGCATTTTTTTCAGTTGCCGGACGCAAACCTGGCCCGGTTTCGGTATCGGCAGCAATCTCGATGCGCTCCACCAGCCCGCGTTCGCGCAGCGTGCGCAACGCTGCACGCCAGCCCGGTTGCTCGACGTCGAGACTGTCTTCATCCCGCAGCTGATCCAGCCACTGCGCCAGCGCCTTCGGCTTGCCCGCCCGCATCGACGGCAAGGCCGTGTGACCCGCTTCGTTCAAGCACCAGCCGTATTGCGCAATCTCTGGCAGCGGCTCGCCACGCCGCAGCAGCGCCGGCAGCGCGGTGGCCAGCACTTCGCCCAAGGGTGCGTGCAGATACCCGGCCAGCCAGCGCAGCGAGGCCAGCAATTCGCCATGCAACAGCGGCGCGTCATCCAAACCCGCCAACACGCTTTTCAAGGCAACGCCCGGCTCGACCTGCGCATGTTCGATCACCAGGCCGCACAGCTCACGCGGCCCAAACGGCACCCGCACCCGCTGCCCCACCGCCACGGGTTTTGCATCCGCAGGCGGCAAGTAGTCGAACAGGCGCGGCAGCGGCACCGGCAGCGCCACGCGCAAGATGGGAAATGGGTGCATCGAACCAGTCTAGCGGGCTTGTGGCCCCTGCCGGGAGCAGCCGCAGTCGAGGTTGCTGCCTATTGCTCAGTCTTGCCTGACGTAAACGCGGCAACTCGTTGTTCTCTATGGGAATCCATCGTTATCCACACAAGCTGTGGATAAGTCTGTGAACTGACCACAGTCAGTGCCGCGCAAGCGCCACAGAACGTGCGCGCTGTCATCTTGGTGAAAAAAACGCCATGACCTTGGATTCCATATAAATCAATATCTTACGCGTGAAACATCGTCCGGAAAAAACGCGAACATCATGTGGAACATGCGCGAACGAGCAAATCATGCCGCTGTGCACAACTGCGATATCCACAGCCCGCATGGCTGCTTGCGGAGCCGACCATTGGCGCGCTGTCAAGCCGATATTTCACGGTATGTCCACGCTAAGATGCATCATCGCCAATGACTTGACATGACCTCCCCAGCCCCCACGCCCCCACAGTCCACGGCGATTGCTGCGTTTCTGCGCGGCCTGGAACGGCGTGCACAGCTGTTGGCGCGAGTGCAGACAGGCGACCCTGCCGCAACGCAACGGGCCCTGGCCGTCACCCAGCAGGTGTTTGCCTCGGAAGCCGAGCAATGGCCGATTGCGCAATGGCCGCTGCAGTACTGGCGGCTGCTGCTCTCGGTGCCAGCCATGGGGCAGGCCACACGGGCATCCACCAATACTCCTCTGCCAGCAATTGCCCAGCTGCCACCCGCGATCCGCGCTGCCGTGTTGCTGCATTTGGTGGTTTGCCTGGATGAATCCGAGGCCGCGGCGGCACTGGATTGCGAAGTTGCAAGCTATCAGCAGCGGATTCGCGATGCACTGCCGCGCGATGCGCACGGCCAGCCGGACATCGCGGTATGGCGGCAGTGGCGCGATGCCGTGCAGTTGGCACTGGACGTCCCGGATCCAGACGCTCAGGAAATGGTTGACGCAATGCCACAGGCACCGCCGCCCCCGGCACCGCCTCCACACGCCGCGCAGACGACCGCCAGTGCACCTTCCACCGGCACCGGCACAGCCGACCCGCCGCCGCATCCCCATCGGCACCTATTACGCTGGCTGTGGCTGGGGGTGGTCCTGGGGCTGCTGGCGCTGACGGCCACCTTCTTCCTGCATCCACGCGGGCGGGTACTGTGGAATGAATGGCACAACCGGGTGCGGGTGGAAGCACTGCCCGCTGCCGCTGCACCCAAGGCCCGCTTTGACCCCGCCGATACCGCCAACGACCCCGATCGTGCCCTGTTCGCCGCGCCGCAGGAGTTGGCGTTGGCCACCGACCTGCCCCTGCTGGCGTGGCTAAGCACACAAGCCGAACCACTACCGGAAACCACCGCCAGCGCGCCGCTGCCACATTGGAACCGCGCCAATCTGCGACAAACCGCGTGGTTGCGCGGAGTGTGGGCCGAATGGCAAGCCCTGCCCGAGTCCGAACGCGCCAGCCTGCGCACCACCGCCGCCCACTTCTTCGCCTTGCCCGCGCAGCAGCAACATACACTGCGGCAACGCTATGCAACGCAAAGTTTTGACGCGCATCGCGGCTGGCATCTGGGCCCAGTGCTGGGCCGCAACTGGCCGCGCATCGCCGCACTGTTTGCGTATATCGACCCCGGCGAACAGCAGCCCGTCGTGCACATGCTGCGCCAGGCCTCGCCGGATGACCTGGACACCCTCGCCCGTCTGGCGCAGACCACTCCACCCGAGCACCGCGCCGCGCTGCGGCAAAGCCTGCTGGCACTACCGGCGGCGCAGCGCTCGACGTGGTTGCAAGCGCAACTGCATCAATGAATCCGCGCGCAATGCCCGGCAGGCACCCGTCGACCGGCACTGAATCTGCCACCCAAACGCGCCACACCATCTTCACGCATGCGTGACGCGTGCTGATCGAAACAGGCTTGCAGCGCCTCAGCGTCGCGTCAGACATGCTGCGTGCGCAGCGCAATGCACCCGTACCCGTCAGGCCGCTTACATTTCCACCAAGCCAATCAAGGCCGCAGCGGTAACGGCGAAAGCCAGCAGCACCGAATACAGCACACCCAGCACGCCAAACTTCAGCACGGTGATCGGCCAGGCCTGGGCGTACACGCGCTTTTGCATCCACAACAAATACACCGGCACCCACAGCAGCAACAGCGCGATCACCCAATCAAACACGCTATTGATCCACGTGCCATCGGGTGCGAACGTTTCTGCCGGCACCGCCGCCAACAACACCAGCAACAGCGACAGGCACATGAAGGCATGGCTGTGCAGGGCCACGATCAGGTGCTCCATGTACAAGCGCCGTTGCAACAAAAATGCGCCCTTCAACATCAGCGCAAACACCGGCACCAGCACGAACAAGGTGGTGGGAATGACACTGAGCACCGCGTCCTTGAACGCGCCGGGATCACGCTTCAGGCGCTCCACGTTGTCACTGCCGCGCTTGACCTGATCGTTGAGCCAGCGGTTGCCAAATGCTGGTAGCCAGCTAATAGTGACCGGGTGCTTGTCGGCATCCCAGACTTGCCCATTGATCACCAGACCAGGCTGCGTATCGGCAGGCTTGCCGGCCTTTGACACGGCCTTGCCCGCGCTATCGGGCTTGCCTTGCAGCTCTCGAATGCGCGCATCGGCGGCCTCGCGGATGCGCTGTTCGCCGGCCTCGATGCCGACGATGCCAGCCGCCGCTGGGGTACCCGTCATCTCGCGTTTGGCTTGCGCCATCTGCGCCAATTGCGCATCGCGCGCCTGCTCGACCGCCGCCACGGTGGTGGCCTTGGCGAATACCTGCGGCGGCTCGCCCGCGCCCGCACCATCCACATGCACGGTCAACCGCGCCACAAAAAACGCCAATACCGCCAAAAAGAAAAACAGCCGGAACGGCGTGACATAGCGCACCTGCCGACCAGCAAAATACTCCAGACTCAAAAACCCCGGACGCAGATACAACGGCTTGAGCGTGCGCACAATCCGCGCATCGAAATCAAACACGCTGTCCAGCAAATCACCCAACACGCTGCCCAACGGCCGCATCAGGCCTTTGACCGGCTGCCCGCAGGCGTGGCAATGGGGCCCGTGCAGGACCTCGCCACAATTGCGACAGACGGCCGCCACGGGGATGTCATCGGCGGAATCGGGCGTGATATTCATTTGCATCCAGATAAAATGACAGGCCGCGCGCAGCAATGCCAGCGCCCATCGATACCTTTCTCGCATGTCCACACCCACAACACCCTCACGCTTCCGTCACGACGTGAGGCGCACCGCCACGCTGGCTGCGCCATTGGCCGCAGGCCACCTGGCCAGTGGGCTGGTGAGTCTGGTCGATGCGGTGGTGGCTGGCCATCACGGCACCACCACACTGGCGGCGGTGTCGGTGGGCGCCGCCTTGTTTTGGCTGCCGATGCTGGCACCGATGGGCACCTTGATGGCACTGCCACCGGCAGTCTCGCAATTGGATGGCGCAGGCCGCCGCAGCGAGATTGGTCCATTGTTTCGGCAAGCGCTGTGGCTGGCATTGGCACTGGGTGCGCTGCTGTTTGGCTTGGTCAGCGCGATGCCGCTGTTGTTGGCACCGATGGGCATCGCACCTGACATCGTGCCGGGCGTCACCGCGTTTTTGCATACGCTGCGCTGGGGCGTGCCGGCCTTCACCCTGTACTTGTGCATGCGCTATCTCAGCGACGGCTTGCATTGGTCGTTGCCCACCATGCTGCTGGGCTTTGGCGGGCTGTGTGTGCTGGCGCCGCTGGCGTATGTATTGACCAATGGCTTGCTGGGGTTCCCCGAGCTGGGCGTGGCCGGGATCGGGATTGCCACCAGCGTGATGTTTTGGGCACAAGCATTGGCTTTTGCGCTGTATCTGGCCATCAGCAAACGCTTTGCCGATTTGCAGCTGTTCACCCACTGGCACTGGCCAGATGGCCCGCGTTTGCGTGCGTTGATTCGCACCGGTTTGCCGATTGGCGTGACGGTCACCATGGAAGGCGGCTTGTTTGCCGTGACGGCGCTGTTGATTGGCCGCTTGGGCGAAGTGCCGGCGGCGGCGCATCAGGTAGCACTGAATGTGGCCACCCTGTGCTTCATGCTGCCGTTCGGGATTGCCGAGGCCACGACCGTGCGGGTGGGGCATGCGTTGGGGCGCGGCGATGCAGCAGGCGTGCGGCGTGCCGCTTTCGCAGGGCTGACCTTGGCCATGTGCACGCAAGTATTGTCCGCCAGCACCATGTTGCTGGGCCATCACGCCATCGCCTCGCTCTACAGTGCCGACCCCGCCGTCATCGCGCTGGGTGGCAGCCTGCTGCTGTATGCCGCGCTGTTTCAATTGCCCGATGGCGTGCAGGTGGTGTCGGCCGGCGCGTTGCGTGGCCTGAAAGACACCCGCGTACCGATGTGGCTGGCGGTGCTGGCGTATTGGGGCATTGGCATGCCGGTAGGCGCGTGGTTGGGGCTGGGCTTGAACGGGGGTCCGCGCGGCATGTGGCTGGGGCTGACCGCAGGCCTGCTGGTGGCCGCCATCCTGATGGCCCGGCGGTTTTTGCGCAGCAGCCAACCGCAGCGCCTTGCCAACACGTTTTCGCATCGACCCATGACCGACGGCGCATGAAGCACACCCCCGCGTCCTTTACCATACCCATCCCCACTGCCGCATCACGGCCTTGCGTTTTCCCGGAGTTTTCATGAACGAACCGCGCCGCCGCGGCCCCATCGCCAGCCTTGTGATTGGCGTTTGGAATACGATCAATTTCACCCGTCGCCTGGTGTTGAATCTGCTGTTCTTGCTATTGCTGCCGGTGCTGGCCCTGCTGTTGCTGGCAGCACTGTTTGGTGGCCGGCTCACCCCGCTGGAGAGCCGCACCACGCTGGTGTTTGCCCCCGAAGGCCGGCTGGTGGAGCAATACACCTGCGATGCCTTGAGCCGCAGTCTGGCGCATGCCACCCATAGCCGGGATTGTCAGGAAGTGCGCCTGCGCGATGTCCTGAGTGCACTGCACGCCGCCCGCACCGACAAGCGCATCGAACGTGTGGTGGTGAACGTGCAGGACATGGAACCCTCCGGCTTTGCCTCGCTGCGCGAAGTGGGCGCGGCGCTGGCAGCCGTGCGTGCTGCCGGCAAGCAAGTGGTGGCCTATGGCGACAGCTTCTCGCAGGGACAATACCTGCTGGCCGCGCAAGCCAATGAAATCTATCTGGACCCGATGTCCTCCGGTGGGGTGATGCTGGACGGGCTGGCCTCGTACCGCCAGTTCTTCCACACCGCGCTGCAAGACAAGCTGGGCGTGGACGTGCACCTGTTCAAGGTAGGCACCTTCAAGTCCGCCGCCGAGCCTTATATTCTGGATGCCGCATCGCCAGCATCGAAAGAAGCCGACCTGTATTGGATGGGCGATATCTGGCAGCGCATGTTGGCCGATATCGGCAAAGCACGCAGCATTGATCCCGCACTGCTGTCCAACTACGCCAACACCTTGCCGGATGCAGTGAGCGCCGCGCACGGCGACTTGGCGCAACTGGCGCTGCAACAAAAACTGGTCACCGGGCTGAAGACCCGGGAAGAAGTGGACACCCTGCTGACCCAGCGCGGCGTGGCCGATGACAATGCCGACGGTGGCTACCGGCAAGTGCCGCTGGATGCCTATCTGCAACATATCAACAGCGCACTGCCGCAGGCCGACAATCGCCCGCAAGTGGCGGTGGTGGTGGCGGAAGGCGAAATCGCCGGTGGCAAATTGCCCGCCGGCAAAGTGGGCGGCGAATCCACTTCTGCACTGCTGCGCCAGGCGCGTGACGATGACGATGTGAAGGCGGTGGTACTGCGGGTGAACTCGCCCGGCGGCGAAGTGTTTGCATCCGAACAAATCCGCCGTGAAGTAGCCGCACTGAAAACCGCCGGCAAACCGGTGGTGGTGTCGATGGGCGATGTGGCCGCGTCTGGTGGCTATTGGATCAGCATGAATGCCGACCGCATCTATGCCGATCCGTCCACGATTACCGGCTCGATCGGCATCTTCGGCTTGTTCCCCACGCTCGATCGCAGCCTGGACAAACTCGGGGTGCATACCGATGGCGTGGCCACCGCCAAATATGCCGGCGCGTTTGATTTGACCCGATCGCTGGATCCGGGCGTGGCCACCACCGTGCAGGCCGTGATCGAAAAGGGCTACCGCGACTTCACCGGCCGCGTGGCCAATGCGCGCGGCAAGAGCGTGGAGCAGATCGACAGCATTGCCCAAGGCCGCGTGTGGAGCGGCGCACAAGCCAAGGACCGTGGCTTGGTGGATGCATTCGGCAGCCTTGGCGATGCCGTGGCCGACGCCGCCAGCCGCGCCAAGCTGGGCAAGCCCGATGCCTGGCAGACGCGCTATATCGAAGACAGCACCACCCCGCTGTCGCAACTATTGGGCGGCATGTTGCAAAGCCGCGCCGGCATCGCCCTGCTGCAACACAGTGGCAGTGCCGAGTTGCTGCTGGCCCGCCACGTGCAGGAACAGCCGGTATTCCGCTTCGTGCAGGACGCACTGGCCAAACCCGGCAACCAACGCGTCAAGGCGCTGGCGTATTGCTTCTGCACACCGCAGTAAGGGTTTGATCGAAGCGGTGACGCGCTACTGCGTCGCCGCATCCGCCTGCTTGGCCTGCTCCGCCGCCTGCGTTTGCGCGGTCTCCGCGGCGGTGTGTGCCGCATCCTTGTAGGTATTGGCGGTGGTGGTGATCGGCGATGGCGTTGCCGCCTTCGGCTCCGGCCGCTGCGCGGGGTCCGGCGGTGGCGGGGCCGAACACGCGGCCAGCATGCACAGCAATGGCAACAACACAGTGGCGCGCATCAGGGTTTCTCCGCAGAGTGCTTGGCCTATCCTACGCTGAACCTCATTGATGGAGCTGCCCATGCCCTCGTCCCGCTGGAATCTGGATGGCCAACGCGCCCTTGTCACCGGCGCCAGCGCCGGCATTGGCTTGGCCATTTGTCGCGAGCTGCTGGGCTTGGGTGCGCAGGTGTTGATGGTGGCGCGTGATGGCGCATTGCTGGAGTCTGCGCGGGCCGAATTGGAAGACGAATTCCCCGGGCCCGAAGACGCGGTACTGGCCCTACCCGCCGACGTGACCGATGATGAGCAACGTGCGGAACTGATCGACTGGGCCAACGACCAAGGCGGCCTGCACATCCTCGTCAACAACGCCGGCGGCAACCTCACCCGCCCGACACTGGACTATGGCGAAGACCAGTGGCGCACGATCTTCGAAACCAATCTGTTCTCGGCGTTTGAACTGTGCCGCTTGGCGCATCCGCTGCTGAGCAAACATGCGGCATCGAGCATCGTCAATGTGGGCAGCGTGTCCGGCATCACCCATGTGCGCAGCGGCGCCCCCTACGGCATGAGCAAGGCCGCGCTGCATCAGATGACCCGCAACCTGGCCGTGGAATGGGCCGACGACGGCATCCGCGTCAACGCCGTGGCCCCGTGGTACATCCGCACCCGCCGCACCAGCGGCAAATTGGCCGACCCCGACTATCTGGACGACGTGCTGCTGCGCACCCCCATGGGCCGCATCGGCGAACCCGAAGAAGTGGCCAGCGCCGTTGCCTTCCTGTGCCTGCCTGCATCCAGTTATGTCACCGGCGAATGCATCGCCGTGGACGGTGGCTTTTTGCGGTATGGGTTTTGAGGCTGGCACCGTCTCAGTCGGTGCGACAGCGATCCGCTACAAAAGACAAGGGCCGGCTAGGCCGGCCCTCAGATTTGGTGCATCTTTCAGCAAATGCGCCGCCGTCACGACTGCGTGTTGAAGCGACAAGCACGCTTCATGGATGGGTTGGTTCGTTTTGGCTTGATGCCAAATGACGGCGGTGGAAGACTCGCGCTGTCAGCACTCGAACCGTACGAACTGCGCGCCGACCACGTGGTGCTGGCCTTGGGCCACAGCGCGCGCGACACCTTCGCCATGCTGCACGCCCGCGGCGTGTATCTGGAGGCCAAGCCGTTCTCGCTGGGTTTCCGCATCGAGCATCCGCAGACAGTGATCGACCGCGCGCGGTTCGGCCCGCAGGCCGGCCATCCGCTGCTGGGCGCGGCCGACTACAAGCTGGTCCACCACGCCAGCAACGGCCGATCGGTGTACAGCTTCTGCATGTGCCCCGGCGGCACCGTGGTGGCCGCCACCAGCGAACCCGGCCGGGTGGTCACCAACGGCATGAGCCAGTATTCGCGCAACGAGCGCAATGCCAACGCCGGCATCGTGGTGGGGATCACGCCCGAGGATTTCGCGCCCTACGGCGACGGCCCGCTGGCCGGCATCGCGCTGCAGCGATACTGGGAGTCGCAGGCGTTCGCCCTCGGCGGTGGCGACTATGAGGCGCCGGGGCAACTGGTCGGCGATTTCATCGCCAACCGTCCCTCGCAGGCGTTCGGCCAAGTGCAGCCCTCGTACAAGCCCGGCGTGCGGCTGGGGTCGCTGGACGCAGCGCTGCCGCGCTACGCGATCGAGGCGATCCGCGAGGCGCTGCCGGCGTTCGACCGCCAGATCCGCGGCTTCGCCATGCACGACGCGGTGCTGACCGGCGTGGAGACCCGCACGTCCTCGC
>APMI01000822.1_pt1 | contig 15169 bp, 13 predicted proteins | sample 667938 | NCBI WGS metagenome assembly APMI01 (sample SAMN01084076, study PRJNA167559) | wastewater metagenome | biome: Wastewater | place: Denmark: Ejby Moelle, Odense | collected 2011-11-28 | reverse complement strand
GGACCCGGTGACGCGCCGGAAGCGGACTGATGCCGCCACGGGCGAAACCCGTGCGACCGTCAGCTTCGCTGGAAGCTGGGTCGGACGAAGCAACAACCCTCGGGTCCATGGGCAGCGGGCGAACGCTGGGGGCCGAGGTCGAGCTTCGACGCCTGTCCCCGCGCGCTTTCGCACGGCCTTGAGTTCCACAAGCGTTGCCATTGCGAGAAATCCTGGGGCTGAAAACCAAACTCGCCCAGATACGGGAATCCGCACGTTCCCGGTGATTGCGGAATTTCCGCATCGAGCGGGAAAGGCGGGAAACGAGAGCCCTCGGCGTTGGCCGATCCGATAGATTAGCCCGAGCCGCACCGGCTCCCAGCGAAAGGAGGCGCGGCAGGCCTGATTTTGAAGCAAGACCGACTCGGGCCGTGGCCTGCCGGCCGCGCCGCCGACACCTTCAGAAGCGCTTCAAGCTATTCGTCTGGTCTTTCCTCTTTCGCCTGCCGGCGACGACGCACGCGTTCCTCGTACACGTGCTTCATCCCGTTACCAAGCCGGATCAGCAGGAGGATGATCAGGACGTACCCGAGGAAGTACGGATTTGTGAGCACGTCCATGGCAACCCCTTCGCGACGTCCATTGACGATAACAGCGCGGCGGCATCGCTAAGGGCGCCATCGATGGCCTCGGCGTGCGCCGCGCCTCGAACAACGTTCCCGGCTGGACCATACCGGCCCCGTCCATGAGATTCGGCCAAAATCGCGCGCAACGCAAGTCCTCCATGATCCCACCTTCTCCCGGCCGGGTCGTGGCCACCATCCTCTTCGCGAACGAAAGAGAGGGGCCCGCCATCGAGGAGCAGCCACAGGTCGACGTGCGCTGCTGGCGCCTCTACGAGACGAAGTCAGGCGCGCTTCATCTCATGATGTACATGGACGCAGTCGTCATGCGCGTCACGTCCGAATTGGCCGCCATCTACATCCCGGAGCGTCGGCTGGTCACGTCCTCTGGCCGCAGTTATGCGCTCCAGGGCCCTCCCGAGAGCGACGACGCCATCCAGGCAGCGCTCATGGCCAACGCCGCGCGCGTCGGTCTGGGCGAGGTCAAGGATGTGAGCAACTGGCTCTGGTCCCAGATGCCACAGGCCTTGTAGCGCGGCATCGGACTCGGCTAATTCAGCTGCCCGGGGAAGGTCTGGTACTGGTTGCGGCCTTGCGCCTTCGCCTTGTACAGCGCCTTGTCCGCCATTGCCAACAGCTCTTCACCGGGCACTGCATCACCTCGATGCCAGGCGATGCCGATGCTGGTCGCGACGTCGACGGGCCCGGCCGACGTATCGAAGGGCCGATTGACTGCCTCGACGATCTTGGCCGCGACCAGCTCCGCCTCCGAAAAGGCGCGCAGCCCCTCCAAGATGATGACAAATTCGTCCCCGGCGAGGCGACCGACGAAGTCCGTCGTACGCACCAGCCCTGAAAGCCGCCGTGCAAACTCGCGAAGCACCTCGTCGCCCACCCCGTGCCCATACGTATCGTTGATGAGCTTGAACTTGTCGATGTCCAGGAACAGCAGCGCGGTGAAACTGTGGGCTCGCCGGCCGCGCAAGAGCACCGACACGAGTTGCTCGTTGAAGCTGTAGCGGTTCGGCAGGCCGGTCAGTGAATCGGTGCGTGCAAGCTGCGTCAACCGACGCTCAAACTGTCGCCGTTCGGTCACGTCCGTGCTCAGCGCATAGAGCCCGCGGACCACGCCATCGGGACCGGTGTCCGGCAGATAGATGGTGTGCAGAGCACGCTCTACGCCTTGTGCTGTCGAATCCATGTCGAATTCGACGCGCTGCCCGGACAGGGCCAGCCGCAAATACCCCTTCCGCTGCTCGTACAGCGGTCCCGGAATCGCCTCCAGCACCGTCTTGCCGATGGTCGCGCGGTGGTCGAGGCCAGTCCAGCGGCTGAAGGTCTCATTCAAGAACAACAGCCGCTCGTCGCGATCGATGTAAGAGATCATCACCGGGAGGTTGTCCGCGATGTCTCGCAGACGCTTCTCGCTTTGCGCCTGCAGTTCCTCGCTGCGACGGCGTTCGGTGATGTCGAACGACACCGAGTAGAAGCCCTGTACCTGCCCCTCCGCGTCGAAGTCGGGCACATAGCGTTGGGCAAAGTAGCGCACCCCGTCTGCATGCTTGACAAACGACTCGAACTCGCGCGGCTCACCCTTGAACACGGCCTCCATGTGCGGCTGGGCGATGGCCCAGACCTCCTCGCCTCGAATTTCTCGAAAAGTCTTGCCCATCAATTCGGACAAGGGCTTCCTCAGCACCTTCTCGGCCGCCAAGTTGCCGAAGTCCGCCCGCAGCTCACGGTCGAAATGGGAGACCACCGCCGGGATGTTGTCGGTGATCGCCTTCAGACGCTGCTCGGAGGCCTGCGAAGCCATCTCGTGGCGCTTGCGCTCCGTGATGTCCATGGACACCGCGTAGTAGCCGTCCACGGCACCCGCCGCGTCTCTGCGCGGCACGTAAAGCTGCTGGAAGTGGTGCATCGTCCCGTTCAGCAATTGCGTGCTGTCGAACTCGACCGGCTTCCCTTGGAGCACGGCGCGGATGTGGGGCCACAGCTGGCGGCCGCCGTCCTCGCCCCTGACGTCCACCACCGACTTGCCGACGAGCGATTCCGCCGGCACACCGTAAACCCTGCCGACGGTGGCATTGGCGAAGACGATCTTGGCATCCTTGTCGAACTCGGTGATCAGCACCGGCACGTTGTCGGTGATGGCGCGCATCCTGCGCTCCGCCTGCTGGAGCTCTTCGGACCGCCTGCGTAACGCGACGGTCATGGCATCGAATCGGCGCTTCAGGCTGCCGAGCTCATCCTTTTCCGTGCTGGCGAATAGTGGCACATCCTCCCCGCGCTCCAGCGCCTCCGTCGCCTTGGCCAGGCGCGCCAGCGGTCGCAGCACACGCCGAATGGAGAACCAGGCAAGGAGGATGAGAAGGAAAGCAAGGGTGGCGATGGCAATCACGGCCACGCGCTCTCGCACGACTTCCGCGGCCATGCGCTCGTCACCCGCATTGCGTGACCAGCGGAAGGCCGCGTCCGCCATCGCCTGCGTATCGCCGAGCAACAGCTCGTAGGCTTGATCGCGCTTGCGCCTCTCGAAATCGGTCGTCGGTGCCGCCATGGTAGCGAGAGCGCGTTCGAACAGAGTCGGCAGCCGGGTGGCAGCGTCCTTGATCAGCTCCACCTCCGACTGGGACGTATCGGGAACCTCGGCGCCGGCCAGGTCCCGCACCAAGCTGCCATACCAGGTTTGCCATTCGGCAATCGACAGCTCATCCCGCTCACGCTGGAACACATGCGTTACCCCAACAAGTCCCGCCACGTCGCGCGCCACTTTTTGCGCGCGTTGCTGCTGGGCTCGGGCGCCATCTTCAGCGTGGGTGGCGTGCCAGGTGGCACCGATAGAAGCCACGGCCACGGCCGCCCCGATCGCGCCTGAAGCAATGAAATGCGCCAGGATTTTCATTGCGGCAGACCCACGGCGTTGGGCAGCACCGCCCGCAGCGGCCCGGACCGGACCAGCGCACGAAAGTCGGCCGGCTTCCTGCCTGTGACGTAGCCTTCACGCACGGCCCACTTCGCCTGGGACTGCAAGGTTCGCAGCAAGGAATCGTCCAGCGTCAGGACGGCGTGGGTATGAGACATCGACCAGGCGGCGAATCCGGCGTCGACACCCAGCCGGCTGACGAGGACGTCCGCAGCCCGCTTGGGCTGCATGCGAATGAAGTCATTGGCCCGCTTGAGGGCCTTGAGCAGGCGTTCGACGTCCGAACTATGGTTGGCCAGGAAGCTGCTCTGCCCCACGAGATTGAAGATTTGCTTGTACTCACCCGATTCGCTGAGGACCACAGTCGGCACGCGCGGACTGCGAGCGGCCTGGTAGGCGAAGGGCTGGAAGATCGCCACGGCGTCCACCTGGGCCGAAGCAAGCCCCTCAATGGCGGCCTCCGGCTGGATCGGCACCTGGACGACGGTCTTCGGGTCCACGTTGTTTGCCAACAGGAAACTGTCCAAGAAGTACTGGGCCGAAGTGCCGAGGACGACGCCGATGCGCTTGCCGACCAGATCCTTGGCGGCCCTGACTCCTGCCGTGTGGCGGGCGACCAGTTCGACGTCGCCGGAGGTGCTGGCCAGCGTGGCCAGGATTGAGAAGTCCGTACGTTCGAATGACTCGAAGACGATGGCGGTCTCTGCAGCCGTCCCAAGATCGGCCTGACCGGCGGCGAGGATTTCCAGGCAGCGACGGCCGCTGGCGGCCTCGGTCACCTTGACCTCGACCCCCTCGGACTCGAAATATCCCTCCGACAACGCGACAAAGATCGGCAGGGCCAGCGGCGACCGCGCGACTGCCAGGGACAGGGGCGCCGCCGCCACTTGCACAGGAACCGCCATGAACAGCGACGTACAGAGTGAGAGGCCGATGATTCCAAAGCGACGGAGCACGGCAGGCGATAGGGAGCGAGTCATCATGGCTGTAGGCATGCGTGTATCCAGTGTGGAGGTGCGACTACCGGGCAGAGCCGCACCACGATCAGCGCGGCATCGTCACCCCTTGGGGCAGAACCGACAGCAGCACGCTGGGGTCGATCAGTTCAGCCGGTGATCCGATCCGTGCGCCGCGACTCTCGCGGCGTTGAGCCATTTGCCAGCGGACCTGAGTGACCATCGTGGCCGGCAAGGTCGCGTGCAACGCCAGCTTGAAATCGTTCTCGCTGATGAGCTTCTCGGCCATTGCAGAAGAGACACCGAGACGGCTGGCCAGGATGCCTCGCGCCTCGAGCCGCGATTCCGAAATGAAGCGCTGGGCCCGGGCGAGCGCACGCAGGAGTTTTTCAAATGACTCGCGGCTTTGTGCCAAGGCTTGCCGGCTGGCGACGAGACAGAAGTGCTGGGTGTAGACATGCGCGGATGGCAAGCGCACGGCTGACTTCCCGAGCGCATCCACGACGCGGGTCGCCTCAGGCTCCCAAATGGCCACCGCATCCACGAGGCGGCGGCGCACGGCGCTGAGCAGTTCGCCTGAGTCCATGGCCTTCAGGTCGATGGCTTGAGGGTTGATGTTGTGGAAGACCAGCCACTGGTCGAGAAAGTACTGGGCAGAGGTGCCGACGACGGTCGCCACCCGTTTGCCAGCGACATCCGCAACGTTCACGATACCCGCGTCTCGGCTGGCGATGAGTTTGATCTGTCTCGCCGACTCGCCCAGCGTGGCCAGGATGGCAATCTCCGACTTCTGTGCGTCCGACGTGGCGACGGCGAACTCCGCGCTGGCAGCCAGGTCGACAAGCCCATCCCTGAGCATGGCGACGCAGGCCCTGCCACTGGTGCACCACGCTCGCACGACGTCCAGCCCCTCTTCGTCAAAGAAGCGCTTGTCGAATGCGACGTACAGCGGCAGGGACACCGGCCCGTCGGGTACAGCGATCTTCAGGGGTCGCGCCCACGCATGAGCGAGCGGCACGCAGGTCAGCAGCGCGTAGACCCACCAGCGGATCACGTGCAAGAATTTCATGTGCGGGACACCTCGATTCGAGGCCGACATTCTGGCCGTACACCAGAGGTTCCTGTGGGGCATCACCACTCTCTGACCGATGCATCACGATACGTCAAGCGGACGCCTCCAAGATGGCGTCGAACACGGCCTCCTCACGCGGCCGCCAGCCAGCCGAGGGCGAAGCGCTGCGTCTTCCATAGAGCGGTCGCCCATCCGCACCGACAAGCTGATCTCCTTCCCCAGGGATTTCGTGGACGCCTGAAGCGCCGGGCGTCGCCCTTTGCACTGGAAGCGCACCAGCAAGCGCGCACGAAACAGCTTAGGGAATGCAGCGCCGTTTGCTGCCCTATCCGAGGGACTGTCGGCGGCGGGGTCGAATACACCCCGCTTCATCCAGCACTCCTGTGAGAAAACAGGGAAGGCTCAAGCCTCGTCGGCAGCCAATGCCAGCACGCGCCGCAAACCACCTCGCTCCAGAGACTGCCTGGGCATCAGCCCGGCCAAGCCACCCAAGGGGGTCTCGAGAAAGCCCAAGAGCCGCCATGGCCCTGACCAGCCCTGAGCACTCGACAACGCAGGCAGTGCGTCCCAGATGGCTGGCGCAAACTGCCACGCCGGCAGGCGGGGGCCGCCGCGGGACGACGGCAGTGCGATCACGCGACCGGCCTTGATCCAAGCCTTCATCGTCGCATCCGTCACGCCGGCCGCCTTGGCGGCCTGGGCGACGGACAGCATGTCACCGGCTCGAAGCCGCTCCGCACGCGCCGACGCGCTGCGAGCCAACAGCTGGCGCGTCTCAGTGGCTGAGACGTAGATCGGCCGCTCCCTTGGCGTTTGATCCAGCGAAGTTGCTCGCACCATTCGTGTCGATGTCGGCATGAGCCGGATCGTACCGATTCGGGCGCGCGTCGGCTTGGCCACTCGATGCCGTGTCGCGCCGGGGGCTGAAAGCTTGGCCTTACACAGCAACCGGACCAGGGCGGGCAAGTTCACCGCCGTGAGAAGCGCCGCACCACTCGTACTGGGGGTGGCTCACGTCTTGAGCTTGCCAGCCCTCACCCTTGTATGGACCGAGCCGCCGAGCAACATCGACGTGTACTCACTTGAGAAGCCATGAAGCCCGACCACTCCCTACAAGCCCGACGACTTGCGCTCCGCGGCCACTACTTCCAGCTGCCGCACGGCGTCGCGGGTCAAGCGCAGCGCCTTCACCAGTGGGGTCGCCGCGTCCGTGCCATCGTCGACCTGTGCAGCTATCGCACGCAGGCAGTAGTTGATGACGGCGGTCGGGGCGCCGAGCTGCTCGCTTTCGTAGCGGGACAGGCAGGTCCGATCCACCTGCAGCACCTTGGCGAACGCCGTCTGCGTTTGGCCCCCGCGCGCGCGGCGAATCAGCTCTCCTTGGGACGTAGGAAAACCGGCGAAATCCATTGGGGAATAATTGCCATAACAGCACGTCAGTGCAATAATAACACATCGCTTTGCAAGCTTCCGTCTACCATTGCGCCCGCAATCAAGATGGCTCGTCGCACTTTAGTCATTGACCTCACCGCCCAGACCAGCAGCGCCTTTGCGCCTCTGGTGTCGAGCCGTCGATGAAGCCCCAGGTCACTTCCGGCGAGAGCGCCAAGGTCGTCGATGAAGCGCTGTGCGCCATCGGCGCCGAACGCAGCGTGATCCGACTGGACCGGGCAGCGGGACTCGGGGCCAACAACTTCGAGTACTCCGACCTCCTGGCCAGCCGCAGCGAGCACAGGGTGTCGGCCGTCGTCGAGAAGGACGGCAGCCCGCTGGTCTATGTCTCAGCCGGTATAGACAACTCCGACGCCGCCATGCGGCTGGCCCGAAAGCTGGGCAATCGCGGCGAGACCGCGATCCTGCTGAATGTGCGTGCCGAGGGGGCCGACTTGCACGGTGAAGCCTGGCCGTGCCGGCTGGAGGCTTCGCACTGCACGCCACTGAACCTGCGGGAATTCGCCGACGCGCGCTCCGTGCTCGGCGACCTGCAGGAGGGGCTCTGGGGCACCGCCGACAACGCCTACCAGGAGCAAGCCTTGCGGGACCTGCTGGTCAACAGCGTGGCGAAGGTGTCCAGCAGCTTCCTCAAGGCGCGTGGGCAGCGTGCGGCCCCTGGCGACCGCGGCAATGAAGTGCTGGCCTTGGTAGGCCGGGCGCTGTTCACTCGCTTCCTGCTGGATCGCCACATTCTGACCCCAGCGACCGCGCCGGGCCTGTTCAAGCTGATCGGTGAGGACGGCGAGGACGCCTTCGCCACGGCGCAGAAGGCAGCTGCCACCTGCAAGTGGTTGGACGACACGTTCAACGGCGACTTCATGCCATTGCCCGCCCCGAACGGGTACGAGGCGTATTTCGCCCAACTGGCAAACGCATCGCCGGAGGCCCTGGCGCCCATCGGCTGGATCGTGGGCCGCACAGACGCCGGTGGCCAGCTGCAGCTGTGGGACCGATTGGACTTCGCCCACATCCCAGCCGGAACCTTGAGCGAGGTCTACGAGGACTACGCCCGCAGCAAGGCACCGAACGAGGCAAAGCGCACCAGCATCCACTTCACGCCGCGCCACGTCGCGCGCACGATGGTCAGGCAGACGCTGGCGGGACTGCCTCAGAACGAGGCGGCGCTGGCCAAGGTGCTCGACCCTGCAGTCGGTGCTGCCGTCTTCCTGTCGCTGGCCTACCGCGAGCTGGCGCGCCTGCATGCCATCCGCAATCAAGGCGCATGGCCTGACACCCAGTTGCTGCGTACCATCCTTTACCGTCAACTGCAGGGGCTGGACATCAACGCTGACGCGCTGAACCTTGCGGCCCTGACGCTGTACCTGACGTCCATCGAACTCGACGCCAATCCGGTGCCGCCGGAGAAGCTGAAGTTCGAGAACTCATTGATCGGCACCGTGCTGAGGAAGGTCGGCGATCACGCCAAGCCCAACTCGGTCGATGACCTGCTCGGCAGCCTGCGCGACCTCCCGGACCTCAAGGGCAAGTTCGATATCGTCGTGGGCAATCCGCCTTGGACCTCGGTGTCCTTCAAGAAGTTCAAGTCGGCCGTCAAGGACCCGCTCGGCAAGCTGACGGCGGACCTGGCCAATGCCCGCCTGAAGAAGCTCGGCAATGAGGCTCCCAGATATCAGCACCCGGACAAGGTGCCCGATGTGGCCTTCCTCTGGAAAGCGACCGAGTGGGTGCGTGAAGGCGGCGTCATCTCGCTGATCCTGCACCAGCGGCTGCTGTCCAAGCAGAGCACCCGCTGGCGCCAGACCCGTCGCCAGCTCTTCGAGGCGATGGAACTCAGCGGCTTCCTCGATGCCACCGAGTTCGCCAACCACAAGCAACTGCTGTGGCCGGGCATCGAGGCACCGTTCTGCATCGTCTTCGCCAAGAACCAGGCACCGGCCCCGGACCACAAGGCCCTGTTCCTGTCGCTGGCCGTTGAGCCGGTGCTCACCCGCCGGCGCCAGCTGCGTATCGATCCCATGTCGACATGGCGCATCGACGCCGACGACTTCGACCGGCCGGGCGGCCTCATCGCGCGGACTCGGGGCAGCGAGCTTGATGCGGCCTTCCTGGAGCGCCTGCAGGCGCGCTGTGAGGCGGGGTATGTGAACACCCGCAGCTCCCTGCGACGTCCGCCAATGAAGTCGCTTGGCGCCTGCGTCGAGGCTTGGGCATCGCAGCGGCTTCAGCGCGGCATCAAGAAGGGCGCCTCGAACGTCAAGAGGCACGACTGGATGGACAGCTTCCCGAGCAATGCCAAGTGGCTCGAGGCGCGATCCGATGAACGGATGGCCGGCGAGGTTGCGGCCGCGAAGCTGGAAGTGCCCTTCGAACCCATGGCGGTGAAATCGACGCCTTCGAGAGACTGGTTCAAGCCTCCCATGTTGCTCATCACGCAGAAGATGGGTGAAGACAACGAGTTCGTCCGCTCGGCCATCGTGCAGCCGTCGCCAGACGATGCGCCCGTCGTCTACCCGTTCGCCTGGGTCGGCGCGCCATTCCAGGCTGGAGACGCACAGGCGCTGCTCGCGGCCCAGTACTGCGCGGTCTGGGTCAACAGCTCGTTCTACGCCTACTTCCAGACGCTGACGTCCACGCAGCTAGGCTTCGGCATCAAAGCATTGCTCAGCGAAGACATCCTCAGAACGCCTATCGTCGAGCCTTCGGTGGCCTTGCAGGCGGACCGCACCAATGCCTCCGAGGTGAAGGCCCTGTTCGACAAGTTGACCTTCCCCAAGCCAGGGCTGAAAGGTGAGATCGATGCATGGGTGGCCAAGGTGGCCGGCTTCGACGCCGCCGAGCAGCGGCTTATGCAGGACACCCTCTCGGTGGCCTACCCGATCGGCAAGGCCCGCCAGAGTGGACGCTCGTGGGTGCCGAATTCCCAATTCAAGACCTACGTCAAGACCTTGAGCGCCGAGCTGGCCGAGATGGATGCCCCCATCGACCTCCAGTCCATCAAGGCAGTAGACACCGGCGATGCCCTGCCAGGCTGGCGATTCGTCAGCTGGAAATCGGCTCTTGGCGCCGGCGCCGAAACGACCAGCAGTACAGGTGAGGTCGCCACGCTCGCACAACTCGATGCCCGCTCACTAGAGGCCCTCGTGCGAGACAAGTATCCACAAGGGGAAATCTGGGCAAGGACCCGCGAAGGGGACTTCGTGTTCGGTCAGCTGGCGCTCAAGCGCCTGTGGCTGCCATCACGAGCCGTCCTCGCCGCGCAGGTCATCGTCGCCTGGGCTGATCAGCATAGAGCGTGACTACTACCGACTTCTGCTTCTTCCAGCCCAGGGATCCCAAGAGGAGCCCGATCACGTCGACATGGAGCGTCAGCACGATCAACGCCGTTGCTTCAGCCATCCGCGATGCATGGCGCGAGATCGAGACGTTCGAGTACTTCACGGCGCGCAAGTTCCACCCGGACCACTACCGCGACGAGGACGAGCTGACCACGAAGATGGCGGAAATCCTGAATGACCGGCTGGAGAACGCCACGACCGGGATTTTCAAGAAGGAAGTCTTTCATGTGATCGTGCGCGACGGCAAGCAGTCGACCGCCACCGTGTCGAGCACCGAGCAGATGCCCGACCTGTGCTTTCGGCTGATGAACACGGCGCCGGGTGAGAGTCGGGAAGAATCTGCGCTCTACGTGGAAGCCAAGCTGCTCGACCCGGACGGCGGATGCCGCGAATACGTGGTCAACGGTTTGCATCGCTTCGTGTCGGGCCACTATGCGCCACAGGTGACGTTCGGAATGATGCTCGGGTATTGCGTCTCAGGCTTCAACGACCCTGGCAAGGAACTCAGCGGGTATTTCAGCAGGGCGACAAGCGACGACGCCAAGCGCTGCATTGCTCCCGTCACCTTCGATGCCAGGGGGTGGCACACGACCGACCATATCCGCATTGCGCCGGCCACACCGAAGTTCAAGGCGCTCCACGTCTGGGTCGAGCGGCCGATCGCCCCGGCCGTTCTGACCGCACCTGCTTCCGGCTCGACCTGACAGCCGTGTAGCCCAAAAAAGCGACCCGCTGGGGAGCCGATGAACATCCGATGCGGATGCCCGCTCAGGGAAGATGAAGTGGGGGGGCGGCGGATCCGAACGAATGCGGCGCAGCTTTTCGACTGGCAATAGCAGCCGCTTAGTGTGCCTGCGGCGCGGCAGCAAGGAGTTCGGCTTTGCGGACTTCCAGGTCTTCGCCGAGCGCGGCCAGGTCAAGGTCAGACTTCTTGACCCTCGGGAACATTTCTTCCTCTTCTTCCTTGACGTGATGGTCGATGTACTCGCCCAGCACTTTGACCCTGGCGTCATATAGCGGCTCGTCGGCCGACGCGGCCGTGATCTGGGCAATCAGTTCCTTTGCGCTTGCATGCTCAACGTTGGCTTCGTCGACCAGGGCCTCGTCTTCTCCCAGCACCTCTCGCGCGACGGGGTAAAACAGTTCTTCCTCGACAGTGGCATGCACCGTGAGCATTTGGCAGATCTGCAGGGCCAGCATCTGCTTTTGGCCGGCTTCTGCCTCGTGGTCGACCAGCTTCTGATATTCCTTGAAGAGGGCTTTCACCTCCTTATGGTCGGCGGTCAGCAAGGCGATCGCGTCGGTGGACGCCGAGCGCGAAGCGGCCCGCGCGTGGCCAGCCTTGGTGGATTTGGTTGAGTTCTTCGCTACGGTGGGCATGGGTGCCTCCTTCTGGTTCGTGAAAGGGCCAGTAATGGCTCACCGGCCTCTGACCAACGCGGTCAAATTCAAGAGTGCAACAAACCGACGAAACGTGGAGTAGGACGGCAGGAAATTCGGACACGGTCGCCCTAAACCTCCCAACCTGACTTCTTGAGTGGCTGTCGGGTAGGTGATCTCCCACGCGCCCGCTTCAGCAAAAATGGGCCGCATGACGGGGTGTTGTGGCCGAGCTCCCGCGTCAGGTACGAGGGCAAGAGGAATTGCTGAGAGACTCGACTTGACGACGGACACATCCATGAATCCCGAAGAGCTCGAGAGCACCGGCAAAGCCATCAACGACCTGACCGAACTCGTTCGCGCGTTGCTCACCGCCTTGCCCAGCACAAAGCCGTGGCAGCGCCAGCTGCGCGCGCAGCTCTCTGAGGTGGACGGGCGATTGCAGATCCTTCGCATGACCATTGCGCTCGAACGGCAAGACGATGAGATTCGCCAAGCCGCTGAGCAGCTTCTTCTCGGTCTGCGAGCAGCGAACCAGTACGGCGCAGGTGGCCGAACTGATGCCGCTACCCGCGCAGCGGTAAAGCTGGCCCTTCGCATGGGCCAGCAGATCTCGTCGGGAATCGCCTCGCCGCTGCTCGAGTGAAGGTCGCAACCGCGCTCTTGACGGGCGGCCTCATCAATCGCCGGACCACTGCGCAGCGCCACGCGTCGCCTGCGCATTGCTCTGAACGCCGACCGGCCGTAGCGACCTCAGTGATGCCGCACACCGCTCGATATACGCCTTGTCCGGGTGCCAGGGCCCGGCACTGAATCCATCACAGGTCAAGGTCACTCTCGGCGTGTAGATCACTCGCCACAGCAAAGTCTTCTCTTCCAACTTCATCGCTCGTCTTCACCCTGCGCCCCCTTTGCCGAGGACCGCCGTGATCAGCTGCGAGCGGCGATGGGCCACTGGGGCTCTACCGGCCTGGACCGAGTCGACTGCTCGCGGGCGGGAGTTTGCCGAAGGTCCTCCCGGCGTGCCAGCGGGAAGCCTAGACGCCCTGTGCGGTGAATTTCAGGTACCTGCTGTAGGCAATTCACCTACAAGCGACTGGCTGGCTTTTCTCAGAGGAACCCGCAGGACGAAGGTTGAACCCAGGCCCAGCCCCGGGCTGGTTGCGCACAGGGTGCCGCCATGCCCGACGACGATGTGCCGCGCGATCGCCAGGCCGAGCCCCAGTCCCTGCCTGCGAATCGTGTCCCGGGTGCCCGCCTGCCAGAACTCCTCGAAGACCCGCTCGAGGTTGTGCGCTTCGATGCCGACGCCGTGATCGGTCACCTGCAAAACCGCGACGTCCCGCTCGGCGCTGATCTGCACCTGGACCAAGCCGCCAGGCCGAGAGAATTTCACTGCGTTGGTCATGAGGTTCCAGATGGCCTGGCCCAACCGGAGGTCGTCCGCAAGGACCGCCAACGAAAGCCCTGGCGCCACGTCGAGCGCCAGCGTGACCTCGGCGGCCACTGCGATGGGCGCCACCGTATCCACAGCCGCGCGGGCGATGGCGACGAGATCCTCCGAGCCCATCTTCAGCTGCAGCTTGCCGGTGGCCATCCGCGACAAGTCCAGCAGATCGTCGATGAGACGGGCCTGGGTCTGCGCGTTGCGCTGGATGGCTTCCAACCCCTTGGCGATCACCGCGGAGTCGTCGGTGCGGCCCATCGCCTGGGCCCAGCCGAGGATGGCGCTCAGCGGGGTGCGCAGCTCGTGGGACACCGCCGCCATGAAAAACTCCCTTTGGCGCTGGGCTTCCTTGAAGGGCGTGACGTCGTACCAGACGACCGTCGCGCCGATGATGCCGCCGTCCGGCGTGGCGATCGGCCCTGCATTGCAACTCACCGGCAGCAGGGAGCCGTCGTAGGCGCGAATCAGCCACTCTTCGTTGCGGATGACCTCGCCGCGGGCCGCGCGCGACAGTGCCATCTCTTCCTTCTTGGCGGCTGTCTTGCCATCGAGGTGATAGACCTGCCAGGCGTCCCATGCGTCGGCGCCGCCGCCCGGCTTCCTAAGCATCTCCTCGCCGAACCGGCTCACGTAGGCCAGCCGCTCTTCCCCGGCCAGCGTCACCGCGATGCCCACCGGCGCGTGATCGAGGACGGCCTGCATGATGAGTTCCTGCCGTTCGCGCGCCGAGCTGGCTTCCTTGACGCGCGCCTCGGCCTCGACCGCGTCCGTCACGTCGATGTTGACGCCGACCAAGCGAGGAGGTGCATCGCCCGAGGAAGGGGCCACCTGCGAACAGGACATCAGCCAACGGGTGCTCCCGTCACCGGCGGTGATGCGGAAGATGAACGGGTCGACGCCACCCCGTGACTCGAGAGTGGCCATGGCAGCGTCGACACGCGGCAGGTCCTCGGCGTGGATCATCTGCATGAAACGCGAGCCCGGCTCGCGGCCGTCGCCCCGGGGCAACCGCAGCAGGTCGTAGACCTCCGGGCTCCACAAGGCCTGGTCGTCTTGTGGGCTCCACTGCCACAGTCCCATGCGCGCGGCGCGCACGGCAGCCTGCAGGCTGAGCGTGGCATGCGCCTGCAGGGGTGGGACGGCCTCCATACACTCCTCCTTCGTGCACTGCACAAATGCAGCCGTGCCGCATCATGCCGCACTGGAGGCTGCGCCGCGGCTGCCGCTCGACGGGTGCGTCAGCGCAGCGCAGCCCGCCGACCCGCAAAGGAGGATTCATGACCGCACTCGACGATGCCAAGTCCGCACTGCGAAGCGAAGTTGGACGCGCCATGGGCTTCGTGGTGGGAAGCCTGGTGCTTGCAGCGCAAGAAGGCCGGCTGCCGAGTCCCGCGGACCTGCAGAACCTGCAGAACCTGCTGGAACACTATCGCCGGCAGTTCAGGGCCTTCACCCCCGAGGTCGAGGAGATCGTTCGAGCGATGACGGACGGGCTGGCGTTCGCGGCACGCAGTGAAGCGGACGGTGTGAAGCTATAGCGCGGTGCGAATCAGCGCACCAGGTTGCTCACCAGCAGGATCAGCTCGGCCACGTCGAACGGCTTGGCCAAGTGCGCCTGGAAGCCGGCCATCAGCGCCAGCTTTCGGTCCTGGGGGCGGGCGAAGGCGGTCAATGCCAGCGCAGGAACCCTCGCGCCGTGCTCCGTCGCCCGCAAGGACTTGATCATCTGAAGGCCGTCCATCTGCGGCATGCCGACATCGCTCACGATCACGGTCGGCCGCAGGGATTGGATGGCCGTCAGCAGTTCCTCCGCCGACGAGAAGACGACGACCTTCGCGCCTTGACCCTCCAGGATCCTGCATAGGAGGTCGCGAGCGTCCGGTTCATCGTCGACCACGAAGGTGAGCACGCCCTCCAGCCGCGGCAGCGCCAGGTTGTCCGACGCGGCTTGGGCGTCTTCCGCCTGCGCCTCGGCCTGTCCCGCCTCAGTCGGCCT
>APMI01038588.1_pt1 | contig 15178 bp, 17 predicted proteins | sample 667938 | NCBI WGS metagenome assembly APMI01 (sample SAMN01084076, study PRJNA167559) | wastewater metagenome | biome: Wastewater | place: Denmark: Ejby Moelle, Odense | collected 2011-11-28 | reverse complement strand
TCCTTTTTAGTACGCGTCAAATTTAGACGCTGTTATTTTTATTTCCGCTGTGACTACGGGCTTTTGACCATCACTGGTATATCTATAATCGCAAGACACATTTTCAACATCATCAAACAATGCAGTCCAATCGGTGCTGCTCATTAGTGTGTCAATCACACCTTTAACTAAATCCTCAGCTTGGTCCGCATATGTTGTTTCTGCCGCACTAACTAAAACGTCGATTTGTAAATCTAAGTTCCAGTTAAACGTTGGGCTTATTAGTTGGCCTTGGCCGTTGAAGTTTGCTGTATAGACGCAAATAGCTGGAAGATTATTTAGAAAGTTCGGAGTGACCTTGCTATCAAACACGGGCACATTCAAAGCCTTTAACTTTTCAACTGTTGCTTTTCTTATATCTGAAAACATTATTGCGTCTCGTGTAAGTGCAGCACGGTTATACCAGTGCCGTCATCGTCTATGTCTTGGACTGTGTATTCCTTCTTGCGAACAATTACAGCAGAGCCTTGAACAACTTTTGCGCCTTCAACATCAGTTGTTCTACAAGTAATTTGAGGACTGTTGCCGACTGTTATTGCATAGCCAGTATCGAACTGAACGCGAGGTTTATCGAAGATTGCTTTAACAGTCTTGCCATTAAGCTTGACTGTTTCCGCAAAGTCATCTAAGTCAAAGAAATCTGATGTGTCATCGATCATTGTTAGTCAATGTAGGGGCCGAAGCCCCTACACCCTTTATCTATTACAGAACGTTCTTGTAGCCAGCGAATGCTTCAGGACGAGTAACTGCAACGTCAATATCGGTCATTGCACGTAGTAAGAAACCACCGCTTAGGAACTTTGCAGAATCGTCGATTGCAAGCTCTAATGTGGTCCAATTTGCAACTGTAACTTCGTTGAAATCACCGAAGATAATGTTGGAACCAACGTTATTGCTGGAAGCAGATTGATAACCGGCAACAGAACCGTCATCAGCACGTAGATAGATGCCAGCAGTGTTTGTGTCCTTAACAGTTGTGGAAAGTACATTGCCGACTAGTGGATTAAATGCAAACTTAGCTGCATCAGTAAGAGCGTTAGCGACTTCAACGTCCTTAATCAAAGCGCGGATAGCAGCGTAGTCAAGTCCGCCTGCACCTAATGTGCCCCAAGCAATACCAGTGTCTGCGAGGATTGTTTCAAACACAGTAGCGTCAATCTTAGTAGCAATTGCCTTTTGTAGATGTGCCTGAATGCGTTGCTCCATTGCAGTTCCGTTAAGAACCATCGAACGAGTTAATTCAGCAAAAGCAGTAAGAGTGCGTGGCTTTAGTTCAACGTGACCGCTAGAGATAGCGTCAATGGTGCCGTCCTGGCCTTCATCAACAAAGCGAGCTTGCGCAGAAGAAGTGAACTTCGGCAATTCAATAACGCCATTTAGATTGCCGGACATATACTGAACGCCTAAACGCTGGGCGATAGTGTTGTTAAAAAGAACGTCCATAAAGCCAACCTTAGTGCGATTGACTAACGACGGATTTCCAGTAGCGGTAACAGCATTTGCACCAGCAGCACGAGTTAAGACCTCAGCTGGAACAAAGATATTAGAACGAGTCTGTAGCTTGCCTTGGGCCTTTGCAGCAGCACGCGAGCACTCTAGCTCGTAACCGGCATTGGAGAAGTCGCCAGACAAAAGAGCTTCAATAGCACGGCCTAAGCTGTACTCTTGGGTTTCTTTCTCGGAAAGACCAATAGATGCAGTCGAACGAACAGCAGGAGCCTTTCCTACCTTCTCGACTATATAAGCACGGAATTCATCAATAGAACGACCGTCAGCGATGAATTGAGTAGCTACTTCGTCGGCGTCAAAACGCTTGGCTAAGCTAGTGATTTCGGAAACGCGAGCACGTTCAGCAGAACGGATTTCGTCAGCGTCGAATTGAGTTTCGATTGTCATTTTTATACCTTTATTTTTATTGTTATTTGGTTCGCCTCTTTGGGCGTTGTTGGAGTTATCAACTCCTGTATCGTCTTTTGTTACTTCATCTGCGACTTGACTATCGCTTGTATTTTGTTCGGATTGACTACCGCGTGCTGCATCGCTGGAGTGACTACCAGGCTCGGAAGTATTTAGCTCTTGAGATTCGATTAGTTCGTTGCTACGTCCGATGCCAACAGTTTGGTCTGCAGGAATGCTGACCACAGAAATTTCAACTGGGGTCCATTGACAATAAACAACTTTGCCGTCAGGAGTATCTTCTGTACGCTGACCTGTAATTTTGTAGCCAACACTAATATTGCTGCGGATGCCGTCGAGAACATCTTGGAATACTGCATCGCCGTCTTCGCTTTTGCTAAAACGAACTACTGCGCGACCTACTTTGTCTTGATCTATTGTTGCGGATTCCACAACACCTATTTGTTCTTCTCTGTCGTGCTCAAAAAGAAGTGGAGCTCGGCCACTATTAAGAAATGAAAGATCAACATCAATGGGATTGTGTGAGAGAACTTCTAAACCGAATGATCTTTGCACGGTTTGTTCAGACGAAAAGGCGACGATTACAGTGCGGTTGGTTTCATCAATATCTGCTCTTGTAAATTCACCTGATCGGTAAAATATTTGGGTCATAACTGCATCCTTTAATAGATGCTGTTATTTAGTGCAAACGTTAAAAAGCCCCTTTCGGGGCTTTTTATTAGTAATTACCGTTATTGTTATATCGCTTAATGCCCAGCTTTCCCCTGGGCATTTCTATTTGTTCTTTTACTACGCTGGCGAACTATTTTCTGCTCCTGAGTCCAATCCCTTCTGTGCAACAAGCTCGTCAATGAACTGAATCGGAGTTATCCCGAGCTTTGCCATTACCTCTTTATCTTTAGCAATTTGTTTGAACACAGACTCTGAATCTCCGCCTCTCTTTGCTATAACATCGGTGGGTGAAGTAAGACCTGCTTTAATCAACGCGATGTCTGCATTGGTGTCCTTTAGCGGATCAACTGACTGATAACTGCGTGGCCTGTAATTAACTGAGCAGAACTTGTCGTATTTGCTCATCGGAATGTTTAGATTCCAATAGTTCGTTAGTAACTGCATCTTTAGCCATTGTTGGTACGCTGGCTTTACAAACGCATTGATGAACCAACGTTGGATTGATCTATATTGAGCTTGATCCTCTAACCCGCCGTAGCGAGCACTGCTGTAATTTACGCTTTCTAAGTCAGCTGCAAGACTGTTGTAGCTAATACCTAAGCTTGCAGCAACACCACGCAATACGTGCTTTTGGAAGTCACCTAACTTGTCAGTCGGCGCGTTAAAGTCAATCTTTTCTATTCCCCAACCACGAGGCAGAACTTCGTGAGAACCGGGAGTGGATTCCATTGTGATGTTGCCCAGATCGTCCTGTTCATAGTCGTCGAACTCCACTCCTTCTCCTTGCGTGTAATACAGTTGCTTTGATGCGCCAAGGCGAGCACTTATTAGAGTGGCCTCACGGAACTTAACAACGTGCTCTAATCCAATCATCGCAGTAGTCATCCACGGAAGCCCACGGCGCTGACTTGCACGCTCTGGATCAAACAGCAAACGCAGGTCTTCAGTGCTTACACGAATGCGAGTATTAGCTGCCTGATTGAGCTTATAGATTGGATCGTTCGGGTTTTTTTGCCATATCCACAATGCGACTGGCTTTCCAAAGCTATTAACTTCAACGCTTTGGATAATATCGTTGCCATCATGAGTTGTAGCGTTGTAGTTTGGGTCAAGGTGATCGCTGTCGAGGATTTGAAGCTGAAAGCAATACGGGCCAAACTCTGCACCACGTCTAAACCAAACTAAACATTCGCCATCACGCGCAACACTTTCTAAGACAAGCTCCTGCACTTTGACGAAGTCCATATCACCTGTAACAGTGCAGTTTTCGGGTTCCATCCACTTATAAAAGTGCCATTCGACTTGATCGTTAAAGGTGTCCGGTGAGCCATCAAGGTTTGCTGCTTGCACACTTACTTGAACGCCTTCTGGGCCGACGACGTTTGTCTTAATGAGCTTTAAGTATCGTCTTGCAAACTCATTGTTTATTGAAAGCCCGCGGCTTCGATCACGTAATACACTTAAGCCTTGTTGAAGCTCACGACTTAAGCTTGTGATTTCCGCCCAGTCACCTGTAAAGCGATCACGTATAGCTGCAAGGATTGAACGCTTTTGTAAGCCTTGTGAACTTCTGTTTTCTGTTTGCTCAACTTCTGGCTTGTCTTTTTTATTTTTCTTCTTACTCATTAGCGTCTCCCAAAGACATAAACAATCGCTTTAGGACGCTTTTTCAGTTGATCTGCTACCTCTGCTCTATATTGCTTGCGCAACTCTAGAAGTTCTGCGACTGGAATTCTTGTGATGCTGCGACCCGCAATGCTGTAGCTTTGTTGGTCTTTCGTTGCACGACTCTCAATAACTGCTTCAATAGCAGCAAGGACTCGTTCAGCGTGTGTAGTTAATTCGCCATCTTGTGCAGCAGTCGGATCAGGCTGCACGTTTATTCGACCGGAGTCGTTCAGGAAGCGGCCTAAGTTGTTTTCGTAAGTGATTGCATACTGATACAGACCCGGCTCTGTAATCGTTGCAGTAAATACCCACTTACCGTTTTCAAAGGTGCCGTCAAAGATATATTCGCTCGGGCCTTTAGCCGTAAGCTTTGCTTCGTAGCCTCTGCTTGGTGTAGATTGGCCCGCTAACGTTTCCGTTTGAAAGGAAAAGTTTGCGTATATTGGTTGTTTTATAGTCATAATGGCTCTCATTACATTATGACTATTTAGTCGTTAGCGAATACTCCATGCGCTGCGCCGCTTGTTTAGAATGTTCTTCTTCCAAGCAGGCATAGATTTAGATTGTTCAGGTGCAGGTGCTTGCTTAGGTGTTGCAGACTGGCGCACAACTCCTACAACAGGCGCAGCGACCTTGATTGGGTCAGTTGTAGCAACAAGCTCCGTTGAAGTCGTTGTAGGGCTTTTTTGAGCGGTTGCTTGCTGGACGCGCTGCTGTTGTTTGGCTGCGTGATACTTGAGACTAACGTTAATGGCCTCCTTAGCGGCCAGTGCATATACAAAGCAGTCCAACGCCTCATTACGTCTGTTCGGGTCTTTGTTCCAGCTGTAATACGTGTAACCGTTTCGATAAGTAAGCTTCTTCTTTTCAGCAGCTATTTGATTGAAGAACTCCGCATCGCATCTATTGCTGAAATGCACATAGCCCGGCCCTGCTTTGTCGTTCTTGAGCCAACCGTAGATTGCTTCCTTCGCGCTATCGACACCGATGATGTAGACCTTGCCGTCGTTCTTTGTGTGGCTGGCACGTGACGGCCAAATTGGTAGTGCTCCTGCTCGGCCTTTGATTGCGAACCAACGACGATGCGCGTGCTTGCGGGCAAACGCATAGACCTCTTGTGTGAAGTGACCACCGGAGTCGATCGCTGCTGCACTGATAGGCAGGTGGTAGCCGTCCTCTCGTTGGTACGCTGTCTTGAGCACTGTCTCCAGCTCGTGCCATACAGCGGGGTTGGCTGGGTTGCCGTGTATGACAAGATGCTCGATGTGCCACGTCTCGTTCTCTTGGCCGTGCCCATACACACTTACCTCCAGGCGGTCGTCTTGGGTATCGACGCCGGCTGTGAGCACAACCACGCCCTTGGGCAGACTGGATAGCTCGTAGTCCTCGACTCGGGCAATGAGGTCAATGTCATCAATGTTGTCGCTGCGGTCCTTCCACGGTTCGCCAAGCACTGTGTTGACGAAGGTCTTCAAACGTTGCATGTCTTTCTGGCATGCAAGCCATTCGCTGACCAGCTTGCTCAGTTCGGCCCACGGACTGATAAGAGCCGAGAGATGGAAGCCAGCAATACGTGACCCTGCGTTGCCCTTCTTCCAGTAGCCGCGCCTTACGGCAGCATGGCGCTCAGTGTCGTTGTGGCCTGCTCCACAGTGCGGACAGTGCAGCAGTGCGCTTTCTGGGTCGTGGTTACCTTCCGCATCCTTGCCCCACCTGACGTGCGACCACAAAGGCACAAAATGCTCGTCGCAATGCACACACTGGATCTGGTACTTCCGCTGGTCTGACTCTTGGTATAGTGCCCATATGACACTTGTAAGCTCGTCAGTCGGTGTGCTGACAGCGATGATCTTGCGATTGAAGAAGTTCGCAGTTCGCTTGACGGTTAGCGCGTATGGGCTGCCTTCCGTGCCGGCACTTGGTGGAAAGCGGTCTACTTCGTCCATCAATGCGACACGAACTGGACGTGACGCCAGCGAGGCAGGCGCGTTGCTGCCGGCCAGGTTGAGCACACCGCCGGGAAACTGCTTGGCGAAAATGGTGTTGCCCGAATCCTTGCTCTTCACATCGCTGACGAGCTCGCTAACCACTTTGGTGTCACGAAGCGCAGGCGCCAGTCGGTCTTTCGAAAAGCTTGCTGCCATCTCCTTGGTTGGCTGCACAAGGAGGATCGGGCTTGGCTCTTGGTGGATGAAGTACAGCAGGAGATTGAGAACGGCTTCTGTCTTACCGATCTGTGCGCTGGTGCAGAAGACGACTTGCTCGATCTCCGGGTCGCTGCACGCGTCCAACATTTCGCGTTGGTACTCTGCTCGCGCAGTAACCCAGCGGCCAGCTTCTGCACTGGCTTCGGGCGACAGCATTCGATATGTGTCGGCCCATTCTGAAAGCTTGAGCTTAGGAGGCGGACGCAAGCAGGATTGTGCTGCGTCGTTAAGTCTTGCCCGTAATGCAGTAAGTGATAGTTGTTTTAATTCGGCATCTGAATACATGCCGATATTTATTAGAGAAAACTGATGAGCTATCTTAGAAGATACACAAACGTTCCAGCACTGATAGAAATACTTCTACACAAGGGGCTTACTTTGCTCAGTCCAAGCACATGGACTGACAGCAACGATGTGTATGCAATTGAACAATACAAAAATCACAACACAAAAAACATCAAGAAGCTCTTAGCTCTTTGTTTTACAGAAGCCGAAGAAACGTTTCACCACTGGAATGTATTTGCATCTGACCCTAGTGGAGTTTGCATTGTATTTGACAAAGAAGCTCTAATAGAATCAGCTGAAAAAAGAGATGGCGTTAGACACGGCCCGATGACTTATCTCAACAAACTCGACTTTGAGTTTACTAACACCGACATTGACAAACTCCCGTTCATAAAAAGAAACGGATATAACGACGAAAAAGAATACAGATTCATCTACGAAAGCACCGATGAAGACGACTGTTTAGCTGGGATACAGATTGACACAAGCTGTATCAAAGAAATTATATTCTCACCCAAAATTCCATACACTTTGTTTTTGGCCGTTACGTCCGTAATTAGTCAAATAGATGCATTAAATTACCAAAAGATACCAATGCACAGATCCGAGTTGGTAAATGATATTGAGTGGAAAATACAGATCGATCTGATAGCTCAACCTGGCACAAACCCAAAGGACCATTTTATTAAACACGTATTTTAGTTATTGAACTCAGTCGAAAGCTCTAACAGCACTTCGCGTATGGCTTCGTCTAACACGGTCTGCACTTCTCGTTGACTTTGAAGCGCATACACTAAGCCAGAAGTCTTAGTTGGAATTGTTAGCAGCTTAGAGCGCACGCGAGAGAATGCGTCAGCAACTTGTTTAGCGACTTCTTCAATTTCTACAAGTTCGCCGCGTTCTCTTTGCAGCTCTAGTTCTGCGAGTGAGGCTTCTGCTTGCAACTTGCGCAGCTTTGCGGCGCTCATGTCTTCGCCACCTGACTTAATATTCGCGTTGATCCACGCTAGGCAGTCGTCTAGGTTATACAAGGATGGCTTACCCATCTTGCCCCTCTCAAGAACAGGCATACCCATCTGTTGATAGTTTCCGATGCTGGATATAGATAGCTCTAAAGCTTCGCAAAGTTCTTGTTTAGTCAATTTATCAGTTTTCATATATAAAAGTATTTCGTAGGGTTATGTTTCATTCTGCAACTCATAGCTTGAGGACTAATCCCGTAGAATTCAGCCGCTAACTTTTTGCTCTTAAAGACTCCAGCAGGAGTTTGAATGGCTTTAGACAACTTTTCTGACGCTAATAATTTTGCATTTTCAGTCATCGGAATTCCTTTGTTCCAAGCTGGCTTTCCTTTTAGAGACTGCGAAAGCTTCAACCGAGTTTCTAATCGTATAGGTGGTCGATTTTTTGCATTCCACCGTCGAAGCTCTTTGTTTCGCTCGGTTGCTTCTCTTAACTTTTTACGAGTCGATTCGCTCGGTTTCTTTCCTTTATTTGCAGCAGATAACTTTGCCTTTGTCTTTGCGCTTTTCGGCATCCCAGCTGTAGAAGTTCTGAAACATTTTCCACCTATTTGTTTATTTGCAAACTGTTTGCTTTTTAAGACATCAAACTCTCGCTGGAGCACTTCCTCAAATTCCAGTGCTTCATCGGCAGTATCAAATGGATAGATGCACTTAAAGTCCGGTTCAATGTAAGCCCATATCGCTCGTATCTTCTTGCTTGAAGTGAAGTAAGTAGCACCTAAATCTTCAGGTTCGCAGCCCTTGGCGTGTTTGACGCCTATGTAATAGATGTTTGCTTTAGTCCAGCCAACTATGTATGTGAATGGACGACGGTCGTCTTTCTGCATAATTTCTCCATAAAATGCTCTCCAAGATTAAAAGAGAGCAGGTAATGGAGTGTTACTTTTCGGGGATCAGCCTAGCTCTCTTGTTTATCTATTATGCTTTCTTAGAGAGTTACATACGACCAAAACGGCAATCTTAGCTCGCACTATTTGAGTGCATTTTTCTTGTCACTAGGCAAAAGCCGAGCCTGCCAAAAAACTGCGGTCAAATGGGCTAGCAAGTAACTTCTGGAGGTCTCTTCGATTGATTAACAGCCTGTCTGACTTTCTCAGTAACTTCTGGAGGTCTCTTCGATTGAATAACAGCCTGTCTGACTTTCTCAGTAACTTCTGGAGGTCTCTTCGATTGATTAACAGCCTGTCTGACTTTCTCAGTAACTTCTGGAGGTCTAGGGCCTGTCTTCTTGCCTTTGTTCCAAGGTGTTCGTCCCATATAGTTCTCTTTGTTCTTCTTGGGAATACCTTTAGATGTGCATCCGTTAGCTGCTCTTGTTTCTGCAGCTTTTTTTGCACGTTCGCATCTACGTTGATACTTCTCTTCATCTGTTAGTCCTGCAAGCTTTGATACCTTTATCTTCTTAACTTTTTCTACTGTTGGTATTCCATCTGGCACAACCTTTCCTTTAACAACTGTTGCCTTACGCTCTGCACCTGTCTCTATTCCTCTATGGGCATCCATTAGAGTTTGTCTGAATCGTTCAGACAAAACACACTCATTCACATTATCTAAGTGAGTAATACACTTAATGTTATCCAGTGCATACGGTCCTTCGTCGTTATACCTAGCCATTACATATTTGTTTTTGCCGCGCCCTCGATCAAGCCAGTGTCCAGTTTGTTGCCACCAGTTGTACCATTGTTCAAATGTTAGTAAGAAGTCAATGCCGCGTGTTCGAGCTTGGTTCTTATGGGCTTTGAACTTCTTTATTGCTGCTTTGATGTCTGAGTTGTTGTAATCTATCATATAAGTCTCCGTTGTTATTTAGCAGGAACTTATATTTTATTGTCTATGCTTTTGTATTACGACTTTTCTGGGCTAATCGCTTCTTCGCTCTGACCTTAGCTCTGACCTTCTTCTCTTCAGGTGTTCTATATGTCGGGTGCAGGATAGGCTTAGTGTTATTGATGTGACTCTCGAAGTTCTTTGTTATCTGTATAAGGTCCGGCAGTGCGATACCATAACGCTTACCTGCATTCTCAATAGCACCTAATGCACTGTTGCATTTACGGCACGTTGTTCCTCTAAGCTGGCCACCTTTGTGATCGTGTTCAAGTACAGGGTCTAGTATCTCTTTATTGCACAACGGACAGATGTTGTTCTGCTCTTGTGCATATAGTTGCCTATAGGTTGGTATCTCTGATTGTTTAATCCTACGCAAATCTAAATCCTTTTATTTCCTTTCTACATCTAGCCGAAACAGTAGATGGATCTAACTTATAATATCGTGCAGCTTCAGCAACAGACTCAAACCTCATTCCGTCAATATCTGAAACAACTGCACGATAAAGACCGCGTTGTATTTTTGTTTGCCTACCTTTTTCAAATACTTCTTTGGGCCTGCTCTTACCTAAATATCTCTGTCTTATTAGTTCTTTAGAAGAGTCAGTTCTAGGATAGACAGGTGCCGTGCTACTGTTAATAGAGGCAAGATCAATATATACGTTGCCAATTTCGTAGTGACCAACATCATTCCTTCTACACATACAATACTGACCTTTCTTACGGCCTCGCTCATACCACTTACCTGAATCCACCCAAACCTTTAACCACTGCTCGAAACTCAACTTCATTTGCACCGGAACGTTATTCCTGTCGGTCTTATCCTTACAAGAGTGCAATTGCGATATGTATGAACACCTTGCTTTAGTTATTTCTTCTATCGGAAGACTGAAGAGTATTGACAATTGAATCTTCTCGGCAGGTGTGATGTCTTTTATTGTTTTCATACATTTATTTAAACAGATTATATATACGAACTCAAATCTCATTAGCCCAATAAAAAAGCCAGCGGGTTAATGCTGGCTCTTTGTTATAAAGATGATCGTCATTGCTTTCCTTTTGCACCTGCGTAAGCTTCGATGAATAGCAGATAATCGAGATGCTGGTCCTTGCTCCAGTTGTTATCGTAATGCTGTGTATCGATTTCCGTTGTTTGCATTAACTTAACGAACTCCGGCCAGTGTCCCGGTCTGTGACTTTGTTTGTATTTCATACACAGGTAGAGGTTCTTAAACAGCTTCTGCTCTAACTCTTCCTTGTCCTTACTGCTTAACTGTGTGCCGTTAGTCAGTAGTTCATAAGCGGCTTTGGCTGCATCGTTTGTTTTAATGAGTTCATACACGAACTTCTTTTCGGTTATTGGCCTCATACACAAGTTCTCTTAAAATACTCATAGACTTCTTTCATATGAGCAAACCGTTTATCTTTCTCTTCGTTGCTCATATCGTAAAATAAAGTCTCAGTTAATAACCCATCAGTAAAAAATGGATTATCCTTTAACTTAACTTGAGCGACTACAATCAAACCAAGGTAGTCATCGAAAGTCCCTTCATGTTCTTCATCATTATTTAGCGCGGCCAGCAAATAACCGCTTGAAGCACGAGATAGCGCGCTTAAGTAGTCCTGGATTTGTCTAGGGGCACCTTTTGCTCATCACTGACTTTTGATGCTGGATTTGTAAGTGGGTTAGGTTTTCTGAGGTCAATCGTTACTCGCCTTGTGGGCTTCTTGAGTGTCTTTAGAAGTAATTCAAATAAAGTGCGGTTCATAGTGCGTGTATTTATTGCTGGGGTTTTGATGGGCGTAAAAAAAGCGCCTCGCTGGGCGCTTTTCTTAACGAGTGGTTTCTATCTGCATACAGGCTGTATATAAACGATCTCCATTGTAAATGCGTGTTATTCACTCCATAAACAATGTTAGTAAGACCTCCCTGTTTAAGCTGCAATAACAGTCTTGTATTCAACACGGGCGAACGCAAGCTGGATCGCTCCAAACATCATATCCAGCACGCCGTTTTCGTATTTGGTCTTAGCGATAGAAATGAACAAAGTAAGGCCGCGATACAAGCCGTCATACAGTGCATCTTTCGTGCAGTTCGGACTCTTAATGCGGTAGCCTTCAATCATTTCTTTCACAAGCTTCAAAGCGACTTGATCCATTGCATACGGCGCGTCGTATCCCGTAGTCCAACCGGCAGCAGCAAAGGTATCTTTAACGTGCTGGAAAGTCCTGCGGATTACTTGATCGTTCGGCTTATTGGCAGTAGCGATGGCTTGGCGTTGTTCCTTAGTACCGCGTTGTTTGGCTTGGCCCATGATGTATTCCTCTGTGTGTTTAGTGCTGCTGTTTAAGTAAAAACATTATATTTTCTATGCACATAAAGGTCTGGGCGCAGAAGTCCAGAATACGGGTGATTACGTGGTGCATTTGTTCATTTGCTTTAGACGTAAAAAGGCCCGAAGGCTGCTTGAGTACAGCAGGTAATGTCTAAACAAAAATTGTGCGTGCAGCACCCTATGCACTGCACTGCGAGTATTTAGGTGCAGCCTTAACCTTTCGAGATAGCCTATCGTGTCTTACTCTTTTTGTTATCCAATCGTATTTAGAATCACCGGCGTACTTGAAATACAAATCCATCGCATCTCTCCAGTCATCGTCTGATAGTTGAGACATACAGAACTCAACTAATTCCAATACTGGAGTCCTTTGTCCGCTTACAAAATGATTAGCAAACAGTTCTTCTATTTGTTCGAGAGGCGAACCACTTACTTTCTCTACATCAGTAGTGAAGAACTTTGTCTTACCGGTACTTGTTTTGGTCATTAGCTTATCCGTTCTACCAGGCCAATAACTAATTGTTCCTGTTGTTGGATAGTATGTTTTAATATTTTCAGGATGTTCAACGAAGTACCAAATATTAGGATTCTTTCTAACGCAGTAATCCATATCTTTTAATGCAATCTTGTTAAACCTATCGTGACTGTAGTAAGTCACTAACTGCTTGAAATTCTTTTTATAGTATTCCAGTTTGTTTGCTGCTCGGCCATCAACACATGGATTACGATAGCTGTGAAGGTTAATACAATTTATGTTATCAACCCCTCCAGTAAAATCGAAAATCTCTTGCTCGTTTTCATCCGCCTCTTCTCGTGTTCCATAAGTCTCAATAACTTGCTTTTTGAATACAATTCCACAAGAGATCATATACGACAAGATTCGTGATGATCCCATATACGAAGTATCAAGCTCGGGCTCGCACTTTGATGATCGGACACCTATATAATATAAATCCGCAGCATCACTTATAGGAGTAGAAATCATATATGTATAGTGATACATTTATTTCACTCCCTTCTTTGCTCTGTTTTCTTGTTGTCTGATTCGATCTTTTTCATTTTTACGCGCTTTTGCAGCGGCTTTTTCTTCAGGTGTCTTTTCGATCTTCGGGCGGACAACCGACTTTGGTGGATTTACAGCGGCTTTCTTTGCTCGTGAACCCCTTACACGCTCTGCGGGTGTTTTTGGTGCTTCTTTCTTTTCAATCGAAAGCTCGAATGTTTTAGCGAGATCGTCAACATCAACACTGCTTATATCGAAAAAGTCCATCAACACTCTAGCGACAACTGGATCGAGCAAGAACACTCGGACTCGTTCATTGCTTTCGTAATCACGTAAAGCCGAACGCATTAGGATCTGATAAAACATATACGCGGTAAATGAACGCGTAATGTGATAATCCCTCTCTTCCATTGTGTCGCAATACGCGTACTGTGAGCACAAGAAGTCCTTAAACATACCTGTTGGGTTAAGTGCAGAGCCTAGCATCACATCAACGTGATGCTTTTTATTGTTCAATCCATGTACGTTATGCGTGACTCGATCAATGCACTCTAATGTCAGCTCTGTATCATTGTTTGCAACTGTTAAACACGCGCCGCCATTAAGTTCTTTCTCAACGTACTTGGTAAATTCTTCGAACAACTTCGGATTTTCGTTTCGTATGTACTTTGTCCAGCGAAAGCCTTCATTACTTGGAAAATGAAACTGCGGCACCTTGGCATGAGGCACAAAGTCGCATCCATCCTCGATCTGGCAAACAAACTTATTAACAATGAGCCAGTTACACATAAAAGTAAATTCAAATGCAGCAGCACTTATGCTCGCAGTGATCCATCCGTTAAATGTCGATGGGTCTAAGTCAGCACATATGTAAACTTTTTTGATTTCGTTATCAGTAATCTTCTTCCAGTTTTCCTCATTAACCCATAGTCTGTTATTCGGGTTAGTGATCTGTCTCCAAGTATTACTCTCGTCTAACAAGCTGCGTTCGAGAGTGGCTTTCTTTTTTATCGATGCCCATCTTTCAAACTTAGCGGTTACAGCGGTAATTTCTATTCCTTGTTGGGCGTCTTTCTCTGCTTTCCATCCATTTACTACGTCAGGATCAACTTCAAAGAGCTGGTCCAGGTTAAGTTTAATATCCCAGTCTTCGCGTGGCTTTAGATTGAGTTCGAAGTAGTCGTATGGGTTGATTGCTTCGTCAAATACAAGATGGTAGTCAACTTTAATGCTCCACTCGATTTGTGTGCGTTTAAAGGCTTCGTGCGTGATTACTATTAGTGGATTACGTTCGGCTAAAGCAGTTAATAGACGTCTGCTTACGTTTTCTTGGCTTGCATCGCTTCGTATAACAGTCATTGCAAGCGTTGGGTTGTCTGTTTGGTATTGGGTTTGCAGTTGATGACTTGGAACGACTACAAGGACTTTTTGGTCAGCTCTACGAAGCTTATATATTCTAGGGTAAATGCCGAACCCGATGGTCCCGTCTGAAAGTCTGCCAGTTGTTTTGCCAGAGCCTGCTGCCCTGCTATCTATTGTTATAATAGTTTTCATATTTTCCTTGTTTTTGTTTCTCTGTTTTAGTATCTCTACATACTCGGTTTAAATGGTAAGGGCTGTTAGAGCAACCCTTACCGTAACCATAAACAGAGAAAATATGCAGCCCGGCATTGCACCTCGCTACAAGTTTATTTATGTGAGAACATAAACAACTATCTTTAGTATATTGAGAGGCATTGATGAGAACAATGCTGTTTGGGCGAACTGCTTAGATGATTTACTCTGATAATCGAGCGCCGCTGCGCTCGAAGCACTGCAGGAGCTTGCGCAGGCGCTGCGCTGCCTTTGTGCTTGCTGCTATCGCCGAAATTCATTAGATCGCCCCTTCTAAGACATAATGTGTAGCGCAATTATTATGTAACGTTTTTCTATATATGCTTTATAGGAAATCGTTACAAGACAAAAAGCTACATATCCATACAGCATAACTTAATGATATCTGTTTTTATGTATTTTCTCATCAGTCCATATGTCTTTTTGACATATTTCCTCTTATCTCATCAGTCCATATGTCTTTTCAGTCCATATGTCTTTTTGACATTGCATAGGAATTCACAAATTATCTAGAAGGGAGCTTCTAGAGGCGTTACTGCGCACACTATGGAGTGTGTTACTAAACCACTTATAGTGTTTTATATAGTG
>APMI01004392.1_pt1 | contig 15184 bp, 10 predicted proteins | sample 667938 | NCBI WGS metagenome assembly APMI01 (sample SAMN01084076, study PRJNA167559) | wastewater metagenome | biome: Wastewater | place: Denmark: Ejby Moelle, Odense | collected 2011-11-28 | reverse complement strand
CTCGGGTGGCAGGCAGATGGGAGGATGAGAATAGAAAAGCCATGCACAAGCTCTTGGGTCCGATCTGCTAGACGCAAGTGTTTTGATGTTTATCCATACCAGAAAGTAGCACCAGAGCCAATGCTGTGCCGGAATAGGGGGCTGGATCTCATCTCTGTCCTGCTAATAGATGGTGTAAAAATAGTACAGGACACCGGTTCTGCCGTCGGCATTGGGGGAGAGCATGTACAAGCGCGTGGTGCGGAGGTCAGGACGGCGCACGATCGCGGCTTTGTCATCTGGTTTGAGGCGGTCCACGTTCACCGTGCCGTTAAATGGCAGGATGAGATCCACCGTGCTTTTCCAGGTGTTGGTGTCCACTGGACCAGACATCCAGGGGTGCAGCAGATGATTGGGGATGCTCGAGTTGAGCCGCTCCCATTCCTCAGCCGTGAGCATGATGGCGGCCTTGATCACGGAGGCGTTGCGTGCCGACACAATGACGGCATCCACCCTGAACTGATTCTTCGCCTTCGGCTTGATGTCTGCGAGCCCCGCGTGTGCGGCCAGCTCATCCCAGCTCTGGAAGGGCAGGGGTTGCTGGGCGATGCCTGTTTTCGGTAAGACCGCGCAGGAAATGAGCGCGAGTGCGATGAAAAGGCGGTTGCGGAAAGGGAATCTCATGCGCTGACCTTTAGGGCAGCACCCCCTGTCCTTCAAACGACAAAGGTGCAGTTGCTTCCGCAGGAATGACTCGATACGTCGGACGCTCTCCCGGGCTGCGCTGGGTAAACTCATACTTATAAGACGGGCTTCTTGACTGGATATCGAAGCTTCTTCCATGCCCCTGTTTTTCGAGGTCATGAAAGAACGAGTCGTTGATCTGGATCGTCCCGTTTTTGGGAGTGATGACTGGCACCCCTTTTGGCAGGTATTTTTGGATCATCTCCAGTGTGATCGGTATGGTGGTGCCTTGATTCTTGTTCCAGTCATACCGGTCTTTGAGTGTATAGGAAATATTTCCCTGTGTCTTCGCTGCATTGTTCTTGTCCACATGTCCTTTCATGCCAGATGAGCTGCCTGTCAGCGTGGCGCCGCCCAGGCCGTAAAAGAACTCCTCATTTCCAGGCCGTGGAAGGCCAAAATAACCTGAAAGTCCTGGTGCCAGGCCGGACACGAGCGTGTCCCAATGCGTGTCAGGAACGGCGGCGGGGCCTCCCGTGGCGGAGTGGCTGGAGCGCAGCCAGTCAAACATGCTTTTCTTCTCAAGGGCGTTCTTGTCGGGATGCGTACCGAAGTAGTCCAGGATCTTTTTGCCTCCATCTTTCATCACGTCAAACTTTGCCAGATTCTCAAACGGGATTTCCAGCGGCCCTTCGTTCTCTGCATTCGGGCGGTTTTCCACATTGAGCCAGTGCTGCAAGTTTGAAATGGGCAGCGGCAGTTTTTCACCTTCAGGTGCTTTCAGGGACAGAAGAAGCTTCTTGAGAAGAAGCTTTTCTTCCTGAGGCGTTTTTTCATCATAATAGTCTTTGATGAAAAGTGGATTGCCTGATTTGGCTATGTGGTTCTTTAGCTCGGAGAGGTGATCTGTTTCGTTCCTTCCTGGCTGCTGCTGCTGCTGCCCGGGTGTCGCAGCGGCGGTCTGGGCGGGCGGCTGCTTCGGCATTTCATTGGCTGCATGTGGCGGCGCAGCTCCAGAGCTTTGCGGCATTGTTCCCGCTTCTGGCGCGGGGGCTCCAGGACCGGACGCAAGGGGATCTGGCGGTAAAATGCGCGCATCGGCTGCTTTCTGCGGGAGGGCCGGAAAATTTGACTGCCCCAATGTATTCGCCTGGGCTGGATGGGGGCGGGTTTCAAACAGGCGGCTTGAGCGCGGTGGTGTTCCAGGAACGTTGTGACCGCCACTATTCTTGTGGCCCGGAGGGCGGGCTGTGGAGCCTCCTGCGCTGCGTGCGGTCTCAGGCTCCGGCATGCGCCCCTCCAGATGGCTGCTGGCCCGCACCCCGCCGCTGCGCGGCATCGCCTCCGGGTTTTCATCATGATCATCGTCAGCCTCCAGATCAGGACGGCGGACTCGGGTGGCAGGCAGGTGGGAGGATGAGAATAGAAAAGCCATGCACAAGCTCCTGGGTCCGGCATGGAATGCGCAAGTGCTTTTGTGTGCTATGATGAAAACGCCGCAATCAGGTGATGAAGCAGCGAGCCATGTTCAGGCACCGCGATCATCTCCTCACCTTCTGCCTCAACCCGCCAGACAACGCAAACATCAGCACCCACAGCAGCAGCGGCCAGATGAAATGCGGCACCACACGCCACCAGTCCCATTGTCCGGTCACCGTGTGGAAAGATTCGCCCTGATTGTTGTCACGTGCTCCCGCCCACATGAGAAAACCACCCAGCGCCAGTGCAAGAACCGCGCCCAGCGGAAACACGACGGCGGCATTCATTGGGTGCGTCCTGCTGGTCACTGACTCCTGGTCTTGAGCCCTGTCCATCTCCAGGCATTTCACTGCCTCCTGGCATTCGGCACTTGAATGCGGGGCGGAGTCCAGGGACAGAGCCGCATCCCGCTCCGGCCGGGGATAGGTGCTCGGGTTCTTTCTCCAGGCCTCCAGCAGCGGCGCGTAGCGGGCGTTCAGTACTTCATCCGGCCAGGGTTTGTCTGCGAAACAGGAACTCGTTTTGAGCGCCCCGATCTGGCGGATGTTCCAGTCAAAGGCCTCCTCAAAATAATGCAGCACCGTGAAATAGCAGAAGCTGTTTTCTCCCGCCGGGTTGTGGGCGAGCCGTAGCAGCGCCAGCAGGTGGGTGACCGGCTTTTTATCCAATGCGGCACATCGCAGCAGTTCCACGATGTCCGCGTCCACTCCCAGTGCGTCAATCATGATGTCAGCTTCCAGGTTTTTCAGAACGTGTACCTCGTAAAGAAGTAGTACAGCACACCGCTTTGGCCGTCGGCATTGGGGGAGAGCATGTAAAGGCGTGTGCTATGGAGATCGGGCCGGTGCAGGATCACGGCCTTGTCGGTCATGTTCAGCCGGGTTGCATCCACCTTTCTTGCACGAAGGGGGCGCCCGGAGCTGTGAATGACCGCGCCTTTCATGAACTCGTCATAGTTGAATGGCTTGGCCTTCGGGTCTGCCTCCGTCTCGTCTTCAGCTTCCAGTATAAGATCAACTGTGCCTTTCCAGGTCTTTTCATCAATTTTGCCTGTCGTCCATGGGTTCAGCATGGGATGGCCGCCGGATTCGAGCCGGGTCCACTCCTCAGGAGTCAGTTGAATGGATGCCTGGATCAGGTTGATGAACCGGGCGCCCCAGACGCCATCATAAGTCCCATCCACTTGATATTCTTTAAGCGTTTTGAATTTGAGGCCCGTCAGCCCGGCATGCGCAGCCAGCTCTTCCCAGCTCAGAAGGTTCTCCGACTGTGGGCGCTGAGCGGCCGGCTGCTCCTCGGCCGCCGCAGGAAAAGCTGCGCAGAAAATCCATGCGACAGCGATGATCAAGCGCGCATCGAAACGAAGACCGGAATTCATTTCATGATGCTAATCCGAGTTCACCGAACCGCAAATTTTAACCAGCATGTGCTCAAGGTGTGCGTGGAATCACTTTGTACTGAAAGGGGCCGCCGGGTTTTGCCTGATAAAACTCAAGCGTCAAAGTCTCGTAGGGAGCTTCAATGTCATAATCCCTGCCATACCCTTTCTCCAGCATCTCCTTGAAAAAGGAGTCGCCTACCTGGATCTCATCACCTTTGGGAGAAATCACTGGAATATCCTTCGGGATATAGCGTCTGATTTTGTCCATGGGGATCCTTGGGTCCGGCTTCAGCAGTGTACCTTGATCGAGGTTCCAGTCGTACCGGTCGTGAAGCCGGACGTTGAAAGTTCCCCTGAACCTGACACCGCCGTTTTTGTCCACGATGCCCCTGACGCCGCTGGATGTGGCAGTCATGGGCGCTCCGCCAAAGGCATAAAAGTAGCCTTCATTCCCCGGCTTGGCGTGACCAGTTATTTTCATCGTAGGATCAGGGTGCGAACCATCAACAGGGACGTCCCAATAGGTGTCAGGCACGGCCACGCCGCCCGGTTTGGCTGCATCAGGATGGGCACGCACCCAGTCAAAGATGGTTTTCTTGCCGAGCTTCCCGTCCGGGAGTGAACCAAAGCGGTACAGCACTTTGTTGAATGCTTCTTTAACGACCGGCCACTGCATCAAGTCTTTCAATGGATGCTTTACCGGCTCCTCTTTGCTATCAACCGGCGGGCGGTTCTTGGCATTGAACCAATGCTGCAGGTGCTGGATGTAGAGTGGCAGCTTCTCTCCTTCGGGAGCTCTGAGTGAGAGAATCAACTGACGAAGCCTCAGTTTTTCCTCAAGCGGTGTTCTGTGGTCATAATAATCTTTGATGAACAATGGATTTTTGGATTTCTGTAAATAGCCCCTCAGGTCCTCATATGGCGTCTCCACATTTTGAGCGGGTGGCTGGGGTGGTGTCTTATCAGGACTTGCGGCAGGTGTTTGCGGGGAGGCCTGCTGGGGCTTCTCCTGGCTGCTGGAAGGAGGGACTGGATTGCCTGCTGGCCGTGGGCTTTCACCCTGCGGCAAAGCCGCCCCCTGAGCAGCCTGCAGTGGTGGCGAGCCATAAACGTCAGCCACATTCTGCATGAAACTGCGGGCATGCTTTCTGGCTTCCTCGGGGCCGCCGTTGTAGCGGTGCACGAGGTCATCGGCCTCCGGCCTGCCGTTGAGGACGGAATGGGAATCAGTGGCGGCATCATCATCGTGGTGCAGAGAATTTAGATCCTCGGGGGTGATGGGCAGCATATACCAAGGGCTGGTATCATCGGACGCTGAGGACGATATGCCGGGGCTGTGGCTGGAATCGGCACCGGCAGCGTGAGTGGCGCTCCACGCGGGGCGGGGTGGCTCTCCGGTGCCGAACTGCGGGCTGCGTGGGGCATGGGGGGCAGGGTAGTCCTGCTGGCGGGCCTCATCACGCGGGCGGAGGTTGCCGTCCTCATCCATGTAGTGCGGGGAGTCGCCGTTGTTGTATTGCTGGCGCACGGCATCAAAGACGCCGCTGGCCTTGGCGGCGGTTACGCCGTTCTGGTGAGGTGTGGCCTCCTCCGTGTGCTGGAGCTGGCGGCCGCTGGCCTGTGCGCTGAGTTGGGAGAGCGCCCGGTAGGGAGCCTCTGCCTCCCGCCTTTCCGGCAGATGGCTGCTGGCCCGCACCCCGCCACTGCGCGGCATCGCCTCCGGGTTTTCATCATGATCATCGTCAGCCTCCAGATCAGGACGGCGGACTCGGGTGGCAGGCAGATGGGAGGATGAGAATAGAAAAGCCATGCACAAGCTCTTGGGTCCGTTCTGCTAGACGCATGTGTTTTGTGTGCTGGTTTGTGGTTGGTATCAAGAATCCCTGTGCGCCAAGTCCTGCTCGGGGGTTGATTTCCAGCATGAGCCACACGGTCCTCAAGCCTTCGCCTCCGGCTTTGTCAGGGCATCCATCAGTTCATTTGACTTTCGTGTGTCAGGGTGGCTCCTGCCCAGCAGCTTCAGGCGGCCCTCATGGGCGCGCCGGGCATATTTCAGGGCTTCCGGCTTCTTCTTCTGCATGGCCAGGCACACGGCCAGGTGGTGGCAGGTTTCCAGCGTCTCCGCACTCTCCGCGCCGAAGGCATGCTCGCAGATGCCCAGCGTCTGGCGCAGTTCCTTTTCGGCTTCCGCAGCCTTGTGCTGCTGAGTCAGCAGGTCTGCCAGTGTGCGGCGCGACTTTACGGTTTCCCTGGCTTCCGGTCCGTGGGCGCGGGTCTCTGCGGCCAGGAGGCTGCGGCTCTCCTTCTCTGCCTCGGCGTATTGCTCCTGCGTGATCAGCGTTGCGATGATGGCCTCCTGCAGTTCCAGCACCCGGCTGTGGTCCTGGCCATAGGTCTGGATCAAGGCGGGCATGTGCCGGCGCAGCTGCGCGGTTACCTCCGCGCCCCGGTCCTCCGTCTGGCGCCATGCCAGCAGCAGCGCTATCTGGGCCTGGGTGTGCATATCCTCAGCACCGAGCACACGGAGAGAGATGTCCAGCACCTCGCCGAGCTCCTTGCATGCCTCTTCAGGCTTCTCCTCTTCGTTCAGGACACGAGCCAGAAGCATGCGCTTGCGCAATGTGTCCTCTGATTCCGCGCCAAACACCCTGGTATAAAGTGGCAGCACCTGGCGGTATTCCTTTTCAGCCTCCTCATCGCTGTCCATTTCAGCCAGCAGACCAGCCTGCGTGCAGCGGGACTCCAGGGTTTCTTTGGCCTCGGGCCCGAGCAGGCGTGTCTGCGTGGCGATGAGGCTGCGGCACTCCTTCTCCGCCTCCGCGTGTTTCTTCTGCTCCATCAGTGCGTCGAGCAGCGTGGTCTGCAGCTTCAGCACCTCGCTTTTGTCCTGGCCATAAGTCTGGATGAAGACGGGCAGGTGCTGGCGCAGCAGCGCCTCCACATCCGCATCCTGGCCCATGCTCTGGAGGATCTCCATGTTCATCACCACATCCGGCAGCGGGGAATCATCTGCGGGGCCGTGCGCGCGTGAGGCCAGGGCCAGCACCTGATCAAACTCCTTTCCTGCCTCCTCCTCTTTCTTCTGCTGCAGCAGCAGGAAGGCGAGAGACGTGCGCACACGCAGGGCGGAGGCGGACTCCGCACCATGCACCTTGTCAAAGAGGGGCTGCAGCGCGCGGTATTCGGCCTCGGCTTCTGCAAATTTTTTCTCGTCCCTCAGGATGCCAGCCAGAGAGCTGCGCTGGTGCAGAGCAGACTCGCTCTCAGGACCGAGCCGCTTGCTGTAAAAGGCGATCACGCTGCGGCACACTTTTTCCGCCAGTTCATGTTGGTCATTTCTTCCCAGGTTTCTGATGAAGTCTCCCAGCCCGTAAAGAGAAAACGTGTGCAATTCCTCCGGTTTGATCACACGCTCGCAAAGCGCCAGCACCTGCTGGTATTCCGCCTCGGCCTGCGTCCATTTCTTCTGCTGGCTCAGGGCATGGGCCAGACGGCTGCGGGTGCCCAAAGTGTCCTTGTGCTCCGCGCCGAGCACCTTGACCTGCAGCGGCAGCAGGCTGCGGCATTGCTCCTCCGCCTCCGCGTTCTTATTCTGGGCGAGCAGGGCTTTGAGGAGAAGGTTCTGGCAATGCAGTGTCTCCTTGTTTTCGGCTCCGAAGATCTTGATCTGCAGAGGGAGCACGCTGCGGCATTGCTCCTCCACCTCCGCATGCTTGTTCTGGGCAGACAGGGCTATGATGAAATAGGTCTGGCTGTGCAGCGTCTCAGAGCCCTCGGCCCCGAGCACTTTCGTCTGCAGCGGGTGCAGGCGGCGGTATAGCGCCTCCACTTCGGCGTTTTTGTTCTGGGTACCCAGCACGCGGATGAGATGGTACTGGCAGCGCAGTGTCTCCCTGTCCTCGGCCCCGAGAGTGCGCTCGTAAATGACCAGCCTCTCGCGGAGGTCCGCCTCGGCCTCCGCCTGTTTTCCCTGCCAGTACCAGCCCTCAGCCAGACGTCGGCGCGTCATCAGAGTGACTGGATCCTCAGCTCCGAGCACCCGTGTCGCAGTGGCCACGAGGCTGCGGAAGTCCTCTTCAGTCGCAGTCCCCGTAGTGAAGCTGCCTTTGGCCGCGAGCACGGCGGACTGGGCGCGCAGTGTATCCCTGGCCTCCGCGCCCAGTGCCTGCGTGCGCGCTGCCACCAGCGCCTGCGCAGCCTTCTCTGCCTCGGCGTAGCGGGCCTCCGCGTACAGCGCCTCCGCAGCCGCGAGGGCCTTCTCACCAGCCTCTGCCGCAGGGCTGTTCTGACCTGCCTTCTTCTCGCCGCCCTCCACCGCATGTGCGGGCTCCGTGCTCATGGCGGAAAAGAGCAGGGCGAAGGAGAACGCGGAGGATAGAAACGGCTTCATGGTGGGCACGGGGTCGCGGGCCATGATCAACCGCTGAGATCGGCACGTCACGAGGTTTATGACCTAAAACAAACGCTGGGTGGCTTTGTAATCCTTTGAGTCAGGCTGGGCATGGAATGCTATTCACAGGGCATTTTTCATCCCTCTTTCTGCCGCCGAAACCCGCCACCTTGGTTTTCGGGTTGATGCCCGCCAGTCCGTCGTGTGCCGCCAGTTCATCCCAGCTCAGAAAGGGAGATGTATTTTGCGCCTTGCCAGCGACTGGCAGGGACATTTATGCAAGGAGGATGAAGACGATGATGCAGGAACGGCGGAGGCTGGAATTCATGGAACAAAGCCAGGGTAAAACTCCCCGACCCTCAAACTGCATGTTTTCCGTTGATGGTGCTGGAATCAAGCGATGCGTGGGCGGCTGCCCTGGCTTGGGTTGAATAAATTCGCACCTGAAGAGAGGGCTCTTTGACTGAACATCGAAGCTGCTGCCATGCCTGGTTGAACGGGGACGATCTGCAAAACACTTTAGCCAGTGAATACCTGTTCCGGTTCAGTGATCTTCGACTCTTGGATGAAGTGTCACAATATCATCCTGGTTGCCAAACACGCCATCCCGGCCCGCCGAACGAATCTCAAGCTTGGTGTTTTTGAGGCGGCTGATTTGCAGAGGCGTCCCCCATTCATCAATGATCAGCCCGTCTTTATGCGGGTACCACTCCAACATCACATAACGAATGCCCAGCCGGTTGTTGCCATCCAGCCTGGACGTGAACTCTTTTTGGGAATTGAATTCAAAAGGCTCGTTATTGTCACGGAGATACTCCTCGTAATCGGAGCGCAGGAGTATTTCATATGCCGTGGTGCTCATTCTTTTTGGTTTTTTGGGGGGCGAACAAGCAACCATGAACAGCAGGATGGCAGCAGCGACGATGCGATGGATGGTCTGTGTCATGGCGTGAGCAGAGTCTGAATGTGGCTAATGACGGGGTATGAGGTCGTCTTGATTTTCTTGCTGAAACCGAATGTTGTCACCATGCGCATAGGCGCGGGGAGACAGTTCTGAAATGTTTCTCACATTGACAATGTCTTCTCCATTGTTCCACATCATTGCGAGTGCTCTAGCCAGATTTTCACTGATACGGAGATTGAAAATGGCCTCTTTGTCCCCGCTTGCAAGAATGTTCAGGTCTTTGTGGATCGGATCGATGGGGGAAGATAAGCCGCTTACGGCCCGAAAATCCTGCGAGTAATTTAAATAGGCTCCGGATTTGTAATCGTCCACCAAGCGCTGCAAATAAATCTTTAACAACTTGGCGCCGGCATCAAAGCTTGTGGCCGGATTGTCCAGATAACTGTGCATGATCTGAGATCCGTGGCGGTTCGGATAGGGGTTGTCTTGATAGTAGTTCAGACGCTGATCCGGAGTCAATCCAGTGGATGGCTCTGATTGCCCGTATCGGGTGTCAGGGTCATGCAATGCAGTCCATCTGTCAGCCTGGGTGGCTCCATAAAATTCGTTGTCGATCGGAATCAGTTTGTACCTCAGCGCAGTCTGGTATGCTATCTGCAGGGGGCCCGCTGACTTTGTGGTAAAAGTGTTCCTGTCAGCGAATGCATGCAGGGCATCCCAGTTTGGCGCGGCCATTTCATTGGCTGACAGGGCTGCCAGCAAGCGGGCCGGGACACCGTTTTTCTTGGCTGCATCTGCTGCTAATTGCCCGTAGGTGTCGCGGAATGCCTTGTTCCACTCATCAATTTCCTTCTGAGGGGCGTTGATATTTTCAAAGCTTGGATGATCTCCGATTCGAACTGTTGTGGTAGGAATGGCCTTTTTCGCACTTTCCGCTTCTTGCTTTGAGGCTGAGGTTGTCGCTTTCTGTGGAGTGGCGGGCTGTTGGGAGTCATCGTGGGAAGGAGGCAGGGGCGGGCTTTGACCTTGCTTCTGATTCGCGTATTGCACTGAAGTGTCTGGCCGAGACACGTAAGGTGATGGCGCAGCCCCCTTTCGAGTAGCAGTGACAGGCTGGGAGTGGTTTTTGGCCTGCTCAGGGCTGCCCTTGAAGCGGTACACGAGATCTTGAAGCCCGACCTTGGGCGTGGATGCGCCTGGGGTGCGGTGCACGAGGTCATGGACCTGCGGCCTGCCGTTGAGGACGGAACTGGAATCAGTGGCTTCATCATCATCGTGGTGCAGAGAATTTAGATCCTCGGGGGTGATGGGCGGCATATACCAAGGACTGGTATCATCGGACGCTGAGGACGATATGCCGGGGCTGTGGCTGGGCGCTCCGGCACCGAACTGCGGGCTGCGTGGGTCATGGCGGGCAGGGGAGTCCTGCTGGCGGGCCTCATCACGCGGGCGGAGGTTGCCATTCTCATCCATGTAGTGTGAGGAATCGCCGTTATTAAATTGCTGGCGCACGGCATCAAAGACGCCGCTGGCCTTGGCGGCGGTCACGCCGTCCTGGTGTGGTGTGGCCTCCTCCGTGTGCTGGAGCTGGCGGCCGCTGTCCTGTGCGCTGATTTGGGAGAGCGCCCGGTAGGGGGCCTCTGGCTCCCGCCTTTCCGGCAGATGGCTGCTGGCCCGCACCCCGCCGCTGCGCGGCATCGCCTCCGGGGTTTCATCATGATCATCGTCCTCCAGTGCAGTGCGGCGGACTCGGGTGGCAGGCAGGTGCGAGGATGAGAATAGAAAAGCCATGCACAAGCTCTTGGGTCCGATCTGCGGAGTGCAAGGCGTTTGTGGGAAGCGCCCCCCCCCACAAAAAAAACACACCCCCCGCATCCCCCCCAACTGTGGAGGGTGAAGGAATGTGGTGCTGGGCGATGTTTAAGCAAAGTTCACGGTCTTGCGCCCGTCCCAGCCTCGTTTCACACTTCCGCCCTTATCCCTCACTCATGTACGGACTCGTCAACAAAGCCATCGAAGAACTCGTCACCACGGGCTACGGGGAGGAGAAGTGGGAGGCTATCAAGACCAAGGCGGGGGTGGATGTGGAGGTCTTTATCAGCAATCAGGGCTACTCAGACGAGATCACCTACAAGCTCGTGGGCGCCGCCTCAGAGGTGCTGGGCCTCACGGTGCGGGAGGTGCTCATCGCCTTCGGAGAGCACTGGGTGCTGAAGACCGCGCTGCATGGCTACGGCGCCTTGATGCGCTCCGGCGGCGGCTCGCTGAAGGAGTTTCTCATCAATCTGCCGAATTTTCACACGCGCGTGCAGATGATCTACCCGCAGCTGCAGCCGCCGCGCTTTGAGTGCCTGGACGTCACAGACACCTCCATGAGCCTGCACTACCACACCCGCCGCCCGGGCCTCACCGACTTTGTCGTCGGCTTGGTGCAGGGGCTGGGAAAGCTCTACCACAGCCCCGCTGCGGCGGAGGTGGTGGCGCTGAAGACCGAGGGGGCTGACCACGACATCTTTCATGTGACCTGGACCCTCCCCGCCGCATGAGCACCAGCGTCACAGGCCGGATCCCCAGCGAGGATTTTCTGCGGGCTTTTCCCTTCTACTTTGCGTGGGATGAGCACGACCGCCTCGTGGAGACCGGCCCCTCCCTGGTGAAAGTGTGCCCGCAGGCCGCGCCCGGCGTGCCTGTGCAGGACCTCTTCATAGCCATGCGCCCGGCGGGGGAGTTTGGCGATGTGCTGGCCCGCACCCTGCCGGACCACCTGCTCCTCCTCATGAGCCGCCAGACGCAGTGCATGCTGCGCGGCCAGGTCATCCTGCTGGATGAGCCCCGCCTCGGCATCATGCTGGCCACGCCCTGGCTCACCGACCCCGAGCAGGTGGAGACCCTGGGCCTCACCATGGGAGACTTTGCCGTGCACGACCAGACGCTGGATCTCCTGCAGGTGCTGCAGTCCCAGCGCATGGCGTCTGAGGACCTCATCCGGCTGAACAAGCGCCTCACCGAGCAGCGCACCCTCCTGCGGGAGCAGGACGCCTACTCGCGCAAGCTCGCCCTCGTGGCCTCCCGCACGGACAATGCCGTCGTCGTCACAGACGCGCAGGGCCGCATCGAGTGGGTGAATGAGGGCTTCACCCGCATGACCGGCTGGCACATGGCCGAGGTGCTGGGGAGAAAGCCCGGCTCATTCCTCCAGGGCCCGGGCACAGACCCCGCCACCGTCCGGCTCATCAGCAGCTCCCTGCGCACGCACTCCGCCGTGCAGACGGAAATCCTGAACTACCACCGCTCCGGCCGCAGCTACTGGAGCGCGCTGGAGATCCAGCCCATCCGCAACGAGGTCGGAGACGTGGTCAATTTCATGGCCATCGAGAGCGACGTGACGCAGCGCAGGCTCGATGAAAAACGCCGCAGGCTGGAGTACTCCGCCAGCCGCATCCTCGCAGAGTCCGGCAGCATGCGGCAGATCTGCGCGCGGGTCATTCAAAAGATGTGCCAGCAGCTCGGCTGGCCGGCGGGCTTTCTCTGGATGCTGGATGTGGATGAAAAGACCCTGCGCCTGGCCGAGCTGTGGCATGACCCGCAGCAGGACCTCGCCCCACTGGTGGCGCTGAAGCAGCAGACGGCCTTTGCCGCAGGGGAGGGCACGCCGGGCCTCGTGCTGGAAAAGGCGCAGAGCCAGTGGATCCGGGACCTGGCGCTGACCACGGACAATCCCCGCGCCGTCACCGCGCTCACCTGCGGCCTGCGCGGCTCCCTGGGCTTTCCCATCATCGCAGGCGGGCAGGTGCTCGGTGTGGTGGAGCTCTTTGCCTCCGAGGTGGTGGACCCCGACGATGCGCTGCTGCAGGCGCTCTCCAGCATCGGCAATCAGATGGGCCAGTTCATCGTCCGCAAATGCTCCGAGGACCAGCTGGCCCGCTCCAATGCGCTGATGAAGGCCGTGGTGGACGGCGCGGCGTACACCATCATCTCCTGCACGCCGGACGGCACGATCACCACCTTCAACAAGGCTGCGGAGATGCAGCTGGGCTACACGGCGGAGGAGATCATCGGCCGCACCACGCCCGCCATTTTTCATCTGCCGGAGGAGGTGGAGGCGCGTGCGAAGGCACTGAGCCAGGAGCTGGGGTGCACCGTGGAGCCGGGCTTTGAAGCCTTTGTGGCCAAGTCCCGCCTGGGCACGCCGGACGAGAATGAGTGGACCTATGTACGCAAGGACGGCTCCCGCTACCCGGTGCGGCTCAGCGTCACCACCTTGTTTGATCCTCAGGGGAAAATCATCGGCTCCCTGGGCATCGCCTCGGACATCACGGCGCTGAAGCGCTCCGCCCAGGAGCTGCTGCAGGCCAAGGAGATCGCCGAGGCGGCCAGCCAGGCCAAGAGCGACTTCCTCGCCACCATGAGCCATGAGATCCGCACGCCCATGAACGGCATCATCGGCATGTCCTCCCTCCTTCAGGACACCGAGCTGGCCCCGCGCCAGCGCGAGATGGTGGACGCAGTGCGCCTCAGCGGAGAGGCCCTCATGACCATCATCGAGGACATCCTGGACTTCTCCAAGATCGAAGCCCGCAAGCTCGACCTCGTGGAGGAGGAGTTCCGCCTCGACTCCGTCATCAGCGGTGTCGTGGATCTCCTGCAGCACAAGGCCGCCTCACGCTCCATCGCCCTCATCGTCCGCGTCGCGCCAGACGTGCCGGAGTCCTTTCTGGGAGACCCCGGCAGGCTGCGGCAGATCCTCATGAACCTCGTGGGAAACGGCATCAAATTCACCGACGAAGGCAGCATCCGCATCCAGGTCAGCCGGCTGGGCACCACCCCGGATGGCGCGGCGGATCTGGAGATCAGCGTCACGGACACCGGCATCGGCATGACGGAGGCGCAGCAGGGGCAGCTCTTCCAGGCCTTCACGCAGGTGGACAGCTCCAGCAAGCGGCGCTTTGGCGGCACCGGCCTGGGCCTGGCCATCTGCAGGCGTCTCGTGGAGCTCATGGGCGGCAGCATCGGCGTGGAGAGCCGCCACGGAGAAGGCTCCCGCTTCTGGGTGAGGCTGCCACTGCATATCATCGAAAGCCAGAAGATACCAGTCCAGGACACACCGTGCGCCTTTGCGCCGCCCGCCCACACGCTGCCCGCAGACGGCATACGCCCGCACATCCTCCTGGTGGAGGACAACGAGGTCAACGCCCGCATGGCCTCCATGATGCTGGAAAAGCAAGGCTGCCCCGCCGAAGTGGCCCGCGACGGGGAGGAGGCCGTGGAGCGCTTTGCCAGCGGTGTGTATGACGGCATCCTCATGGACTGCCACATGCCGAATATGGACGGCTACGAGGCCACCCGCGCCATCCGCCAGCTGGAGGCCAGCCCGCTGTGGACACGCCCGCGCTGCCGCATCATCGCCATGACGGCCAATGTGCAGGCCGGTGAGCGCGAGCGCTGCCTGGAGGCCGGCATGGACGACTACCTCTCCAAGCCCCTGCGCGCCAGACCGCTGCTGGAGGCGCTCAGCCGCGTGCACATCCTCTCCGCCGGTGCAGACGCCGTCGGCACCGCGTGTGCCGCACCTGCAGCAGACACCCCGGCCACTGCAGACACCACCGCATGCTGGTCTGCCGAAGACGACGCCGCAGCCCGCCAGGCCGTGCAGCAGCTGGCAGAGGAGCTGAGCGCGCAAGACGCCGTGGACCTCATCGAGAGCTGGTGCAAAGACACCCCCGCCCGCATCCAGGAGCTGGAGCAGCTCTCCGGCGGTGAGGACCAGGCCACCCTGCGCCGCACCGCCCACACCCTCAAAGGCAGCAGCTCCCTCTTTGGCCTCACCACCTTTCACACCCTCAGCCGTGATCTCGAGCACAGCGCCGCTCAAAACCAGCGCGCCGACCAGCCCGCCCTCATCACCCGCCTCAAGCAATCCTACGAGACCGCCCAGCCCGAGCTGCGCAAGCTCATGCAGACGCTGAAGTAGCGCAGCCGGAGCGAAGCTGAGGCATGGCGTCTCCGAGGTAGGGCTGGTTGTCCCCAACCAGCCGCGAGAGGCCGAGTGGTATCGCATGGTATAGCCGCCCCCACCGAAGCCCATCGCCCCGGTGCGCGGACCTCCGAGTCCGCAGCACCCCGCCACACCCAGCACTCTTAGTAACCCCATAGCCTCTCCACACCCGGCGCACGTAGGGCCGGTAGCCCCCAACCAGCCGCGAGAGACCGTGTGGTATCGTATGGTATGGCCGTGTCGAGGAAGCCCACCACCCAGCGAACGACGGCGCTTGGAGGACCAAGCGCCCTACCTCACGCCGGGCCATTCCGAGGTAGGGCTGGTTGTCCCCAACCAGCCGCGAGAGGCCGAGTGGTATGGAATGGTGTA
>APMI01020931.1_pt1 | contig 15189 bp, 12 predicted proteins | sample 667938 | NCBI WGS metagenome assembly APMI01 (sample SAMN01084076, study PRJNA167559) | wastewater metagenome | biome: Wastewater | place: Denmark: Ejby Moelle, Odense | collected 2011-11-28 | reverse complement strand
TTCATTTATATAAGCTCCAATTTCTCAAGCAATTTAAAATTATCTCTGCGAAAATACCCCTTACTTTAAATAACATATTTGGCTTAAACTTGCCCGTCACTGAAACTATTATTGCCATTATTATTATTATACTTGTTCCAGTTAGACATAGCCGACGAATTCATCATCATCGCCATATTACTACTATTAATATTATTACCATTATTTTTCATAGTGATCTCCTGTATGGCATGATACATCCATTACAAACTTTATTCCAAATTTCCACGAACCCCATGTAACAGTCTATCAACAATATCAAATATTTTCTTAGTACATTATGCTTAATTTTATAGTTAATTTAGGTTTGGGTTGTAGTCCTGAGGTTGGAAAAATATGCGGAATAGGTCATTGTTTAGTAAAGATTGAAGAAATTTTGTTGAGGACTCAGTTAAAGGTTTTAGGGTTTCGTACCATTAGAAAATAACTTGTTTTGGGTTTCGGAATAAGATTGATTAGTATTATGCCATTATGCCTTATAATTTTGATGGGTGGATTGATGCAGATCGGGTTGTCGCTGTTGGTTGGACTTGTGAAGATGAGCTCTTTTTGGTTAAATTTATTGAACTGCTCAAATTTGATGTTCTTTTATCTTTTTATCGTGAGACAGTTTATATTTTTTTACGAAAATGTGAAGAAGAATACATATTAGTAGTCTTAGTTTCATTTTTATTTTAAACTTTATGTTAAATAACTGAATCCAAAGTACCAATCAAATTCCTAAACTTCTGGGCTAATCTAAACCATTTTTCAACACTTTGAAACACAGTCCTACATTTAACAATAACTTCTTTCGCGGTTTATCCTAGTATTCCTTAATATTATTTGACAAGCAAGTCACCAATTTTAGCATGATCTCCTTTAATTTATTTTAGCGTGGAATCTAATCTTTAATTTTATTGACGAAGTTATGCCAATTTTGTGTTAAGATGATTGTTTATATTTTATAATTTTCCGATATTTTTGCTTAGAGATCTGTAGAGTTCGAGGACTATTATGGTAATTGAAATAAATGATTTCTGGCTGAAGTGTTACAGATAATTATTCAAGGTTTCACTTTTGGAAAGAAATGAAAAATATTATGTAGGTTGTAAAATTTCTTTCGATTATTACAAAATTTCAGTAAAAGATTTACTTGACATTACGCCATTCCAATGCTTCTTAAAAATGAACAATATATGTAGACATCTTAAATGTTATTGCAATTTCTTTTTCGTGTATAATTATTCAATTACAAAGACTTATGGACTGTTTCCGATTGTCTCGAAAAGAGCGCCTGATTTCATATAACTTTTAGTTAAAAATTTTATAGAATTAAGTTGCTCAGCTAGAAATCTATTTTCATGCTCTAGGTTCGATTTCTGAGTTGTAAGCTGTTAAATTAATCGATAGTGCTTTTATTATAGCTGAGTGATTTACATTCGTTGATTTTTTAATGCTAAGTGACTATTTTCTAGCTCTCTTTTTGAAGAATATTTTAACTGTTTTATTTAATTATCTTTACGTGCGTACACTGCAAGCTTATCCTCCATTTATTTAACTTATTTCCGTACCTTATTGACCTAAATTTCAAGCTCTTAATATTCTTTTTTAAGGATCATGTGATTTATTTATTACAAATTCTGACTTTATTCAGCTTCATTAAAAGTAGTATTGATTTTCGGTATTGATTAAGAATGTCTTTCTTGATGACGATTTTGACGATGCGTTAACAGTGTTTTTTATTCCTTTTTTCTAATTATCAACATATGTTTGTTTTGTCTTTCGTTTCGGATGTAATCGATTATCTCTGTGAATTACTGAATATAATAGGGAGTACTTCATGGGTTACGGACTGTTATTGCTCGTAGAGATGAAACTATTCTAAAAGAATTGCGTAGTTGTTCATGGAATAATAATCCGATATAATATTTTCTATCAAAAACTCATTACAATAACTTTATTCTAATTTCATAAATAACCATTTATTAAAAAATACAAATTTTTAACATTTGTGTGAAATTGTGTTGCTTGTGAAAATTTATACTTACGTTTATTAATAATTTAATCTATATAATATAGTGAATGCAAATATATAATAATAAGACAAATACAACTTATTTTTATTGAGAAATATGTTTGTCAAAGAAACTTATGATAACCGACTCAAACACGAAGTATTATTTCAACTAAAAATAGGAATAATAAAATGGAACAAGATTAATAGCAAAGAAAAATAGAAATCCACCGATTGGATCAGTTAAGAATGATAAAATTAGCTATGATCGCGATTAACAATTTTTTAGCAAAGATGATATTCCGATGAAAGCTAGGTTCATCAAGTAAGAAGTGAAGAACCTCATTGATCCTGATCATCTAGGGTTTAGGAAAAGACCATGGAATGCTAGTGTATCAGTACCTAAGAAATTATAGTCAGAGGAAACTCATTAACAAAAATTACTCAAAGTATTTATCGTCTTTACATCTAGATCAAATTAGGATTTATGGATCATCCCATCCCTAAATTCAAATAGCCTAGAATATTCGAAGGGACATAATTACGAGACGATTATACAAGATGGAATGTCAGCAACTAAGTTATTAGAAAATAAGCTAAATAAAATCTTATGAAAACGTAATAATTATGTTAAATTAGAACGATGTCAGCCTATGAGAATAGTAAAGCAAAATAGAGAAAATATTTAAATGATTATTTGGATCCTTTAGCAAAAACTACGCAGTTTGTCGATACATTCCAAAAAGATTGGGTTGCTAAATAGTAGCTTAGATAATAATTACGAAAAAAGTATTAATTTTAGAACCCTAATGCATCATAATAAAAAACAAACGCAGCAGTATTCCGATTAGTATACGAATCAACAATAAAGACAAAAAAAGATGATATTTAAGCACAGGCCATGAAAACTGATTTCAGAGCGACATTATCTCAAACACAACAAAATAGAATGTCGATGAGATCTTCGCATTCAGGAGTCTGGCAATGTTTTAAGTAAAGAATAGGGCCAGAATTAGTTGAAAGTTGGGCCTGGAGTTGTTGCCAAAATTAAGATGTCAATAGCAGAGGCTGTGCACAAAAGCTTAAAGATGGAAATAAATGGAATCTTACATCCTTTAATGCTTGATTTTTATAAATAATCACTCAACACAATCATTTCTTCAGCCTGATCTCAATTTATTTCTTCAAGTTGTTTAGATGAATTAATTTCTCCAAAGTAGTCAATTTGTCAGTCTAGATTTAATCAAGTGTTAAAAATCCTTCAGTTCTCCATCTAGGTAACTTAATAGCTCGAACTTGATCTCTAGTCAATCCATATTTTTCTTAATTCATTTGAATTTGTCTCTTTTTTTCTTACTTTGTTGGGTTATCATTGGTGTTGATGATGAAATTATTTTTTCTTAATACTCCTGTCTTCTTCATGTTATCATGATAGATATTTTACAAATTTAAATGCAGTCCCATGAACTCTGCTAACGATTGTTGACCTAATAATCTTTGTGTTTGCATATAAATTTGTGCGATTGATTTCCCAGGTAAGCATTTAGAATTTACTATTTTGCGCCATTTTCCCACACCGAATTTTTGGATCGCAAGTTTTAAAATGTACACTTCTTCTTGCTTCCATCCAGGAGAGAGAGTATAATTCCACAAGCTTTTCGATTGATGATGTTAGATTTTTTTGCTACTCATCCGCCAATTATAATACGATTCGCTCTATTATTAACAAACAAGAGTGATATGATTTAAATAAAAACTCCAATATATAAACTCCAAAATATAAATTGCTAATTATACTGAATAATTTGATTATTTTTTAATAAAAATAGTATTTTAATAATTTAAATCAAAGTATTTACGTTAAAAAAGTTGTATTTATATAACTTGATAAAGAAGTATTTAATGCAAAAACTGATATACAAACAAGCATAAAAATTGGTTATTTTTTGATACTTATCATAAAAAATTAAATAAATTGGTGTAGTTAATATAACTGTCGATAAAAGAAAGAATTTATAAGTTTTGAAGAAGAACCTATAAGATGATTAATAAAAACATGACTTAATTTCATTATTTAGCTATATCAGGATGTTTTGACTGATATTTAATTTGATTTTTAAAGAAATTATGATAAGCTAAATAATATAAAAATACACTTAATAAAAAAAGTATATGAAGGAATTCAACTAATTTTACATTAAAGTCAAAAATTTATGACTATATTTGCATATGGTATCGATAATTATTTTTGATTTAAATGATTATTTTGATAATTAACTGATTATTACAAAAATTAATAAAAGACTAAGAAATTAGCCAATACTTTCAACACCAAAGACTCTGTTCCAAAATTAAAAACTTATTTACCTCAAATAAGTGTAAGAGTTTAATCGCCACCTTGTGATGCTCAAACCATGACTCTCCTAGGAATCTACTTGCAGCCTACAAAAATTAATAATAAATACGGTATAAATCTGAACAGAAAAAAATTATACAAATTGTGCGGTAAATCAAGCAAGTTCTTCAAATATTGTTGTTAAACTGTGATAGAGCACTGATAATAAATGCTCTCAGCCTTCTAATTTTGAGTTTAATTATTTATTATAATAATATTTGTAATATTTTAACACAACATACGATGGAAATGCGTGACGACTTTGTAAGCCGCACAATTAAGACTTAAAAGTTATTTAACTTTGTTCCTGGGCACTGCTTTTACGTGAATATCGAGGTAACAAAGAAAAATTAAAAAAGTGGTTAAGACTCCTAAATAAAGATTACGAACAGCATCTGCAAAGCAACTTAATCAGGTCTGTCCAAAATCACCTAAGTTAGATTTGGCAATCGTGTAATTTATATTGAAGACTCCTACAATTTTAGGTCGGCTACCTATGAGGACAATCAAGTGAAAATTAAAAATTAATCAAATCCGACTAACTCTAGTGATGGTTCTTTGAATAATAATGACATAAATAATGGGAGTGTATCTAATAAACAATATATTAATAGAAAAAAGAAGCAAATTTTTAAGAAGAAGAACGCTTACCAAAACAGTTCCAACAAGCTTTAAAAAAGGAGCACAAAAAATATATCGAAAAATTTTTGTAAAGCTTTTATGATTTATTTGGAAGAATAAAATTTAAGCACAGTGTTGAACAAAATGAAAGATCTAATATAAAACTTAAATTATAACAACAAAATCATAGAAAAAATGTCCACAGATGTATCAATTAGTCGCTATTTTAAAAAATTTCTATAAAGCAAAGCTTAATAATGGATCTCAACTTCAAAAATTCATGATAAAAAGATTCACTCATAAGCTATAAAATTGTATCTCCAATTGATATAAAATGGCACAGGTTAAAATATGGGATCAAATAACAACAATATGCTGAGCTAATCTGATCAGTCCATTTATCATTCTGATGACAGCTATGAAGGATCAGATTAAGATAATGGTAAATCAAATAGTCAAAAATGAATAATCACTTATATTTATTTGATGTTACATTTTTTGATTTGTCTGTGTTATTTTATGAAATGAAGGAAAAAATATTTAGTTTTTGAGTCATATTTAATGTCGTATTTTTTAGTGATTTTGCCCGCATTGACTACTTATTTATTTACACCTATAATATATAAAGAAGATTATAAGTAGAATTTTCTGATACTTTGTAATAACAAAAGATAAAAAAGCATTCAATAATTACTCATTTACTCTCCTCCCTATCTCTTCATCGTTAATCAATAAAATCGCAAACAGATAAATTTTTCACTGCCTGACTAACTGCCTATAACTAGTAAATCTAATGCTTCCTCTAAATAACAATAAGCATCCATCTGCCTACCAAATTCAGTCTCCAATTCCTTCACCTTAATATTAATAATAATCATCATCATCGCCACTATCATGTTTCGGTATAATAATAATCTTCATAAGCTATATCTTCCTTATATTATACATACTATGGATATTCGCCGATTATTTACCTCAGTTTATTGTATAACTGATGCCCAATAAATATTACAGGATTATTATGCCTATAGGAATTGGGGTTGCTGCTGTTGCCTATCTTGGAGTCAACTGGGTTTTATTGAAAATATAAGGAAATAATTATTAGAAGTTATTAAGTGTAAGGGAGGCTTAAAGTAATAATATGGAAGCAAGTATTAAGAAACAGAGAAATTAAAGAAATTAACATATGAAATGAATTGATTGTTTTATTGCAATCTTTATTATGTTTGACTTCTCAATTGCAAAAATTACAAATTAATGATAATTCAATATGTTGTAAGTATAAATGTGAGAGAATAAATATAATTAAATCATAATTTCAGTTCAGTAATCCGAAGGTATAAAATAAGCCTTAGAATTACCATCCTGATCAACTAATTCATATCCTTTATCAATTTTCCTAATTTTAGTAGCATCTTTAACCGAATTCTAATAGATAGGGTTCTGGACAGCAGAACAAAGCATGGTTTTATTACTGTCGAAATATGTAAATTTACCATCTTTTTCGACTCTATATAGAATACCGTCGCCTTTGCAGCCTTTGAAATTTATACTGGTGTCATTTATGATGGCATCGATGCTTGGAAGTTATGCTTTGTATGATCCTGGTTTTAATTAAGAAGTAGGAACAGCAACAGCAGTAGGGGTAGATGCAGGGGTAGCAGTAGTCGATGGTAGTGACGATGATGGAGAAGATGTTGAAGAAGCTGGAACTGCAGATGGTGCTATAACTTGAGCTGAGGTTGATGATTGTGGTGAATTTGATACAGCTGCAGGTTGAGCTGGTGATTATGTTGTCAAATTAGCAACAAATAGTGACTGTAATTTAGTATTAAAGAAAGTATAAGTATTATTGTCTCTCTTATAAGTATAAATCAAGGGGATACGACTGATGACATACTGATCAGTCTAATTATTACTATCATTATCACAATTCTTATTGGTTACTATAGGTTTACTAATAAACACTTTATTAGCTTTGAATATACATGGATATCGATAAGTATTACATCCTCGGTAAATGAGTGAATTATCGAGGACTTGGAGATTGAATTGAGGGAGAGTTAGTTTGTATTTGCCTGGCAGGGTTGTTATAGGTGGGATTGTTATCGGAGTTGAGACAGAAGGAGTTGCAGAAGGAGTAGTTGTAGAAGTTGGAGTTGCAGAAGGAGTAGGAGTAGAAGAAGTAACAGTTGGAGTTGTTACTGTTTGAGTTGTTATTGTGGTTGCGGTCGTAGGAGTTGATACAATTGATGGCGCAATATATGTATTAGGATTAGCAGGAATATTCACAACTGTTGGAATAGATCCTTGCAAATTAGGTGTATTAACCGCAGTAACAACTGGAGCACTTACAGCATCAGCTTTTATCAATGTAAAAGTAGCAACAGACTACCCTTTACTATCATAAAAGGTATACATACCCTTCATCTAAGTATATTTGCTAACGGACAACAAAGCCTTATAATAGAAATCATCATAATCATCCCGACAGTAGATCTGAGTAGCAGGGCCATTGGTAAATTTAATAGTACCATCAGATGCAGCAATATAGGCCATATTGATGGTATTGCAGCCTTTGAAACTTATATTTTTTGATGCTATTTTTAGATTTAGTTTTTTTAATGTTGATCGCAATAATGTGAAAGTATAAGTGCCATCGAGTAGTTTTGATTCGGTTATTTTTATTATTGGGGATTTTGGATCGATTATTGTTACTGTATTATTGTTATTTGTATTTTTGTCGTAATTTATTATTTTTGCCATTTGGTGGTTATTGCCGTTATTGAGAATTATTGTTCTATCGCTTACGATTATGTTTTGGGATTTTATAATGCTTGTCAGGAAGACGTTGTCATTATCGATCTAGCAGGTTGTTTTTGTTGAACTTGGGTTACCGAATACTATTACTCCGCTATCTGCGAGTGAGAATTTGAAATCGAATTGATTGCATCCTTCAAGTGTAAATACTCCATCTGATATCTTAAGTCTGTATCCACCATTTGGTAATTGTAATTTGAATTTGCCAATAAAGAATTTAGTTTTCTGATTCGCATCAAAGAAACCAACAAATTTGATAAGCTCTGTACCTTTATCATCCACGAAGACAAACCCTTAACTAATTTATTTAACTTTTTTCGCCTTTTTAATAGCATTTAAATAATAAGAATCCAAATTTTTATCACAAACCATCAACGTACTAACAGAAGCCCCAAGCTAAACATCTCCATTTGCTGACAATTTATAAGGAATAGTCACAACATTACACCCTGTAAAAGTAATCGCAGTATCCGACACAGTAGCATCAAGACCAGGTAACTATATCTGATATCCACCGTTTATTATATTGTATTTTACTACTAAGTTTCGGATTTTTAACTGGAGGTTGCAGAGAGGTCGTTAGAATTGCAAGAGAGTGTAGCCTGTGTCTGTCTTTTTGAATTTATTTGCGGTTTTTAGTATTTGTATGTATTCGTTATCTTGGTCTATTATACATGTTCTTTTAGTTGATGATCCACCATCAAGGATAGTAAACAGCCCATCCGTGAACACAGCATACGGAATTCTCCATAGATTACACCCTTAAAACCCAACATATTAGTCCTAAAAACTAAAATAAAGTGGTGGTAAACTAGTCTATACACTTTAAAACCTGTATGTTCCCCTTAGCGATGTAGGTTAACAATTAGGTAATATTATATTATTGGGTATGGGTGTTGACTGTGGGTCTGACGGTGATACTGGTTGGGAGTAATGGGTTGGGATGAAGAGTGGAGGTAATGGGGTGGGGGATGTTGAGAGACTGTATAGTTAGGGAGGAATTATGAATGGGAATGAATGGCTTGAGGGGATTTATGAAGGAGATGATGATGAGGCAGATGATGAGCTAGAAGGAGGGAGTTATAATGTGGAAGGAGTTACTGAAGAGGTTGGAGCTGAGGTAGATGATGTTGAGGTTGATTGAGAAGTGGATGTTGGGATTGTAACCACTGGTAACACTGTACTTGGTGCAGGGTTTGTGGGAGACACAACTATAGGTGCAGTCTTAATAGGCAATGGTAATGGTAAGCTAGGAACAGCAAATCCAGTGACTACATCATTACTATTCTTAAACATCAATGCTTTTTTACTCCACTCATACTTATTAGCTAGCTGCAAACTCTGAATTATCAATTGATCATAATCAAAGAAAAGACAGAATCTTCTCGTTGAAGTTACTTCGTTGAATTATAACTGTGATTTTGTTGTTTATTTGTAAGCGATTGAGTTTATATTGCAGCCTTCAAATGAGAAGAATTGTTCATCAATGGTTAGAGTTACTGATGGTAGATTCAGAAGGTAAGATCCTGTCTGTTGAGATGAAGGATCATTGAGAATTTACATTATTAGTTTGGAATTTTCATCAAGAAGTCTGAAACCATTATCAATAGGAACCATAAATCGAGTGAGTGCAAATGCTTGGAGATAGAAACTATCGAAATCAACATCACATGCTCTTTTAGTTGATCCAATAATCCTAAATTTCGCACTATTTTTTTCAGTACTATTGGTGGTATACTAGAAAGTATGGATATTGCATCCCTGTAGCGCATATATATTTTTATCGGCTTTCAACCCTAAAGCCGGTACAGTGTACTAATAATCTCCGATAATACTTCTCGCGTTAAGCCAATCAGTAACACCAGTATTAGTATTAGTATCAGTTGGTGAAACATTACCAGAATTTGTATTACCATTAATATTAGTATTAGGATTAATATTAGTATTAATATTATCTGAGGGCATAGGAGTAACTGGAATCATACTGGCAGTCAATTGAGGTACCGGTGTGAGTACTGATCCTAATATTGATTTTACTGTTATTGTCACTGTCTATACTGTCTGGATTTTACGCTATACTGTTATTATTTGATTGCCTGCTGTTGCTGTTACTGCGGGTGGGCTTGATGATGAATTTATATTAAAACTAGATATAGTGTTTGGAATTTGTAAACGTAATATTACTGTGCCTTGACCATCTTAACATACAACTTATGAGCCAACTCTATACATCTTTTTAGTTTATTTGATACTTTTACTGACAATCGCATCTTGATCAATCTAACAGTTTCCAGCATTACTGACAAATCGATCAACAGTAAATATTTTGCTACTGAGATCATAAACATAATTGGCACTCGAGACACTGCACCCTGAGATCTTCACATAGGCGGCAGCAATTTACACTTATATTTTAGCTTTCGGTAACTAGTTGTAAAGTTGTACCACAGAGTACTTGCCTACTATGTCGGTTTATTTGAAAGGGATCGGATCTAGGCTTGCGGTTGTTAATATTAAGCAAGATAATATGAAGATTAGGAATTTTTAACGATTGGGCTTCATTTTTAGGGTGATTTTATAAATATTGTGAATTTTAATATCATAGAGGTATTATTATTTCGGCAAAATTCAGTAAAAATAATATCAATTTTTATCATCGTCTATCATCATATACCCTTTATTCGTCTTTGTTACTTATTTACTAAAATAATCCATTCATGAGTCATACTTACTATAATTCTCATCACTCTTTCTACAATTTATTTAACATACTATTTATTGTGATGGATTTGGTTGAGCTTTGAAATAACAATTGAAGTAGAAATATATTATAACTGAACTTGTTTTTGTAAATTATCATGAGATTTTTATTACTTTTATACAAAACAATAAATATTTTAGAAAATTGATAAGTTATTATTCTTTGTTTCAAGAAGTTAAGAGAATTTAAGGATTATATTTGGTTTTAAACAAATTGAAGCCAAGCTATTTATTTGATAAAGCAGAATAATAAAATTATATTAACCAATACATACCTATGTTGCTGATATAATTTCATTAAATAAAATACATACCATTAATTACTCTTAATTCAAGATCATTTAGGCGCTGGTGCTTTCCTTGCGGGTGTCATCGCGTACACTATCATGATGATCGACACTATCACAAAGGCCAGCAGTTTCAGCTTGTACATGGTGTCGTCCTCCTTTGGTGCCTCAATTTGCTTGATGGACTCGCGCATGTTGAATTTTCCACTGGCTCTCATATCATCTGCATTCTTAGCTACCTTTGCAAATTTTAGATTTTTGACCATGGGCGACGATACTTCTTCCTCACTTTCATTCCTTCTGTCATTCGATCGTGAATCTTTCTTGGGTTTAGGGCTTGTAAAAACTTATTGAGTTGGTTCAGCAGAAGGCTCTTCTATTGTCTCTTCTTCAGTTGGCTTTTTGACAAAAGATCGAGGTTGAGATTGACGTACTGGTTCAGTTGATTCTTTTACACTCGTTTCCTTTCGTGAAGATCTGCTTTAAAGAAAGACTACGTTTCTGATGCATTATCTGGCTTCTTTCTTCTAGATACGCTGGGTTGATCGAACCCTAAAACTTTGTCCATCATATCCAATAACACAATGAGATTAAATTATAAATTTTAATCCTAATTTGGTTATCATTAAAATTTGTTCAATTTTTTAATAATTTGAGCAATACAATCTCTCTATAACATTGGACATTGAACATGTATTAAATATAAGAAAACAGGTTATAATTTTATCAAAAATTCCCCAACAATAATAAAATATATATAAATGAAAATAAACTTTGACTAGCTTTTCTCTTCACCCGCTTTAACCTTAACTCAATCAGATTCGCGATCAAATTTCAAGAAAGCAAGCCACACATCTCAAGCATCGACGGCATTGGGTTTCGAATAAATAATGAACAGAAGTCGATAGAGATAAAGATAAAAAAGATAAAATAAACATGGCAATCATTTTGATAAAAAGAAACTAAGTAATAATAATAATAGTGCATCGTACCAGCAGATCAATCAAAAATATAAAATGAAAATGAAAGATAAGAATTAAATCAGGAGAGTATTGCAGAATTGTGGGAAAGATTAAGGGTTGAGGATGAAGTATTTTGTATAAGCGAAGTTTGATTAATAACCTGATCGGTTTCTATTCAAAGCTCAAGGTCGAACAAAATAACAATAAAAAAGTATAACCAAAGGCCAAATAGATAAACTGACCCATCGCTTACATAACCCTCAAAAATGCAATAAAAAATGTTGTAAATAAGCCCAACAAATATAATCATTCCGTAAATTAAAATAACAAATAAATTCGGATCATAATTAATTCGGAGCACATAAACGATCATTGACTGAAACTTGCGAATATTTTAATTAACATCCTTCATCACCATTGCATGATTATTTGTATTTTTAGCATAAAGCCAGAGAGTTTCGGGATATGGAACTGAAATTAGAGTACGAAGAGAAATTTATGGAAGAGAATAGGGTTAGATTATAAGCAAATAATCGGGGTGTCAATGCTAATTATGTGCCTTTTTATGATAGGCTTGATTAAGAAATTTAGAAAAGAGTCAAAAAACAATAGTTTTATAGCAAAAATGTTGTAGTTTAAAATAAAATACTTAATTTTCATCCTGATATATCAATAAGTCAGCGAAGTCTATAAATGCTAGGCTCCAAAAAATCATCAATCCCAACACGAAAGCCAAGGAATCAATTGAAAGGTAATTGGTAAATGAAACAGTTATAAAAATTGCATAGATCATTGACAAAGTCAGTTGACAGTATTATGAATAGATCTGTGTAGATTGTATAAAATCAGTAAGATAAATTTATCAGCAAATTAGTGAGAACTTTCCAAGAAGGTGGTAAATTCGTCATAAACCCCTCATGCATTTAAAATTTGGATTAAATATAATTCCAAAAGTTCTTCCCTCTGATCCAAAGTATGTAAGATCTCCAAGGCATATAAATAAAATAATTCTAAGAAACTCTTCGTCAATATTTTAAAGTAATTTATATTTCACATATTTGTAGAATTTGCCAAATTTTGATAAGCTCGCACTTCGAAAACATATTCTCCATAAGCAAAAGTCAACAAAATTACGAGTTAGAACAACTCAGACTATGATCGTGCCCAGTTCAAAAATATTAACTAGCCGAACCAAACGTGAGAGAAAGGATTATTTGGAGAAAATTAATTAGTTTATTTGATAAATTTTCATGTTCAGCTATCTCTATAATTTACAGATTTGATTATAATATTGGATATAGTAATATTATACTCTCTGGAGCATGATCCCATCATCTTATAAGCATCCTTACCTTTCAACCGTCATCTTTATAACAATATTCACTTTCTTAATCAAATAAACAAATGCAATAAAATTCAACTACCTAGCATCTCCACACTAACACATCTGCTTCCACTAAGACATATGTATGTATATACTAATTCATAAAAATAAACACGATACCAGTTGATAATAAAATGTTAAAAACCCACATTTTCATTACAATTATTTTAATAAGACAAACCCGTATACTAGGATGGCAGGCAATAAGTGTATATTAAGGAATATTCTGCATTTTCGAAAATGGCTGGGCAGTTATTGATCTGTCTCTCCAGTCAATAATATTAGAAAGAAATATAGTACCAGATTTAGTTCTATCATGGCAGCCATGTAATTATGTGTTTTATACATATATATTGTAGTTGGAGGGGCTTATGGATTTTATTGGCAGTGATAGTTTTGGGTTGCTGGAAGATATTTACGGGCAATGTGTGGAAATGGGGCAGTTTGTCAAAAAAGCGTATAAAATGAATGCCGATATGTTACTAGCGAGATTATAAATTGTTAATAGATTCTAGTTTGCTGTTATTATTGCCACTGTTGTGTTTTTTGCTGTGCTTGCAGTTACACGCGGGCTTTTGTTGTTTAGGCTTAAGGATTTGATGAGGAGAAGAAAATTGATATGATACTATTTAGTTTATACTGCGGGGATTATATTTACAGCGTTAAGAGCATTACTATTAAAATAATATAAGTTGGCTAATAAATTAGATAGATATAACTTTAGCAGTTCCATAATGATACACTAACCAGCACCTCTTTCCCCGGACCCATACTGCTACTACATAATCCGAGACATTTCCTCATCCGTACTCTACATTATATATTTCTTGACACTGTTATATTTGACATACCGTTTGATCCGCAAAATTCCCTCATCATACTCCCTAACCAACCGCAGAACTGTAAACTTGAACAATAAATTCAACAGATAATCCCAAAAATATAATAAAAATACTTCCAATAATACTGTGCATAATGATGCTGATGTATTGAGATAGAGAAATATTGTTATGGATTTGAGGGCTTTAGGACAGATCATGCTAGGGTGTCTAGCGATAGCTGCACTTGCCATCGGGGTCATGGAAGTTATATACTACCAAAGTTACGGCACTGATCGGATTAATTAAGATTATTAAGGTGAATCTGTGGTTAATTTTGGGTTCAATTTCATAGTTGTATTCATATTCTAAGCAGCAGTGTTCATAGGAATACGAATATGGCTAAAATAATACATCCATATAATATAATCATAATACAATAACATGAAATTAAGCATTGCGACAACTCTCTCAGCCTAGCAATTATAAGCCCCGTCGTTAAAACTAATAAAATCATTACTAAAAATAATAAAAGTATATATATTTTTCAGAATTATACCGTTTGTGGTCTGTGTAGTATTATTTACTATTGCGCATATTGTTGATCATGGGAGTTAGACAGGGATTTAGGAGAAAGTGTTGAGTTTAGGAAATTTGTCTGTGGTTTATCTGGCATTTCAGTTTGGATAGACTACGCTATGTGTGCTGTTGTTGGTGATTTGCTGGTGCTGTTTGAGGACCGATAATTCGTATGCTATTGCAGGTAAAGCTAAGAATTAAGTGCAAAAAGTATCTAAAAAATTTATGATGATATTGATCCCGACTTGCTTCAGATTGTTCATGATCGCAGTAAATCTATACCAATTCTACAATATTGATAAAAATGACAATAAAATGTGTGAAATTAGTGATGGATTTATTGCGTATCCTTATGGATTGCAGGCTTTGGGCGGAATTGGTATTTATGTGTTTCCGTTTTTTGTGCTGCTGAGAACTTATCAGCCTGTGGGAGTTATCGCGCATTATTACTAAGTACCAGAAAATACTGAAGTGCTTATTTCGACTTGAATGAAGCTGGATTTTTGAGGGATTTATATTTTTGATTAT
>APMI01003127.1_pt1 | contig 15189 bp, 11 predicted proteins | sample 667938 | NCBI WGS metagenome assembly APMI01 (sample SAMN01084076, study PRJNA167559) | wastewater metagenome | biome: Wastewater | place: Denmark: Ejby Moelle, Odense | collected 2011-11-28 | reverse complement strand
AATACTTATAAAATTATTTAATAATTTGATGTATTTTAGACTGAGACTCCATAATTTGTGTATTTGTTAAAATAAAGTAACGCGCCTGCGAATACCTGACTGACTGATAGTCTAAGATTTAATTATTAATAATAAATAAGTAATATAAGATATGGGGAACTAGTGCATGGGCGGTTCATGTAAATCACAATAAATATTATAGACGGCACTCCTTACTACGGTAGTGCTAACACAATCGTAAGTCCATACTCGAACTACGGAAGAACATATCCAGGCAGTTATGGCTATAGCAACAATATTGTGCGTCCAGCTTTTGGAGGAGGCATGGGCGGATTTGGCACCGGTTATAGCGGATACGGTGGAGGGTTCGGAGGCAACTATGGCGGAGGTTATGGAGGAGGCTTCGGACATCATGATCATCACGGCGGAGGATTCCAACGCAGAGATAGCTTTAGTGATCATGGAGGACATGGGCATGGTCATCACTGATAAGCTGTATTCAGTTATTGTCATCCTATTCACTTATTTTTAATGCTGACTTCAATTTGAGTAAGAAACCAAATTATTAGTATTTTATTGACACTTATTGAATTTATTGACTGAAGATCTGTTTATAATATTTACATAGGCTACAGAATGGGCAACTAGTGCATGATGGGCGGATGTAATATTTTGATTAATCGTAGATGGCACTCCTTACTACGGCTCGTACAACACTATCGTCAGTCCCTATAGCAACTACGGGAGAGTGTATCCCTACGGGTACAGCAGCTGCCAGCCGAGAGTGAATGTTATTCCAGCTTTCGGGTACGGCGGATATGGAGGAGGGTTTGGAGGGTACGGAGGCTATGGTATGGGTGGCATGCATCATCACCACGGAGGCTTCGGAGGGCATCATCATTGCTGATAAATGATTTCAGTTTATGTTTCATGCGTTACTTCTAATATTACAATTTACAAGTCATATCATTATTTGGCTTAATTTTTAATAAGCAAAGAGACTTAATTTAGTACCTGGCAAGCATTTATTTAGTTCATATTTATATAAAATATAGAAAAAAATATTATAAAATTATCATAACTCAGTCGAATCATAATTTACGAAAGAAATGCATAAAATCCGAACATAAGGTTTCAATTTTATCAATTAAATAATACCACATAAATAAATTGTTAATTTTGAATATAGCTGCGCTACACCGCATAGATATAATATTTAATAAGTAACAAAATGGGCACAATATGCTAACAGAACTAAAACACTGGCAACTGTACCTTTATACTTAACACTAGATCGAGGCTATGGACAGATCAACACAACAAGCCACGGCTTCAACCCGAACCACTATAACAATAATCATCATTACCATCACAATAATCATGGTCACCACCATAACCAAGGCTTCAACCCATTCCCATCATCCCCTCATCACGGTCATCATGGTCATGGTCATCACGGCGGCCATCACGGAGGGCATCACAATACTCATCACGGAGGTGGTGGGCATCATCATAACAATCATGTGCATCATCAGCATTGATCATATACATCTTTATTTTATTTATGGGAATAGTAGGTATCAGATCGGGATATTTATGATAGTTTTAACAAGATGCAGCGGTCAATATTGTATTCTTTTTTTTAATGTGCTATATATACAAATATACGAATATATATAAGCATGGCCACCATAGCCAAAAGGAGACTCATTAAAGATCTAGAGAAAATGAAGAAATAAAACTAATAAGAAATAAAAGCAGTACCTGATGAAGATAATATCTACGAATGGGATGCAGTCATTTTCGGTCCTGTTGATACCATCTGGTAAGGCGGTATCTTCATCCTAAAAATATACTTCTCTGAAGATTACCCAAATAAGCCACCAAAAGTAGTATTCAAAACAAAAATGTTCCACCCCAACATATACGATAATGGCGATATCTGTCTTGATATTTTAGATAAGAAATGGAGTCCGATGTATGACACATGCGCAATATTAATATCAATAAAATCGTTACTAGAAGACCCTAATACAGACTCGCCTGCAAATGTGCCTGCTTCCAAACTTTTCAAATAAAATATCAAGGCTTACCATGAAAAAGTTCGTGAAATAGTTTAACTGTCCTGGTAACATAAATGAATCAGGCACAATCACAAGAACATATTGATTTGTATTCACTGCCTTATTATGACTATGACTATAACTATGACTTATTATTTTAATTAATTGATGATTACATTGAAGATAGAAAGATATAATAGTTAAATCTCATAATTATATAACTCAGCAAGAAAACGTAAATGAAATAGAGATGCTGGAAATAATTAAAAAATCAGTTATGCCCTCGCGAAAGATGGGTCAAAGACAGTGAGCATTCTAAATGTCAATGCTGTTCTAAATAATTTTTGCCTTTAGTCAGAAGAAGACATCATTGTCGATTTTGTGGCAATTTGTTTTGTTCTGACTGCTCTGATTATTTTATCAATGGCAATTATATTGGTGAAACTAAGGAGAAATATGTAAGGCATTGCTAATTCTGTCACAAGAAAATATAGAAATTTATTAGATAGTGGACTAAAATGCCAGAGATTTATTAAGAAAAGAATGTGTAGAAAACTAATGATTAATAGTTGTCATAAGATGAATAAGATTAAAAGGAAATGGAGTTCAATCTCAACAGGATGTTTTAGTAGGCAGAAAAAGCAACTTGTGAATTTAATGAAGTTCTAGGAGAGCGCCAGAGTCAAATTTTATTATAAGCTACAGATGCACTCTGCGAGAAGTTCAATTTAGATAAAGATATTTGGAAGCAAAAGCTGAGAGATTTAGCTCAAAGGGCAGCCAATTAAACAAAAATGTAGGTGCTTGTTAGCGAAAATGATATCTAGTCAGCCATGGACATCGCCAAGAGAGTGAAAGTTAAAACTATTCCTACTGATGGAAACAAGGCAGTTCAGGCTATGGTAAAGGGAATAGTACTTGAAAAGAATATTGCGAGCAAGAGTATGCAGACTCATCTCTCTCAACCCAAAGTTTTAATCGTGGAGGGATCAATTGATTTGGACTCTTTAGCATCGTTTGTAAAGTTTGAATAACTAGTAAAAAATGATAAAGCCTATATGAAAAAAATTCTGTAAAAGATAATAAAACTAAATCCCGACATAATTTTTGTCTAAAACAATGTACACGTATTCGTTCTCGAGTACTTACAGAGCAAATAAATTGTTGTCGTCAACAAGTTAAAACAAAAAGAGATAGAAATGATTAAATAAGTAACAGGTATCAAAAAAACTATTAAGAAGCTATGGATGCTATAAAAATATAAACATCATAATGTAATGGGGAAGTGCGATAAAATTTATTTCAAAAATATTAAGGAAGGTCAAATGCTAATGTTTATTTAATCTGCTTAGATGGGAATCAGGACTATACTTTTAGGTTAAGAAAATTAGGAACAAACTGTTAATTTGAAGAAATCAATCCAAATATTAATGAGACTGGCGAGACAACTTAATTTATAAAAGTATTTTATACTCATCTAAAAGCAATTGAAAGATGGGATAGGTAAAAAGGAATGTATTTTGCCAATATCTGAAGATTTTACTCCTTCAGTTTACTCTAGTATTGACTCATTTTTAATCAACCAGGAAATATGCTTTTCAAAAATTGATTATTATCCAATAAAATTATCTCAAAGTCCAAAAATTTTTCAATAGTACGCCTATCGTGTAGGTAAGGCTTCATACAAATAAATATGTGGAAAGATAGATTTTCAAACCAAGAAAATTTACTCAAGTCAAGATTTCACTCTTGGAGCATATATTTTGATGGCAGTCGCAAACTTCTAAAGACCTTGTAAAAAATGCTTAAACAATCATAAATAACAATACTATTTATAAGATTATGTGATTAGTATTGAGACAGAGAAGAAAGTGACATCAACACGATCAAACTCACAATCATTCATTTAAATAAAAGACTAATAATTCACCTTACAGAATATTAAAAGTCACTTAACAAAACAAAAATAATTAATAGTAATATCAACTCATGCTCAATGCTAAATATGTGGTAATACTGTCGGGTTATAAAATGTAAAAGTAGGTAAATTGTTTCTTTCTAATAGTTTCCATCACATTTTGCACACATTTGTTATCTCATATGGCTCAACTATTCAACAATTTCATGACTGTCTAAAAGAGGATGATAACATGTCTACAACTGCCAGTCGAAAGGCATCAAGGAGGAAACTTAGTATTGGAGGCTGCGATCATTCTATTTTGACACGAGTTTATGAACATAATGGGATTTAGATTAAAATAAGTATTTAACCTATTCGGATTTACTATGTCGATTATATTGATATCGATAATAAATAAGCAATCGATTACATCCGCTCAAAGGAAAATAAATATATTAAAGTTCTGTATGAATACGAGCTTAACTAAAAATTAAAGCTATTAGACAAAATATCAAACCAATTAGGTGCTTTGCCTTTTCCTTCTGGATCTGGTTCTGCATCACTGTCTATGGCACTGAGTCAAAAAACAATGATTTTCTTTGATTCAGTTGTCAAAATGAAGGATATAATTTAAAAATGTCGTACTTAATTGAAGTAGACTGAACAAAAAGCTGTTAAAACTCTTGAATAATTGGATAGAAATAAGCACGATTGGACTTTTCTTACTAGAAAAATTTTGAAAGTATAAAGTATTCTCCAGCTAGTATTAGTGATGGTTGATTAAATATAAAGAAATCTAAGGAAGAAGAAATCAGAAGATACCGCCAGTCAATTACACGAAAATTCAGTTATCATGTAAAATGCTGAAATGTCTCAACAAAATGATGATGAGGTAACCGATCTCTCAGTAATCATGAGCAACAATAATACAATTTCTTAGACTTACTTAGATGAAGAGACTAAGTAATATTTGAAAAAGAAATCAAAGAAAGTATTTCCTCGTATTCATGGTGCGTATCTGCACTTCCACACTGCCAGCATTAACGACCCAGTTTCGCTGCTAGCTTGCTGCATAAATAGCACAGAGTTTGGCAAATTCAGTGAATAATATGCGGGTAAGTAACCTGTTAGTAATTCTCCAAACGACAATAAATTTACTTTCAGAATGGTTATCTCTAAGTTACTTAAGACCGACTGGCCACTCAGACAAGAAACTGACAAACTATATACGGATATCGTAGGTGATTTGCCTGAGAAAGTGTAAGCTGTCGATATTATTGTCTATTACGCGAAAGAATTTTAATATATTCGTAAAAAGGAGGGCATCGATAACGATTTGTATGTCAGGGGCTTGTGCACTTGCAAAAGTTGGGATAGCTCCGGAGGCAAAAGTAATTCATTGTTTGCTAAAGCTGAGAACGATCTGCTGGTTGTTAAGGTTATCAATTAAAAATAATTTGATGAGTTTTTAAAATTCACAAGCCGATACATAAATTATTTAACCTCATCTAAAAAAATTGGAAAAGATACACTCTTAGCAAAAGTTTTTGGTATATATTAAGTGGTTGTTAAAGGAAAAGCTTACAAATGTGTAGTTATGCAAAATATTTTTTATGGACTTCAGTCTATCTGCAAGGTTTATGATTTGAAAGGTTCATAAGTAAATCGGTTAAATTTACCTCCATAAGGTGCAAAAAGTTCAACTGGTCAGGACACAAACTTTAAAATTGATAAATAAGGTGAACCTTACGTTCTTACAGCAATATAATATGACAGAGTATTGAGTGTTTTATAAGAAGATTCCAAATTTCTTAAAGATAACTCAGTTATTGATTATTCTTTATTGGTCATCGAAAGCAAGAACAGCTTAAGGATTGGAATTATCGACTATATGAGGCCGTATCAGCTTATGTAAAAAATTGAAACTATCTATAAATAGTTCAAATCAGGAAGGGATCCGACTGTTATTCCTCCTGGCTCATATGCTGAAAGATTCGTGGCAGCAATGAGGCGATATTTCTTAAAAATTTAATGATTTATTATGTTTCTTATTTATTTTGAGTTTCATTTTTGTGATAACCATAAAATTTCTATACTAAGAATTAATATGAAAAAATAGAAAAAATCTGTTTTCCCATCGTACTCGGCAATCGCAAAGAAAATAAACGACTAGCAAAGGAAAGAGTATGAGCAGAAGCTAAACAAACTCAATAAGAAAATTTAAAGCTTGAAGTCTAAAATAAATCTAGATGCTCAGCATAGCAGTAATACAAGAAAACTAATCAATTAATACAAAAAATAAAACTTGTTCTAGAAGCCAGTACACACTTAACTGGCCGACTTGACAGTTGTGAAGAATCCGAAGTTTTAGAAATATGCTGACAGTCTTAATGAATACTTAGATGACAGTGAGTAATAATAAAATAATTATGAAGCGCATTTAAAATTTAGGAAAAAAGCACTGGAAAGAGAAATTCAAGCTGAAGATGAGCTTCAAGAAGCGCAAATCCAAGGTAAAAAACAGAAAAACTAGAAGATTGATGAGCAATAACAATTTTTTAGAAACATGTACAAAGATTCTAAAAGGAACAGAAGCGCCAACATTCTTAAATAAAGACAAGGAAAATAGGCATAAATTAATCATCTTGCCGAAAATAGGAAGAAATTAACGGAACAATATATGCCATACATACAAGCCTTGGATTTTACAAATGTTGTCAAGTGGAGAATACTTAATGAGTGATTAAACCAATAATGTTAGTACTAATTTTGATTTCTTAATATAAATGTATAAGTGGGGGGGGAGTCTCCTCCCCAAGAGCCCCCCCAGAAGCCAGAATTTATATAAATCAATCTTTCATCTCTGTTTCAGTAGCCTTAGCTGCTGCTGCTATTTTTTGTTTGATCTTTCTAATTTGTTTACGCTTCTTTTTTCCGGCTCCTTTCGCTTTCTTGAGCGATATCCTTGAGATTGGAGTTGCTTTCAAGTTTTCCTTGACGACAATCTCTTATATTTTTCTTAGCCAAGCCTATTTTTAAGCTTTTTCCATCTTTTCCTCAGGCGACTTAACCAAAAGAAGAGCTGCCTTCTTTTTATTGATCCTGTCTTGTCTTTTCTTCATCCTCCTGTACGTACAAGCCTTTAGCTTCTTGGTGCCGTAAGCGAGATGATAGACTTCCAGATCAGTACGCTGTCCCCTGAATTTTATGCCAGCTAAATCCTTCTTTGTTGGATCTTTGCGTGGCTATGCTGGCGGAAAGAAGAAACCTAACCCGTCTGGAGTTGTAGTTTGTTGGTCCATCAGCTTTTATTATAAGAAGCTAAGATTATTAAAATTTATAATATTCTTTTAGAAAAGAATTATCTGGAGACTATTAAATTCTTTTTACTCTCTTAATTTTTAATATCATTACTAAACTGGTATACTACTACAATGAAATTAAATGAAAAATTCTTTTACAAAAAACAAAAAAGCATCAGTTAAAAGTAAAAAGGCAGAAAATATCAAATCTCAAGCCTTTTCGACCTAGATTCTAACATAACTTCGCTACAAACTTGAGAAGCTTAGATAAAATTTTGCTCTCTCTTCTCTTCCATTGATAACAGTTTATCTATTTTTTCAGAAATTTATCTGGCCTTCGCTTTGGTTGCTTCTATTGTTTCACGGTCAAGCTTTATTTTCTTCAGCATAAGATTTTATTTCTCAAGAATCACTTTTTGGTTCAATAGAGAGTCACACAAGACTTTTCTTTATCTAAGCTCATTCTACACAACTTTAATACTTCCTTATAAAATATTAGTCTTTTATTCTAGCATTAATCTAAGTCTCTCAAGATCGCTATTCTTTTCTTCTAAAGAGCATTTGTCTTTCGTCAAACTGTCAATTTCCATTGTTTTTTGCTCTGATCTAATAAGTTAACGCTCATAGTTTTCAACAATTTTGATAAACTCCTCCTAAATTTTAAGAAATCTGCCTTCATCAACTAACTTCTTTAATTCTTCAAGTTCTTTTCGCAGGCTTTCACTCTGATATACAGACATTTTGGTTTTCATTTTCATAAAAATATCTTGCTCTTATCTGTCCTTATCTGCTAATTATTTTCTTAAATTAGCCAACTAGATATCATTATTATTTTTGAGTATTCTCACTTAGTTCTACCAGTAGGCTATACACTCACGAAGACTACGATCTGATTATTGTTTCAACTGATTCAAATCTTTAGCAATCGCTTACTTTTCGTTTTATTTTTTATTTAATAATTGCTCAAGATTAATCATTTTTACTTCAGTTTGTTCGATAATTTTACTAAGATTGCTTATAGTAATTTCATGTTATCTAATCTTTTTATCTTGCTACTTTTGATTCCCTGTCTGATGTTATTGTAAATTTTAAGCTTATAATTGTAGTTTTTTGTAGCTTAGTTTTAAATTCTCAAGTTCATCACTAACTTGTCTGTACTATTCATGAGCCTGATTGATCTGATCTTCGTATAATATTTTGGTTTCTTCAAGCTGCCGTTTTAAATTCTGTCTTATTTAAAGTTATTTCTTGCTATGCTCGCTGTTGAGTCTATCAATTTCGTAGAATAATTTATTATTTTATTATTGAAGTTTTTAATTGTTATTTTTACTGTTTGCTAGATCGTTTTTCAATTATTGGATCTAGTATTAAAGAGCATTGATGTTTGATAAATTAGAAGTCTTAGAAGTATTTTATTATTTTATGTTTTTGTTTTATTGCTCTAACTTATCAGCTCTTGCCATTAGATTCTCAAGTTCTGCTCGAAGTCTAGCATTCTCGTTTTCAAGCAAAGTTGTTCTAGCTACTAAATTCAAATGATCGTTGTTGATCTGATGATTAAGTCTGCTTATTTAATTTTTATGTTGATTAATTTAATTCTCGAGCTTTGAATTATCTGATGTATATTTAACAAGTTAATTCCTAAGTCTGATAACTTCCTGCCAGTTCTGTTCATTCTGATCTTTTAGATTTCTATTTTAGTCTTCGATACCCTTATGATTGCAAACATTACTTGTTTTGATATTCGCATTTTTTAGTATTTTTATTTCTTGTTAATAATTCTCCATTAATTTAGTCACTCTCACTTAAGTTTCTTTTGATATTTTTTACTCAATCCCTGCATTCTTTGCTTTCAAATCAGATAATTGATTTTAGTAGTACACTTTTGTCTCTGATAATTGTTTTGTTAGAATAGAGCTGTAATCATTTAGCTATTTGTTCTATCTTTGAAGTCTTGACAGCTATGTGTTGTTTGAATCAGCAACAGGCTGATCTGATTTTGAAGACTGTTTTATTGAGGATGATAGCTATTGGATTTGTTTCCTCAGTTTATTATTCTAGTCATTTAGGCCTTTATTAAGCTGATTAACTCGTTATGCATTTCTCAATCTTTCTTATAACAACTCCACTTTAACTTTTAATTGTCTGATCTAGTTTTCATAATCGCTGAGCTGGTTATTGATCTCAAATTCCATATTAGATTTCAATGTCTTGATAGATGAGTTGTACTGCTATTTATACTGATCTTTGATAATAGACCAAGACATTTTCTATTGAGGATTCTTTCGTTTGTTGTCAGCCTAGCGTTGCGAATCTAGTTCATCTCTGATTTTTATTTGTGTTCTAAGTGACTCTAATTATCTCTAGTTCGACTGATATTTATCCTACAAAGATTTCAATTGTGACGATAAAGTTTTATTAGCTCGATACAATTATTCTCTTTATCTGACTATTTATGATTATTTCTGATTTAGCTGTTGCTTAAGGACTCTGATTTCAGATTAGTAAGAAGTATTTGTGTGTTACTGCTTCACTTAGCTCTGATCTCTTAGTTTTTCAACAAGCTCCACTAGTCTGTTATTCTATCTTTTGAGTATCTCCAACTATTTAATGGGTGTCTAATTCTGGCCATCAAACGGGCTAACTGCAGCCCCATTGATCATGGTAATAATTTTCTTGAGTTAAATAACAACTTCCTAATTATTGGTAGCATGCACACAATGACAGTTCCCAGAGCAGCACTCATGACAATAACTTTTAATACTGTCGAACTGTTGCGTGTTATAGCTCGAGTACGCTGGCTTGCTTGATCGATTAGCTTATATTGTTGAACGATTTCCAGCGAAATATTTTGTTGTCGCTGTGTTGTACTACTTTGATGCTGTTTCCGTGTTCTTGATTGGCGTGTATGCTCTGTCGTTCTATTTTAAACTGTACTCAATGTTATCTGGGCTTCTCGTTGGCCTAATGCTGTTGCTAGATCGGAAATCTGGGGATTGGGTTCGCGATGGTTTCGTGTAGACTTGCTTGAAGAATGTTTATGATTGCTTTTTCATGAATAAATTATACTTCTTTCAATATTATATTTTATTCTGGCTTCTATATAATATAAGATCATTAATTTTATGAAACTCTAATCTTTATATTTGGATCATCATGTCAAAGGGTATACTGCTAGTCACCGTACTTGAAGTTGACTCCGATTATTTTAAAGACAAGGATTACAGAATCAACATCAAGTCAGACGATGCTAGTTACACTTATTTCGTAGCCAAGGGCAACCAGTGTCAATCTTTCGGCAAGAATAATTACACACCGTTCCCATTGACCAACAATTTGGAAATAAAACTATACTAAAATTAGTAGACTGACACTCGCCATGGATTCTTTAGAATTCCAATGTCTAAACTTTACCAGCTACCAAAAAAGAACCACCTTATTAATGTTAGATGCGTATGGGTCTAGAAAGCTGATGAAAAAGTCAGCGATGAAGTTTCGGCCACTGTCAAAATTTCAGTTGTTTACGAAGATACTGCAAAAGGACGATTACAAATTCATGTGAAAGAAGCCGAGCTCATCAGAGACACTTAGGCTATCGGTAAAATGGATCCTTATTTAATCTGTAAGGTAGGCAATGTCGAATCAACAACAAATACACTCGAATAAGCCGGCAAGAACCCAAAATGGAATGAAAGATTCACTTATGATCTAGAATCAATTCCCAGCAAAATCAGCTTTGAAGTACTTGATAAAGATATGACTTCAAGTGATGTCGTAGGAAAAGCAGAAATTAATCCACAACAGGAGGGTTTCTTTTATCCAGAAGTTGAGGTCGAGCGAGCAATTCAGATCAATTTTGAAGGTCAAAAAGCAGGTGAAGTCAAGATATCAACTCTCTTTAAGGTTATTAATTGATTTCGACAGTTTAATGTGTTAATATTTAATCAATAATAAGAAAAAATATTTATGAAACAAGTAAAATAAAAATCAATCATTGAGCAATTTTGATAGGTCTTAATGGAAAATTTGAAGGTCTGATTCTATAAGCAGGAGGAGCAATTTATTTTATTGCAATTGCAGTCCTTTTATTAATCGAAGCGCTGATTCTTTTTGAATTAGATTGAGCTGTCGACTTATTGGAATTTCGTTTGATCTATTTTGATATTGGTCTCACATTTTCAACTTTTGCTTGAAGTATTTTTGTCATTTATTTAGCTTTTCTATCAAACTAATTTATATTGGTGACAATCTTTGTTTCCCATTTTTTCTGTTCCTCTTGATTACAATAATGCTCAGTTTATTCGTCATATTTCCTCTATAACGCACAATATTTCTTTATTTTGTCCCTGAAAACTTAAGCGCACCAATCTTTATATTCCTGAACAGTTAATCCTTTAAAGAGGATCTTGTATTAATAATTAACAGTGTGCATAAAATCGAGGGCACACCAGCAAGATATCAAATAGTGGCCGTATTCATGTTGGATCAATTAACAGTCAGCGCACTGCCGATTCATCCAAGATTTTGGGTTTATTGAAGGTTGAGCGACAACCATTGGATAATTTTCACTCACAGGCACACTTCTAGACACGAACTTGTAATTGATAGCCCAATAGATATGTGCTAAGAAATACCCTTGCTTGGTCTACCCTTGAAAATTCTTCAGACTAATATCATCAATACAGAGTCCATCAACCTTCAATAAAAAATAAGAGTACATTTTTAGAGCGGATACCCATCTCTTTAGCAGTGACAATGAGGTCAAATGTGTCAGTCATGTGCGGTCGTTTTGCTTTTGTTTATTAAGTCTGTGAGTTCTTGTGGCTAATTATAATGAATGTTTGATGGATTCTGGTAGTAGTTTCTATTGTTACAATAACTAATTTTTTATTTTCATTATCATTATCATTATCATTGACTTAGACTCTGACAAATAACTTAGTAAATGCTTCAATTGTTGTAATAAGACTGTTATTTACCCTCAATACAAGACATTAAAATAAAATAAATGATGAGAGTGCAATCATTATAAAGATGAGCTAAAAATAAAATAATAAATTCGTCCTAGGCAAACTATACCCTTAGTACTTCAGACCTCAAAAACTAAGCGAAATCAAGGAATAGAAACAAGCTCCTAAGCTTTCCAGGAGTAGTGAAGAGAAAAAAATATAAACAAGACTCAAATCAATAATCTATAACTTAGAGAGGTAAATTCAAGAGCAAACTTTACTAACTAGTCAAAGAAACTAAACAAATAGTTCAAAAGCATCAATTCGATCATTTAGTCAGAAATAACTGGGAGGCCGGTCTCGCAGTCAGAGATATCGTACGGAAGCAGAAGAAACCGATGTAACCGACGAATTAGACATGAGTAGAAAACATAGAAAGCATTCATAATATCACAAGCCGTCATAAGCACTAATTTTGCCAAAACTGAAGCTACATAATAAAATAATCGGTGAAGACCATCGAAATTAGCTGCTTATCAAGAAGAAAAACAAGAAATTGGAAAGGCTTGAAGAGCAGGATCATTAACTAGGTAAAATCGTATTGGAAAAAGTATAACAACATTTTCAAATGGAAAAAGCAGGTCGCAAGCATCATTATTTCGAGAGGGTCAAATCGGAATAGGGCATCGATGATAGCTTTGTCACTTACTTGAGAAATAGAGTGAAAAAGGCTAACGTAGCATTAGAGAGATGAGCATTAATATTATATTATATTTCAAACATGATTGACTTCTTTGTCTTATTAATAACTTAGTAAATATAATTTACTCGCATGTATGATATAGAACGAGCATCACAAATCAGAAGAAGTCGTCTACGGAGATCTCTTGTTTATAGTTCGCTAACCAAGCTAGAAATAAACGATGATGAGCCTAAATCAAATTCGCATTCAAGGTGCTTATTAAAAAATACATCTGCAGCTATTGATTTTAAAATGACCTAGAGAGACAAAACGAGATAGTTTTACAAAAAGATAATGGCTGAAATTAGAGTACGACATAAATCACTCCAAAGCGAGCCTAATATATTTCTGCCTTGTCGATTCATCATAAATGAAAGGCAAAAATAAGGGAGGAATAATATTGATCGAGAAACCTTCAAGTCGAATGAAGTTCATCATTGTCGTAAGAGAATAAAATAATACGAAAAAGCATCAAATTTATCAAAATAAAATAATTTTTTGAACATCAAAAACAAAAAAGTGAAATCTGGCGACAATACCGCATAATTTAATTAGAAAACCAAACATTGGAGATACGTATCAAAAGATCCAAACTTGTAAAATGACGTGATGATCCATACAAGGATGCTAAGATTAGAACAACAACTTCAGTTAGTTCCAAAAAAACGTAGCATACAATATGAAAAAATGCCGCCTAAGTTACTACCACAATCTATGCCTTTCAAGAGTAAAGGTAGAAAAAAGTCCTAATTGACACCGTGGTAAATATTCGAGCATGATTTGGAAGTAGCTGAGATATGATCGAAAGCTAGGTCATAAGTCATAAGTCGTTAGCATTTACATTGTTAATAAATATTTTTTATTTTAACTTCAAAATGAGTAACATGTACAACAGCTATCAGGAGAACGCTATTTCAAGCGCAATTGATCCTTACTATATGAAAGGCGATGTGTTCCAGAGAGACCAGCGATATTACGATCAAGTGTACAGCACTAGAAGAAGTCGTACTCCAAACAAGGGTGACACCAGCATAATAGGAAGACCAACACAGTCAGTACAACCGTCACAACCATTACAACCCTCGCAACCGTCGTATCCTGTTCCAACAGGATCGACATATAATCAGCCAACAGGATCGCAAGTGTTGCCTAACTCAGGAGTCTACAACAATACTAACACCGCAGTCTCAAACGTAAATCAGCAAGATCCCGAACAGTTGCGTAGACTGCGCGAGGAGAATTTAGCCTTGTCGAATGAACTGCAGCAGTTGACCTACGGAGGTTAGTTTGGCACAGGAGACGCAGTAGTCAAAATGGGTCATTACACAGCAAGTAAGCAATAGAACGCAACAATCCGAGATCAATAACTAAAAATAAAGCAACTGCAGGATACAATCAGACTCAATAACTAGAAACTGATTAAATACCAGAAGGCATCTAACGAGTTGGAAATCAGAATGAACAATATTCAATCGATTGATAAATAAATATACAGACAACTGAAGACAGCCAGCACCCGAGATAAAGAATTATTATAGAGAGCAAGTGCGGCACTATCGCGGGGTGAGAGCAAAGAAGGAGTCATGAGAATATTATAGCAAATTGCGTTCAATTGATTTGATAAGAACTCTAGATTATATTCGTAAATTAACTTTACTAATAGCGTATACATAAAAATATGCGTAATTATTTGATAAACAAAATAAATGTATTGGTCTCAATCTAACTCAAAGACCTGCGAGTTTTATTCCTGTTCATAATATATTTTGCATTTTCTTTAATTTTACTCTATCTATTATTCGTTGTTGTTTGTCTCTATTTAATATCTGGGTTTTATTTATTCTATGAGTAATATTTTAAACACTTGCTTAAGCAGTTTCAAGCAAGTTGGAATTAACAACGCTGACTATTCTTCTAATTTTTAAATGCGGTCTTTCAGGATTGTGTATATAAAGTACAGTTTTATCCGACTGCTTATTCTTTTACTGCATAGTGTTTTAATATCCGACGTCAATCTGCCCAGCTCCCAATTGATTAATTTTTTGGCTAGAACCAGCTAGGTCCTTCTCCAAACCTATACACTAACGAGGTCTTCCTTATTTTGCTAAGGTTAAGCCTATTAGTGGCAAAACTAACATTTATCTTCCTATACTTCTTTGATGAACGCACGAAATTTCACATAGAGGCACGAAGGCTCTTATTTGGGCTAAAAGAACTATTCTCTCGATTCTCT
>APMI01001555.1_pt1 | contig 15190 bp, 15 predicted proteins | sample 667938 | NCBI WGS metagenome assembly APMI01 (sample SAMN01084076, study PRJNA167559) | wastewater metagenome | biome: Wastewater | place: Denmark: Ejby Moelle, Odense | collected 2011-11-28 | reverse complement strand
ATTATGCTTTCTCGCAAACCCAAAATATGAAGATCACCTGTACACTACAAAGGCCTCAGTTGTAATAGTTAATGAAGATTTTGAAGTAAAAGGAACTGTTAAGCCAACCCTTATACGCGTGCCCGATGCCTATAATGGTTTTGCCCTTTTACTGGAGAAATACAACGAGATGATGGCCCAGAACGCAAAAACGGGTATCGAAGAGCCTTCCTATATCTCCAAGACCGCGCAATTAGGTAAAAATATATATCTGGGAGCATTCAGCTATATAGGCGAAAATGCAATAATTGGCGATAATGTTCAGATATATCCCGGCTGTTATGTGGGCGATAATGCAATGGTAAAGAATAATACCATACTCCACCCCGGTGTTCGGGTATATAACGATTGCGTGATAGGCCATAATGTGATCATACATTCAGGCACAGTAATAGGCAGCGATGGCTTTGGCTTTGCACCGCAGGCCGATGGCACTTACAAGAAAATACCGCAAATAGGGAATGTCATTATAGAAGATGACGTAGAAATAGGTGCCAATACTACTATCGACAGGGCTACAATGGGCTCTACAGTTATTAAAAAGGGCGTAAAGCTAGATAACCTGATACAGCTGGCGCATAATGTAGAGATCGGCGAAAACACGGCAATAGCAGCCCAGGCAGGCATATCAGGCAGTACCAAACTGGGCCGGAACTGTATCATTGGCGGGCAGGCGGGGATAGTAGGACATTTACATTTGGCCGATGGTACACGCATCAATGCACAAAGCGGACTTGCAAAATCAGTAACTTCGCCGAATACGGCATTGACGGGTTCGCCCGCATATGACTATAAAAGTTCATTAAAAAGTCAGGCAATTTTTAGAAATTTGCCGGAGATACAGCAGCGCCTGCAAAAACTGGAAGAGATGATGCAGGAACTTACCGAAGCAATGAATAATAAAAACACAGCAATATAGCGTGAGCATAGCAATACCATTACAAACAGAAGCGCTACAAAAAAACACAGACAAGGTGCAGCATAACTCATCAGGGCAATTTCAGCAAACATTACAGAACCCGGTCACGCTGCATGGCGTAGGCTTGCATACAGGGGAAAGCGTTACTATGACCATGAAGCCGGCCAATCCCGGTTTCGGTATCAGGTTCAGGCGCACCGATCTTCCGGACCAGCCAATAATAAAAGCTGATGTAGACTACGTGGTAGATACATCGCGCGGAACAACGCTGGAACATAACGGCGCCCGTATCAATACTGTTGAGCACGTTTTGGCTGCGCTGGTTGGTATGGGTATTGATAACGTGCTCATAGAGCTCGACTGTCCTGAATTGCCCATCATGGACGGCAGTTCAAAAGTATTCATTGAGGCTATTGAAAGTGCAGGTGTGGTGGAACAAGATGCCAAGCGTATTGTTTATGCAATTGACAGTAATATACATTACTTCGACCCATCGAAGAATGTGGATATGCTGGCCGTTCCTTCGAACGAATACCAGATAACTACGCTGATCGATTTTAATTCTCCGATACTCGGTACACAGCACGCTACTTTAAAACATATTTCAGAATTCAGGAACGAGATAGCGCCATCACGCACATTTTGCTTCCTGCACGAGCTGGAATACCTGCTGGAAAACAACCTGATAAAAGGAGGCGACCTGAGTAATGCAATAGTGGTAGTTGATAAGGTATTGGATCAGCCCGAACTGGATAAACTTGCGCTGATATTTAACGAACAGAACATACAGGTAAAGCAGGAAGGCATACTCAACAATGTACAGTTACATTTCCCTAACGAACCTGCAAGGCATAAACTCCTTGATGTAGTTGGCGACCTTGCACTTGTTGGTCACTCTATCAAAGCACATATCATAGCCAGCAGGCCGGGCCATGCCTCCAATGTGGAGTTTGCCAAGAAGATAAAGCAGTACATAAAAAAGAACAAGCATTTGTCCGATATACCCCATTATGATCCTAACCAGCCTGCTATATATGATATAACGCAGATAGAGCGCGCCTTACCTCATAAATACCCTTTCCTGCTGGTTGATAAGATCATTGAGTTGAGCGATACACATGTAGTGGGTATAAAGAATGCAACCTTCAACGAACATTTTTTCCAGGGGCATTTTCCCGGCAACCCGGTAATGCCCGGCGTATTGCAGATAGAAGCCCTTGCGCAGACAGGTGGCATACTGGCGCTTAATAACTACAACGATCCTGAAAATTACGACACCTATTTTATCAAGATAGATAAAGTGCGTTTTAAACAAAGGGTACTGCCCGGCGATACATTGATATTAAAGCTGGAATTGATCAACCCAATACGCCGCGGTATATGCGAAATGCGTGGTACGGTGTACATAGGCAACCGGCTCGTTACCGAAGCGGAACTGGTAGCACAGATCATCAGGAAAGACAAGAAATAATTGTACCGGCAAGGCTAAATCTATAAGGGATATACCCGGCGATATAATGAAGATATCCCTTGAACATATAAGCAAGCGTTTTCAGCGGCACTGGATATTCAAAGACATTCATTACACGTTTACAGCGCCGGGGACATATGCCTTATTGGGTGCTAATGGCAGTGGCAAGTCCACACTCATGCGTATCATAGCAGGCATGCAACCCCCTTCACTGGGCAAAGTTATTTTTGATATTAATGGTGCGGTTGCCGATCATAACACTGTATTCCCGCAAATAAGTTTTTGTGCCCCCGGTATGGAAATAGTGGAAGAGTTGACACTGCGCGAGTTCCTTGCATTCCATTTCTCTTTCAAGAAACCCATGCAGGGATTTGATATTGAAAGCATCATATCTTTAACGGGCCTGCAATCATCTGCAGACAAGCCTATCGGCGACTATTCATCCGGGATGAAGCAAAGGGTCAAACTGGCACAAGCCATTTTTTCTGACACCCCCATACTGTTACTCGATGAACCCTGTACCAACCTCGATCAGAAAGGCGTAGACCAATATCGCGAATGGATGGAGCAATTTGTAAAAGACAGGATGGTAATTGTGGCATCGAACGATGCAAGGGAATATTACTTTTGTCATGAACAGATCGACCTTGACAAATTCAAGTAGACATAGTATATTTAAAAAATAGCCGGCTATGCTGCAACTCTCCAAAAAAACCTCGTCAATACTCACCTGGCTTTTCTATGCCTCATTTTCAGGCTTATTAATTGTATTTAACGTACTCAGGATACTTCATGTGCCGCTTACAGAAGATGAGCCACACAGCCACTATCATGCTTCATACTGGGAATTCATCTACATGGAGCATCCCACGGCTAATACCCATATCCTCAATTCAATAGTAAGGAAATTTTTTGTAGAGCATTTTGCGGATAATGATTTTTACCTGCGCATCGGGAGCCTGGGCGCACAAATAATATTCCTGGTATTCTGTGCACTGCTATGCAGCAGGTTTTTTAAAAAACCTTTATGGCAGATCGGCACTTTTGTATTGCTGAATCTCAATCCTTTTGAGTTCGAGTTTTGGGGCTACAGTCGTGGCTACGGCATGTCTATAGCTTTTATGACGGCAAGCATATACTTCCTGCTGCTGCACCTTGATGGCAAAAAATTCAGGTATCTGTACCTATGCTTTTTCGGGGCTATCTTGTCGGTATACAGCAACTTTACTTTACTCTACTATTACTTTGCAATGGCCGGCATACTGATCATCGAACCCGCCCTTTTCAAGGAAAGCAGGGACAAGACTTTGTATCTCCGGCGGATATTTTCACTGGGCATTTCAACGGTGATCCTCGCAATATTGATTGCCGGCCCTATACTAAGGCTTCGTAAAGCCGACCAGTTATTTTACGGCGGTGATACCGGTTTATTCAGAGATACGATAATGTCGCTCATCAAGGAAACCCTGTATATTGATGATCCTGCGAGTCTTACACTACTAATTGTGTCATGCGCAGTTGCCGCAAGCGTTGTGCTCATTGGTATATATTGGGTATACTTACTTGTAAAAAAGAAGCTTGACGCGGGAGCAAAAAACGGAATACTGTTTTGGCTTTTACTCGTTATTTGTTGCGTTTGTATAAAAATGCAGCATGAGCTTTTGCACACCAAATACATCCAGGATAGGACCGCACTATTCATGTATACTTTGTATATACTGCTGCTGGTAAGCTTTCTCAATCACATTGACAAACGTGTTCTAAAATATGCAAGCTGCACACTTTTTGCAGGCATTGTAGCTTTTTCAAGCTTCCACTTCTTTAAAAACCTGAATTTTGACAGCTCAAGGCCATGGTGGTTTGATAAGTATGACCTGGTAGTGCTGGACCGGATAGTGCGTGAAAGTGAAGGAAAACCAGGCAAGATAAACCTGCGTGTGCACTGGCTGTTTTGCGTGCCAATGGCCCAGGAAACTGGTACACGATACCCCGGACGCTTCGAGGAGATAAAGTGGATCGATGCCGCGCCGATCGAAAATGATACCACTTACGACTTCTACTACATATCAGGCGCGGACAGGAAATATCTATCACCAAGGTATGTAGAAGACACTTGTTTTTTTGACGGCGGATTCTGCCTGTTCCGCAAGAAATAAGGGCCAATAAAGAATAAGTTCGGCACATCTTTTTGAAAGCCTCATAAATACCGATATTTTTGCCTGCCATGAAAAAGATAGCAAGCATATATAAGAACGCCTATAGCGGCTTGTCGCCCGCTACCTGGTGGCTGTCGCTTGTTATGCTTATCAACAGGAGCGGCACTATGGTCGTGCCTTTCATGACCATTTACCTTACCGAGAGCAGGCATTTCACGATCGGGATGGCAGGTATCATACTATCGTTGTTCGGCGCGGGTGCTATATGCGGCGGGCTCGTTGGTGGTCGCATCACAGACAGGATAGGCTTTTACCCCCTGCAGCTATTTGCCTTGATTGGCGGAGGCATTATGTTCATTGTGCTGGGACAGATGGAAAGTTACAGAGCCATCTGCATCTTCACTTTTATCCTTAGTTTTATCAATGAATCGTTCCGCCCTGCCAACTCTGCAGCAATAGCGCACTATAGCAAAGAGGAGAACCGTACACGCTCCTACTCGCTCAACCGTCTTGCTATAAATCTTGGTTGGGCAGCCGGAGGGACACTAGGTGGATTCATTGCATCTTACAATTTTCACTTGCTATTCTGGATAGATGGGCTCACCAATATTGGCGCTGCTATGTTACTGCTTGCAGTACTTTCACCAACACGAAACGATGCAACGCCAAAGAAGCATGAGCAAAAAGTAATTGACAGATCCCATTCTGCATACAAGGATAAAGCGTACCTCGTCTTCATTTTCCTTACTATGATCTATGCCTATTGCTTCTTCCAGTTGTTCACAACTATGCCGGTATTTTACAGGCAGGAGCTGCACTTGTCACCCTTTCATATTGGAATGGTGATGGCTGCGAATGGCGTGCTTATTGCCCTGATCGAGATGGTGATCATTCATAACCTTGAGGGGAAGAGGAAAAACCTGTACTACATAACTATCGGCACCGTGCTGGTTGCATGCTCCTACATAGCATTCAACTTGCTACCGCACGTGGGTTCACTTGCTATTATATCAATGCTCATTGTAACCTTTGGCGAGATCTTGTCTATGCCCTTTATGAACTCTTATTGGGTGAGCAGGGCCCAGTCTCATAACAGGGGACAGTATGCAGGCCTATACACAATAGCATGGTCTACTGCGCAAGTACTTGGCCCCGGTACGGGCGGACAGATAGCTGAGAAATATGGCTTTGCTACGCTTTGGTGGTTCATTGGCGGACTAACGCTGGCGGCTGCAATAGGCTTTAAATGGCTGCAGAGAGCCACAGATCGTTAATTGTATTCGCGCTCACCAAACAGCAGGCTGCCTACGCGTATCATATTTCCCCCCTCTTCTACAGCTATTTTGTAGTCGCTGCTCATGCCAATGGAGCAGGTGTTGAAATATGTTTTGCCTAAGAACTCTGATCCCTGTAATGTTTTGAACATGTTGTGCAGCTTGCTGAATTCGGCACGTATGGTCTGTTCATTATCTGTATTGGTAGCCATACCCATCAAGCCGCAGATGCGTACGTTTTGTAGTTGTTCTTTCTGCGCATTGTAATATTCAAAGAACTCAACAATATCGCGCTCATCCATCCCGAACTTCGTTTCCTCATCTGCTATATGCATTTGCAGCAGCACATCTATGACGCGGTTATTCTTTAACGCTTGTTTGTTTATCTCAATAAATAGCTTGAAACTGTCTACTGCATGAATGAGATGTACGAATGGGGCTATGTATCTAACCTTGTTACTTTGCAAATGGCCTATGTAATGCCAGCGTATATCTATGGGTAATTGTTCATGCTTCTCTACCAGTTCCTGCACATAGTTCTCACCAAAATCGCGCTGTCCTAGTTTGTACATCTCCTCAATATCGGCAACAGGTTTGGTCTTTGATACCGCGACAAGCGTCACGCCTTTTTGGGCGCACTCATCGCGCAGCTCTTGCCATGCAATAGTATTTACCATTAATCAGTATTGTTCTTTTTCGTTGGGGAAGTCTTTGCTCTTTACATCGCTGATGAAGCGGCCTGTGGCATCTTTTATCTCATCGTAAAGGCTGAGGTACCTGCGCAGGAAGCGTGGCGAAAAATCTTTGGTTATACCCAGCATATCATGCATCACCAATACCTGTCCATCCACATGCATGCCTGCGCCAATACCTATTACCGGTATCTTCACCATCTCAGCAACCTGCTTGCCAAGCGAGGCGGGTATTTTTTCCAGTACCAATGCAAAGCAGCCTGAGTCTTCCAATATTCGCGCATTATCTAATAGTATCTCCGCTTCCTCTTCTTCTTTTGCACGCACAGCATAGGTGCCGAACTTATATATGGACTGTGGTGTAAGACCCAAATGGCCCATAACAGGCACACCGGCGCCTACTATACGTTTTATTGATTCGGCTACTTCTTCCCCACCCTCCAGTTTTATAGCATGTGCCCCGGTCTCTTTCATGATGCGTATGGATGTATTCAGCGCTTCTTTGCTATTGCCCTGGTAACTACCGAAAGGAAGGTCAACAACGATGAGGCATCGTTTTGCCGCCCTTACCACGCTTTGAGCATGGTATATCATCTGGTCGAGTGTGATGGGCAATGTAGTTTCATGACCCGCCATTACGTTCGATGCAGAGTCACCCACAAGCAGCACATCAATACCTGCATCATCGAATATGCGTGCCATAGAAAAATCGTAGGCAGTAAGCATACTGATCTTTTCACCATGTTCCTTCATGGACAGCAATGTGCGTGTAGTAACCCTCTTTATTTCGCTATGTGTTGACATAAGAACAATTCAAAAGTCAAAATTAAAAATTCAAAAAAGCCGCCTTACATAAATATTCCGCCGGCTATGAGCATGGCGTCCATGAAGGCTTCTTTATTTATCTGCAGTTCTATTTTATTCCTTTCGCACCAATCTACAATATTTTCGGTTGCCATATTGCCCACCAGTTCATCCTTCGCCATCGGGCAACCGCCTATTCCCTTTATCGCACTGTCAAAACGACGACAGCCATTATCGTAGGCAGCCTGTATCTTTTCATCGCGTGTGTCGGGCGTGGAATGAAAGTGTGCGCCGATGTCAACACCCTTAAACTCAGGTACCAGGCTTTTGAAAATGTACTCTATATTTTCAGGCTTGGCTACACCTACAGTGTCCGACATTGCGAAAGTCTTTACACCAAGCTTTACCAATTTGCCTACCCAATCTATTGCAACCTCAGCGCTATAAGGATCACCGTAGGGATTACCAAAGCCCATGGATATATATATCACCAGCTCTTTACCCTTCTGCACACAAAGGTTTTGTATCTCTTCCACCTGCGTCAATGACTCGGCGATTGTCTTATTTGTGTTCCTTAACTGGAAGGTCTCTGATATAGAGAAGGGAAAACCTAAGTAGCTCACTTCATCATACTGTACTGCATCCTCTGCTCCCCTTGTATTGGCTATTATGCCCAGCAACTTGGTCTTTGTATTACTCAAGTCCAGCCGGGGTATTACCTCTTTAGTATCGGCCATTTGTGGGATGGCTTTGGCTGATACAAAAGAACCAAAGTCCAGTACATCAAAGCCAACCTTCAGTAAGGCATCCAGGTATTTTATTTTCTGTTCGGTAGGAATGATGTGTTTCCAGCCTTGCATCGCATCGCGCGGACATTCAACAAGTGTTATGCTAGACGGCATATTGAAAATTGTGCCCCAAAGGTATAAAATGATATTAAGCTCTGCAGTATACTGCTATAATAAAACCTTATGTTCTAAGGCTATCATTTCCAGGAACTTATTCATCCCTTTGATCTTCTGTTCATCCAGCTTGTATTTGATATTTTCGGTATAGTAGGTTCTGAGGTCGTAGTACGGGAAGTCGTTTTCGGCTATAACCTCATCCAGGTGCTTCAAACCCTCGCCGTTTGCTTCATTGAAGGCTTTGAGGAAGCCGGCAGGCAGATCCTTATTTGCTACCCAGGCAGCAAAGGTGAAGTCGAGGCCTGTGAACTCTTTCCAGGCTGTGGCCAGGTCATAGACATATTCGAAATTGGTAAATTGTTTCAGTGCCCTGTCGCCAATAATGACCCCGGCAGTACTGCCGTTTATGTACTCTATGTAGTTCTCCGGAGCGGACTTAAACACTACCTTTTTCTTCCAGTACTTTTCCAGTAACAGCTCGGCTAGCCTTACCGAGGTACGTGACTGATAATCAAGGTAAACTGTCTTTATCTGTTCCATTGGTACCATGCTAAAAATAGCGACAGAAGCCACATTACCATCGGAGGCTATACCATAATCGCTCACTATCCTCGCGCCTTCTACGCCCGGCATAGCTGCTACCGGCAGCAGGGCCATATCTATTTCGTTGTTTGCCAGCCGTTCTGCCAGTTTGGAGGGGTAATCCAGCAGCAGCTCCATATCATTCATTACCTCGCTGCGCTCTATTCCATATAGCAATGGTTTCGTGTTCAAATAACTTACAGCGGCAACTTTTATTTTGGCTTCCAACAGTCTATTTTTGAGGGCAAAGATAAGTACCGGCAAATTACCTCCAAGAGCTAATGAAATAACATGGTAATATTGCCCTGTGAGCAGGGAGTAAGAATGAACGAACAGGTAGTAAAATTTTGACATGTCTCAACTGGTGATATATACAGACGGCTCTTCGCGTGGCAATCCCGGACCGGGAGGCTATGGCATCGTGATGCAATGGGGGAAGACCATTAAGGAGCTATCGCAGGGCTATAAGCGTACTACCAATAACCGCATGGAGCTTATGGCTGTGGTCGTAGCCTTGAAAAGCCTTACCCGGGAGGGACTGGATATAGTGATCTATACAGACTCCTCTTACGTAGTCAATGCAGTGGAGCAGGGCTGGGTGCATAACTGGGTAAAAAAAGGCTTTAAGGACAAGAAGAACGCTGACCTCTGGATGCAATACCTGATCTACCATAAAAAACACAAGGTGAAGTTCATATGGGTGAAGGGCCATGCCAATAACCAGTGGAACAACCGCTGCGACCAACTGGCTACAGCCGCAGCCGATAGCGGCAACTGGCTGATAGATGAGGGCTACGAAAATGATGCAGGAGAAACCCTGCTCTAACTCTGATCTTTGGCTTCCGGCGTCTTACCGTGTTTCTCGTCGGCCCAGACATTGTCCATGGTCCACATTACCTGGTGCCGGAAGGCCTCCTGCCGCACGGGACAATTGGCCAGGGCACATAACTTGCAGGAGTAGGGCATGCAGGCATCTATGTGAATGAAGAGCTCTACCCTATTTTTGAAGTGCCCTTTTATCATATCCTCGAGGCCATGTATCTCTTTCTCGGCATCGGCTACGCGATAGTACCAAGGTAAGGTCAAGTGTGCATCAATATGCATTACCTCGCCGTATTGTATCACACGCAGGTTGTGGAGATCTATCCATGCATCTTTGCGGTTGGACTGCAGTACGTCAATTACCTGGGTAAGTAATACCTCGTCAGCCTCATCCATAATACCTGCAAGGGAGCGACGCAGTACCCTGTAACCACTAACAAAAATGATCACGGAAAAGCAAAGCGCTACCAGGCTATCCATCCACTGCCAGCCCGTGAAGAGCAGGACAGAAAGACCTACTACGATGGCCAGGGTTGAGTAGGCATCTGAGAGTAAGTGTTTGCCTGCCGCCTCAACTGTCATCGAGCGGTGCTTTTTTCCCATCCTTACGGCATAAGTGCCATAAAAGAAGTTGACAAGCCCGGCGGCCAGGGTGATGAGTATACCTGCACTTAACTTGTGTAAGGGCTGTGGCTCCAGCAACTGGGCTATCGCCTCGTAAACGATAAACAAGCCCGCCACCATGATCAGCGCGCCCTCCACGGCAGCTGAAATAAACTCAGCCTTGCCATGCCCGTAAGGATGATTGGTATCGCGGGGACGGGCCGCCAGCAAGACACTATACAGGCCTATAAAGCCGGTGATGACATTGACAGTACTTTCCATCGCATCTGTAAGTATGGATACAGAATGTGTCATGTACCATGCCAGCAGCTTCCCGAAAAAGAGGAAAACGGATAGTATGGCAATGTATCGCTGGATGCGTACCGGCATTGGCTTTAGTTGATGCCCAGCAGCTCTACTTCAAATATAAGTGTGCTATTAGGACCTATCATTGCGCTTACCTGCCTATCGCCATAAGCAAGATGCGGCGGAATGAAGAAACGATATTTGCTGCCTACCGACATTAACGGAACACCTTCTGTCCAGCCTTTGATCACTGCGTTCAAAGGGAACTTTGCGGGCTGGCCGCGCTGCACTGAGCTATCAAATGTCCCGCCGTTAATTAAGGTGCCGAGGTAATGGCATGTGACTGTGTTATTAGCTGTTGGCTTAGGACCATCGCCTTCCACCATTACTTCGTACTGTAGGCCACTGGGGAGTTCTATAACACCCGGCTTCTTCTTGTTCTCAGCAAGGAAGTCCTGCCCTATTTTCAAATTGTTCTCTGCCATTTCTGATTTTTGTTTAAATAACCTGTCAGCAATACCCATTATTAGAATTTTTGCAAAAATAACTATTTCTTACCCAGCTCTATCACCTCGCAATTTTTCATATTTTTACCATCCACTACGAAACGTATCAATGTACGGACTTTATGCCAACCTACCTTTCCCGCCGCGCCGGGGTTCATATGCAGGCAGTTAATTTTATCATCATAAATGATCTTCAGTATATGGGAGTGCCCGCTCAAGAACAATTGGGGTGGATGTGAGCGTAACTCCAGCCTTATCGCAGGGGCATAATGGCCCGGATAGCCTCCTATATGTGTCATCAGCACGTCAACCTCTTCGCATTTGAACCTCAGCTTCTCCGGGTACTCTATTCTTATATCGGCACCATCTATGTTGCCGTAAACCCCACGCAATGGTTTGAATGCTTTCAGCTTGTCAGCAAGTTCGACCGTACCAAAATCACCTATATGCCAGATCTCATCACATGACTCAAAATGTTTGAACACCGCCTCATCGAGGTAGCTATGTGTATCCGATATGAGGCCAATTTTTGTCAAAGATGATCGTATAACTTGCCGAGTTTGTTTTGTTCAAAGTTCCCCAAGCTTCCTTTAAGGTTCCCTCAAGCTTCTCTCAAGGTTCCCCAAAGTTCTCTCAAGGTTCCCCAAGCTTCCCTGAAGGTTCCCCAAGCTTCCCTGCATTTGAGATAAGGATATAGGCCCAGCAGACAATACAGCGCTTTAGAGGTGTTATTGATGAAAAAATAAAAAGCCATCATACACTGAACCTTTAAAAACCCCATCCGCCGATGCAAGATACAATCCGCAGGATAGGGTTTCCAAATTAAGATATCCACAAATTTAATTAGGGCTATAATCCAGATAAGCGCTGCAGAAATTCAACTTTACGACGCCGGGAAACTTCCACCTGTTCGCCATTAGTAAGTATCACGTATTCTTCCTGGCCGGGATGAAAATATTCGACATGGTGCAGGTTGACCAGGTGCGACTGGTGGATACGGAAAAAATTATGAGGCGTAAGTATTTCCTCATATTCTTTTAGTGTTTTCGACACGACTATCTTTGGCTTCCCCGCAATATGAAAGTTGCAATAATTGCTACTACTCTCTACTCTTATTATATCCGAGATATTAGCTGCCAAAAGTCCATTGATGGTGGGCAATAATAATTTTTGATTGCCCGCCTTATTTGCTAAGGGTGCCAGCTGCTGCAAGCGTAGCGTTGCACGCTCAAGGGCGTCGGTCAGCTCATCCATGCTGATGGGCTTCAGCAAGTAGTCGACCGCATCTGTCTTGAAAGCTTGTAGTGCATACTTGTCATGGGCGGTGGTAAAGATCAGTGCGAAATTACGTTCGGCAAAAGAGTGCATCAATTGTATACCGTTGACATGGGGCATCTCAATATCCATGAACACTACCTGGGGATTGTGCTGCGCTATTAATGCGGCAGCCTTCCTGCTATCGGTGGCTGCAGCGAGCACTGCTACACTATCCGAGAACTTTGCATTGAGCATTGCCGTAAGTGTATCTATGCCCTGCTGTTCATCATCTATAATTACACAATTAATCATGTTTAAAAATTAAAGGTAAATAAATGGTTACAGTAGTACCTGCTGCATTATTCTTTTCATCATATAGATCTCTTATTTGCACCGATGCCTTAGCGCCTGTGTCTTTATTGATCCAGTCGATACGCTGCGCAGAGATGTTCATGGCCAGGGATGTTTTGGTGCCGGCAGACTGTTTTATCTGCGCAGCCTTCGCCCTGCCAATACCATCATCCGTAATGGTACAAATGAGAAAGCCATCCTGCCTATGAACAGATATAGTAAGGTTGCCGCGGCCCTCCTTTTGACTAAGGCCATGCCATATGGCATTTTCCACATAGGGCTGCAATAACAATGGAGGTACCAATAGCTGATCTGCATTTACATCTTCAGCAAGGCTGATGCTGTAATCGAATTTGTTATTGTTGCGTCTATGCTCCATATCCACGTAAAGGCGCAGGGCTGCCAGGTCTTCGGTAAGCAGTACATTCTGGTGTTGGGAATTTTCAAGCACCAACCTTATCAGGCGGGCAAAGCGCGTGAGGTATTCCGCAGCATCTTCCTGCTTGTTCTCCCAAATATATTTCTGGATAGAGTTAAGCGAATTGAAAATAAAGTGTGGATTCATCTGGCTGCGCAGTGCTTTCATTTCAAGCGATGACCTGACCTGCTGCAGTGCTGCTTTGTTCTTTAACTGCCTTAGATAGAAAATACCTGAGAAAGTTATTAGCAGGAATATGGTCAATATGATATACCATATCTTGTTCCGGAAGGCAACCTGCAACTTAAGGTCCTTGATCCGGTTCTCTTTATTCAGTTTGTCGATCTGTTCCTTACTTCGATACGCCTGATATTCCGCCTGCAATTCGGCGAAACTCTGGGCTGCCAACTCAGATTTATATTCATTATTAAGCGTGATATATTGCTGCTGGTAGTCGTAGGCGGCTTTATAGTCGCCTTGTTTAGCAGCGACTGCGCTCAAAAACTGAAGCGTATATGTGCGATAGGCGATCAGGTTCCTATCCTTTGTAACATCATAAAGATGCATCAAATGCACTTTGGCCTGCTCATAATTGTGCAGGCAGGTATCCAACTGCACATAGATGAGTAAAGTATTGATAAGGCTTAGCTCCGTAGGCCTTTTTTCATAATATTGCAAGCTTTTCTCCAATAGGGGTGCCGCTTCGGCATACTTTTTCTCATATACCAATATAGCAGCTCGCCGCATGCCCAGGTACATTTTTACATCCTCGTTGGTCTTACTTGAGGGGAGCTGTTCTGCCTTTCGTAGAAATATATTCGCAGAGTCGGGCTTGCCGACGCTTAGAAAATAATTGCTCAGATTACCATAGGCAACCAGCTTTACGTCTTCCTTGTTACCCATATATGGCAGGGCCTGCATGGTGTACCAGGTAGCCAACGTATCGTTCCCTGTTTCGTTGTAGGCCGTACCAATATTTATGAATGCATTTTGCAGCTCATTGGAGTCTTTAATAATAAGTGCATTGTGCACAATGAACCGGAACAGGTTGATGGCCTTTGCATAATTATTCATACTCTCATAGCTGATGGCCATGGAGTTAATGACCGTTAGTTTACCGCTGTTAGTGTCGGGCAAGGCGGTAATGGACTTTTCCAGTTCCTTCAGGTATGCCAGTACGGAATCCCTTTTATCCAAAGCCGTATAGCAATATAAAAGCGACTGCTGCAAATATATCCTGTTGACCACGCTTGGATGCCGGGCACAAGTTAGTGCCAACCTGTAGTAATGTATTGCGCTGTCGTTTTGCTTGTCGTTGTACGCATCGCCAAGGCACTCATAAAATACAGGTAGCATAGAATCGGCGCCCGCCCCGTGCGCAAGGACTATGGCATAATGAGACCAGGAAGGTACCGGGGCCATTCGCCCTGCATTCACAGAATCATTAATGGTTTTTTTTAGAAATTTCAGCTGCTCCGGTACCGTCTTAAGCTGGTAGTACTTAGCCGGCAAAGGAATTGTTTGCGAACGAACAGCGTGATAACCGCAAATAAGTAAGCAGCAAGCCACGATATACCGTAGCAAATGCAAGCGTCTACTTTTTGCCTTCCAAGTCATCTGTATATGAATGTAATAAAAACCAAAGGTATTTTATAAGAGGCAAGGCCGAAATATCTAAGGGAGCATTATCTGCTGTACCATTACTTCATCCCCTGTCTCGACGCGTATGGAATAGGTACCGGGGGCAATGTTACCCAAAGACAGCTCATTAAGCTCCTGCGCAAGTGGAAACGTTTTCAGGCGTGCCCCCGAAGCATTAAGCAATACAGCCTTTTTATCCCTGCCGGACAATTGATTGGCTGACAGCCTTATTGATACAGATCTTTTTGCAATACCTTGAATGATAACTATGCCGGGCATATTAGCAGAACCTTTATTAATTGCAATTTAGCAGCTAATTAAAAGTATTGCGCAGTATAAGAGCAGTTGGTAGGATATTTTGAGCAGGCGGTAATCTTTAACCGATTTTTGGCGATGGAGACAATTACTTTTAATATGAATACTATATGTTATTTCTTAGCCATT
>APMI01005359.1_pt1 | contig 15195 bp, 13 predicted proteins | sample 667938 | NCBI WGS metagenome assembly APMI01 (sample SAMN01084076, study PRJNA167559) | wastewater metagenome | biome: Wastewater | place: Denmark: Ejby Moelle, Odense | collected 2011-11-28 | reverse complement strand
AACAGCATGACTTCATAAAATTGCCCCTCTTATTGTGAGAAATGTTTATACAATCCTTATGCTACTTGTATTTCATGCAAGAATTTCTTTGTTCTTGAGGATAACAAATGCGTTTTACCTTTACATAATAAAATTTTAGTTAGTTTTACAGCAACTTTCAATATATTTCGCATTCATAATGGACAGCGCTTCTATTTTTTAACTCCTAATCTACAACTTTATAACTATCACATTACAGAGTATGAGGGGATCTTCAGATATGTGTTAGACTTCATTAATTTCCTGCAGAATCAGTTTTGGAGCATTTTTGCCACAGAATTCTCAGCCGATTGGCTCAATGAACCTTTTCCTCTGCCTGACTACACAAACTTGACAGATATCAAATTCTTGTAGACTGAACTCAAAGACGCGGTCTTGATTCAAAATCTGAAGCCATTTCTAATTGTCTATGTGCCATTTGTTGTGCTAACTTTTTGGGTACTCAATCGGCTGTTTTATTTATTTTTCAATTACCGCATCAGTGCCATCCTGAGACTTTACTCAATGTGGCTGTATCTTGCAGTAGTAATCTTTAATCAGAATATCGATATTCTCAGCTTTCTTTCTCTCAAAAATTTTCAAATTCTTTCTTGTTTTAATACATAAATGTACTTGATTCGTGCTGTCTAAATTATTATTTGCGGTAGTGCTCTTTTAGGGGCCTTCTGTGGATTTTTGTTAAGTCCTTACTTTTATGGTCGTCTAAGTAAGTATTTTATGAGTAACATGTACGGAAAAGACTTTGCTTTGATGCTAACTGTATGTCGGTTTGTGATGAAGCCAATAATATAGTCAGCTATTCATTGTCTGTGCTATGAACACCCAAAAAGACAAATCTTCCTACTGCTTTCATCGAATATCATATCATTATTGGTGCTTTTATATTTTCAGTCTCGTTATTCTATATTTATCGTAAAATCAGCTTTCTTTTGCGACTGTATCCTTTAATTTAATATGCTGTTGCTTAACACACTCATCTACTGTAGGTATTACTTATATGCTGAGCTGGCTGACATGTGGGAAGATGGCTTCACTGTTAGCATGTATATCTTTGTGGGTGTTTAAATATTCTATTTTTTGGTCTCACTTATTTACCTCTTCAAATCCAAATCGCATAAGATAGCTAAAAAGCGATCCAAGTATATTTGGGATGGTAGCGTACCAGTTACAAATATATCCACATTAATCACGCAGAGCAATTTATTGGCTTAACAATCGAAAAGCTCTCGTGTTCAACACAAAATCAGAAACTGTAATAATCAAAGAGGGTCGAAATCAGAGAAAAAGATTAATCCTATGAGGGGCAAGGTCAAAATTTAGATAAAATGCAAGCAAGACAAAACTTTTAATGACAAAAACTTACAATCATTAACTGTTAAGGAAATTACACCTTCTGGACTCACTTCTATTATGAGCAAATTTTGATCATCAATATCTATCAGTGTCGCTATTAAAGAATCATTATTAAAAATGACTTGAATTATATTAAATCTGATGATGAGACAAGTGAACAAACTTCCAAAGCTCTTCAGCACACTCGCTCAGAGTCCCTTGTTACATAAAACTCACAAATTTGGACTTGGAGAATACCCAAAAGCGCTGTAATATTCTAGACCTTTTCGTAATGATTACATGCTATATAGAATTGTCTAAATGCTCGAACGGAATCAGAGTGGCTTCCGAATTAATGTAATCAAACATCGCCTCCATCACAGTATTCATAAATTGTGGCAGTCGTAACGAGACCCCTGAGTCCAGCGGCACTGCACATTTTTTGGAGCATCTTCACTTTAAAGGTACCCAGAATAGAACCAGATAGCAATTGGAAGTAGGAGTGTAAAGTATCGGTGGCAACCTCAACGCCTACACCTCTCGAGAAAACACATCATATATGATGACTGTGTTCAAAGACGATCTTGATAAAGCTGTCTAAATCGTAGGTGACATGATCACAAACTCACTCTATAGGGCCAAAGACGTTGATAAATAAAGAAGTACAATCAAAAGAGAACTTATTGAAACACAAAAATCAAATCCATTGTAAACTACTATAGAAATTTCACACCGCGGTATTTATGGTAACCATGTTATGGCACTACCAATCCTTGGTTCCATTTACAACATGGAAACAATATCAAAATCAATGATTGAGAATTATCATAATGAAAATTACGTGGGAGAAAACATAATTGTAGTCGCTACAGGACCACTCAACCATGATAAGCTCGTTTAGTCTGTCTAAAAGCATATCAAAGTGCCTCAAAAAGCAGCTAAACCGAGAGCTGCAATCACAAAGCCAAACTTCCATTCAGGTGTTAGCTCTTTACAATCGTAATTGACTGAAAAAATTAATCTTCTAGTGTCCTACTAAGCTCCTAGTTTCTTCGATCATGAATTTTTCACGTATTTACTGCTTCAGAGAGTGATTTCAGACCGACCTGAGACTGAACTATAGATAGAAATAATGAAAAGTAAACAAAGTATTAAATACAGATTCGCCTGCATTCAAGTTCCAACAGCATTTGGCACCCTATGATTTCATTTTAAAACAAAAAGGCTTCTATAGTGCTTATTGGGATACCGGTATTTTCGGTAACTACTTCGTTTGCGAGCCAGAGAAAGCGAAAGATGTGATCTCCCTGTCTGTTTAAGGTTTTGCAAGTAATACGATTCATAATTTCAGAGTATGCTAATAGCGTTACTGAATAATAAATCTAAAGAGCTAAAAGAAAAGTTTTCCTATAAATTCTGCAACACGAAAATCAAAATGACATTACACAATCTATTGCTAACAACATAATGTACTATGATCGTAGGGTATCAAACAAGGAAATAGCAGAAAGAGTTGCAGTGGTGGGTGCTAAATAAATTCAAAAGCTGTCATAAAAATTGACAGATACATCCAAAGTAATTCAATTATAATTCAAGATGAACGTGTGCATTTGGGGTAATGTGAAGAAAGTCCCTTTTCTTAACAAAAAATGAGTTATATGACTAGTATGATAATAGATGTTGTATATTTAAAATTCAAAATATTTACTGATTGAGAGACGGTTTCCTAAAAGATTATAAGAATGGTAATATAAACACATACAAAAATATTAGTCAGCCTTTTCTAATGATTTTCGGCTGTAAGATGACCTCAACCACATTCACCATGCAGTCACGGGCCCATATTTCCTTGCTCTTCAAATAATTGAAGAAGCTGAATATTCCATATGATTCGACCAAGATGTTCGTGAAGATATACTGTAACACGGGTAGAAATGCTTTGCTTTCTTCTTCCAGTATAGTTTGAGGGACAAAAAAATAGGAAACCATATTATGTGCTGACTGCAAAACTATAAAAATGCAGATGATCAGCATCACAATGTGAAAGATAGCTTCCATAACATCCTTTTTCTTCATTGAAGCCACTTTTTCCATCAGGTATTTATAGCTGAGTCTCTTTTTTCCGATCACCATCTTGGCACTGAAACTCTCGTGACAGATTTCACAGAGAGGAATTTAGAGTTTACCGGAGGTTTCAAGCTTCGTGGCAATCCAATCTAGAATGCACTCTTCATGAACGTACTGAATGGAACCAGTACAGCCACAAACCGAAATAAGAGTTTTAGAGCTTTCAAAGCAAATCCTGCATTTTACGTCCTCGACCTGTTATTTTCTGTAATAGGTCTCTGATCCCATTTGATTCTGGTTCTCTATTTATTCGGAGAGACAATTATCAGATCTCTACATGAATGTGCTATTTATAATTATATTTAAACAACTGTTGACCATATAACAAGTGTCAATATTATTTATTATCATACAGTAACAATCGTTTTACTGTCCAAATCTTTCCTTTTACTTCCCCACTCTCATCCTTTGATGATCAAATACCCCTGTGTGTAGCGATCAATTGATTGAAACAATAGTTATTGGATGTAAATTTATGCGGGAGAATCGAAGCAAGACCTTTTCTTAATTTCTGATGAGTTCTGTTTGATGGTAGTGAGATAAAGAGCCTGCTATTTGTTATATTACGACTTTGAACATTATGGGTAAAAGAATCACTGAACAACCTTAAAAATAGCGCAAATAGAGACCCAAATGCAGCATCTGCTACGAAAAGATAGCTCGAGCCAGTCTAGATTGCAGTCATCAGTTCTGCCTACCCTGTATTAGGCGATGGGCCAAGGTATAATTAACATAATCAAGAAAAAATTATCATGCCCGCTGTGCCGCAAATCGTTTACCAGGGTGACCTACGGCAGTCGATAATTCGTATTTGAGCAACCTGAGCCTGTCCAAAAGCCCAGCGCGACCAATAGGATCATCATCCGGCCCTTCGTAGTACCATGGAGCTGCTTGTTCTACTGGAAACCAGTATATTACTTGCAACCCAGCTACCCATATAGCCAGCCATTTGTTCAGCCGAACTATTTTTGAAACTCACTAAATTGTATATGCAACTAATTTTAACTTATTATCAATTTCAAATCTGACAACTATCAAACAAAGTTAAAGATCGTTTCCCGAGATAAATAAGGTAGTTTGAGTTTCAGCTGAGATTCATTAGCTGAATGAAAAAAATAAAATAAAAAATTCTTTTTCTATTATTCGAGTTTGATAGGATCTCAGTAAATCACTGACTAACTGACTGTGTGTAGAGAAGGCAAAAAATATATATTATCAAGCTATTACGTCGAAGATGCTATCAACGTTAAAATGCTAAAAATTATAAGTATCCTTTTTAGTCACTTACTCTTTGAGCTCCCCCTTAATTAGTTCATATAGCTCTTATTTACTGGGTCCGTTCTTTAGTCTAAGGGAGTCGTCTTTGGTATCAGTCTCAGAGCACAAGTGCTGGAGTGACCCGTCTTCTGGAAGATCTGTAACTCCCGAAGTTGACGATCCTTGAAAGAATCTATCGAGTTCGTAGTTCATGCAAAGTTCATTTATTCTGGCGGTGAAGAAAGAATTTCTTATTCGTCGAAGATGTTAAACTGACCGGATGTGTTCGATGTATTCTTCGAAGACTGTTTTGCACACCATGCAGGTTTTATGGTCCTCGCCTGGAGTAGCCATTTTTATGTCATCTTAGTCGATTTCAGTAGTCTCTTGTGTCACTCTGCGATCGTATTGTTCCTTATAGGATTTTAGGAAAGTTTTATTCTGCATTAGAGACATTTTTTACCATGCTTTTGGTTAGACTGAACGAGGGCGTGTAGAAGGTATTGTCTCTCCGGAAGTGCGGAATGCCAATAATGTCTATTCCCTTGTTGTCGGATCTAAATAGAGTATTTTATACATGAAAGTGTATTCAATGTGAATTCCTTCATTGTCATCTATCTTGTGCAACGAGAAGACGTTGTTTTTGGATTTATTTTGGGACTTCTTATCAGATTTCGAAACTTTTTTCTATTTTTTTGGTTGAGAATCCGTCTCTATTGTCTGTACAGAATTCTTTCCCATCGCTAAACTTTACTTGCTATTAAAAAATTATATCAAAGAGGTTTAAGGGTGGTCATATATTATCCAGACTTAACCCTTGCTTTAACATGTACAAAGAGAAAGAAAAACACTGTCTAACAGTTATTTATTCGAGAAAAATTATATTTCTAGGATTTTAAAAGTTATACTCTAGCCAATAGAGTCAGTAAGCCTTTTGCCGAAGTTCATAAATACAATCAGAACAGAATCATAACAAATTTTAACAATAATATTTTACCTTCGACTCATGTTTATGTGAATAAAATATATATTTTTGAGCTCTCAGATAATTCAAATTTAATATCAAAACATTATTTATGAAGTGATGAAATTTATTTTGATAAGAGGTTTCTTCTTTATTAATCTTATATATCTTTGTTTGGAGTTATAAAGTAGATAATTTATTGATCAAACAATAATTATTTATAAATTCAAATGATCAGAATAAACTAAATATTATTTTAAAGTTTTAATATATGCATAGAAATACTTTTAATCATGCCTATGGTGTTTTAGCTAAGACAATCATTGAGAAAGCAATGTTATCAGGATCTCTATCCATGTATTTTTTAATTTGCTCACTTCCCTTTTGGAGAAGCTCTTCAGAAGTACAGGGACCGTGGTTGACTGGACATTTCTTCATGCCATCGAGCTCCCAGAGATTTCCTTGATACTAAACAAAAGATATAAAATGCGAGTCACAGTCACTTTGCACAGCAGACTGACCTTGCTGAGAAGCTCCTTTATGCTAACTCTTTATTTCAGCAGCACTCTAAAAACTCTTGCCTTTATCCTCGGGCTTGCTATCCTTAGTATCATTTAAGAATTTGTCAATGTAAGAGCCAGGTTCGATAATGCCGGGATGTGTCTTTATTGCATTGGCGATGATATGGAACAGTGCAATAGTTCCGCAAGCATTTTGAGCGTATTGTTTCATATAGAACAAATTATTAGGCACTGTGGCAGGGTTCAGACTGTCCGCTTCTTGGTTGCAGAAGGCGGTCTGAACTGGAGTACACTGGTAGAGCATCATTATTCCTAACACTGGTTGAGGTGTCATCTCAAGTGCCCACTATTCGATAGATAGCAGCTCTTGAAAAGAGTATTGCTCAGTCTTGAGTCCTATCTTTTTGATAAAGGTGTTGATCACCTATGGGTTAGACTCGAGAGGAAGCCAGTTGTTGTCTTGGTTTTGCATTGTTGCCTTTCGTTTTATTAATTAAATGATTCGTAGGATATTTAAATAATTTACTATTCAAGTATGGCCAGTCTCAATTCACTCACATAAAATCGATTAAAAATGGATTTCTCCTAAAGCACATAAACAATCAAAAAATTATTATCAAGGCGAAGCACACATAGAAAAGGAATAAAGGGTACATGAGGAGAAACTTTCTATCTGATGTTGTCTGTTTCATGAGTGCTTATACAAAGTTACTTGCCGCTAAAGACGACCATCCTGCTACTCCCAAACTAAGCAGAATTCCGACAGCTCCCTTGAGGGATAAGAAGATGCCAAAGAACCCCACAATGAGCATGGGCAATAATGCATATCCGACTGTGCTCATGATACTATAGAGAGGGATGATCTAAATTTGTGACATGTAGTTGAACAAAAAATACAACAGTAAGTTACCAACTACAAAAATAGCGTAGATGTCTCCAAAATGAATTTTGCCCGAAAGCAGTAAGAGTAAACCGAAGCATAGTGCAATGAGAATGGGACCTGACAGATCAGGGTCTTATATAACCTCATCAGAGGGTTTTTAAAGCTTAAGAATTTTAATGATTCTGTCTTTGATGAGGCCAGGCTCAATACCAATATCTACATTATAGATAAATTACCTTCAAGAAGTGGAGGGTCTCCATCTTCATTAAGCTAGCCAACTTTGGCTTATAAATTCTAATCAGTGTCTCTTGTTGGGACTTGCTCAGTATAGGTGGGCGCAGCAACTCTTTTAGGTACACTGACACTTCCAGATTTCTGTTCAAATGGAACCTTTATTTTTTACTGCTTCGGTTCGGGGGCTTGCTTTGTTTCATAGGGGTTGAATGGCAGAGGGTTATGTACTGTAGTATTTGTTTTTGAAGTGTATATTGGCTGCACTTGTATAATTTAATCCTCGTCGTCCTAAGCTAGATCGAAGGGGTTTTTGAATTGCGGTTCTTTGTTATCTTTAAACTGTACTTTTGGTTTTGCTCATTTTACGTGTTTGCAGAACAATTAATTAAAGTTATAAATATGCATAGCTTATAAGATCTTACATATTAACATCAATTTGAGCTACGTTAAGGTGATAATAAAGGCGAAGACGAAGACGAATTTAATTTCCTCATCTTTTATTTTTAACTAGCTGCATCATTCATATTGTTCTAAACTTAATGGGCCAGACTGTCCAGTTCATCTTCTTATTACATAATGTTAATTGGCTTTTTGTTTAACATCTTGTAGTCTCTCTGCACTGTATAAATCAAGTAGTTGGAGATCCCCTTCACAGCACTGGTTAGTGATAGATTTACTTCATTTTCAATGCATGTATTTTATCAACATCAAATTAGTCCTTATGTCTTTCGAACTATTTGTGCAGTAATTTTTGGGCAGCCACCGATTTTACTGGGTCATCTACCATTCGACGTAGAAGCTTAATGCAGTCTCGATATATTGTCAGCACTGAACGAGTCTACACTAAATATTTCGCCGGATGCATTAACCTTGATTAATTTATATATAGAGTTCATTAAGCGGAATAAGAAATTCATATTAGTTAGAATCGATTGTATTCTATCATTTTCACCATTTGAAGTCGACAATTGCTTTGGCTACACCTGCACTTGATCCTGGGTTTTGACCTGTAATAAGGTGTCCATCAACTATCACGTGAGGCTTCCAGTTATCGGCATGCTCGTAGTGAGCTCCTCTATTTTTCAACTCAGTTTCAGTCAAGAAGGGAACATGTTTGTCTAAATCAACTTCCTTTTATTCAGCATTTGAGAAAGCAGTAACTTTCTTGCCTTTAATGAGATAATCACCGTTACTAAGTCTCAAGTTGATAAGACCAACTGCTCCGTGGCACACACTTGAGACGACACCACCTTTTTCGTAAATCTTGCGAGCAATTTCGTGAATTTCCTTGTTGTCGACAAAATCGAACACAACACCATGACCTCCAGCAAAGTAGATGCAGTCGTAGTCTTCAGCCTTGACTTGAGAAGGCTTAAGGGTATTAGCAAGTTTGTGCCTGAACGCTTCATCAGCATAGTATTTCCATTCCACCTCGTTGGGTCCCATTTGGAGACTGACGGGATCAATGGGAGTATATCCTCCACGGGGACTCACAAAGTCATAGGTAAAAGCTCCAGCTTTGTGATCAAGCTCGTTACAGAAGTGAGCTGCTTATCCGAGCCAGAGTCCAGTGGCCCTATTAAGGTGAGGGTATTTCTCTGTGCTAGTCACAACAATGAGTACTTTCTTTGGCATATCAAATATTGACCTAATCAAAGATATCAGGCATTTAAAGTTGGCATCAGAAATTGGTATGAATATTAACTAAAAATTATCCTACATTAATATGAAACTCAAGCCTAAAAACAACATAGAATCAACTAAACCATGTTATTATGGATATCATTGGGTTCCTCTTTTATTCATGTCTATAACTTTGTATTTCTCGCCGATTTTTTTCCAGCTTTTGCCTATGAAATAATCTCTAGCAGTTTCAGTTGCGAGTTCAGTAGCTATACTCTGCAGTTAGTGCCACCACGATCCAGCACTATAAGAGTATCGACCTAAACTATTTAACGCTCCCTTTGTGCATTGGTTTCGGTTCACCGTGACAGCAGAAGTCGTGTTTCTTGACATCTATGTAGTTACGATTCCGGGTCTGAGACTTAAGAAATCCACTTTACTGCTGTATTCATATTCAAGCGACCTGGATAGTATGTCATCGAATAATTTTGTCGAACAGTAATTAGCCGAATCTTCCAGCCTCATCAGCATTGAATAGGATGATAAAGTAATTATGCCACTTCTTTTTGTACGCTTTAACAATTTAGCAAGCATAAATCTAGTCATCATGGCTGCAGACATTGTGTTTAAAGTTGTCTCTTTAAAAATATCTTATGTTTTAGTTTCACTAAACAATCCAATGTCTGATAGTGCTCCAACATTGTTTACTAAGATTGAAACGTCTATGTCTTCAATTTGCTTTATAAGATTCTCATAGAAACCCGACTAGAAAGATTTTGCAAAATCAGCTGAGATGCCTCTGACTTGAATGTTATTGTTTATCTTCTAAATTTAACTACATGCTTGGTCTATCTTCTGCTTATTACGGCTAATGATAACGATGTTAAATCCAAGTTTGGCAAGCTCCTAACTGAATCCTAACCCGATTCCATCTGAACCTCCTGTGACGACAGCCCATCCTCCTCCGTATCTTTCGAATAGGTTGTAAGGTCTTTTGATAAACCTAACAACAAATTTGATAACGAAAAGGCAGATGGAGATCAGTCCTACATAAAAGAGTATCCAATGCGGAAAATCTTAAAACATACTACTCATAAAATGATATATGCTCTATTTATTAAAAAAGACAGAATCAACTGAATGTATTATGTTTTTCTACTCTACGTGAACCATTTCTGGTTAAGTATACTTTCTAAAGCTCATGTTTCAAAAATTCTCCATTCAATTTTTATATTTTGTCATGAATAACATCTTTTGGACTTTTTGGTCTTTCACTAACACTTGTCTTCAGCTTTGGTTATTCTTTTTCAGCTTATATTTAATCTTTCTTACTTTCAAATTTATGTGATTAATGATTCCTTTCTTCTTTGTGATATTTGTAGTAATACTCTAACAAAATGTTGAGTTTGGTGTTAAAAGGAAGTTCAGAATAGTCAGGAAAACTTTTCAAATAGTGCTGTTCAAGTGTCTGAACCATATTCTTTGCGAATTCGTTGACAACTCGAAGTATTTCTGGCAGAGACCAATTTATCATATCAATCTGATCGCTCATGTTATGTAAAGTCTATTCCTTGTATTGTTTAATTTCGAAGCTATTGTTCTATGTGGATAACTAATTACTTTTATATGCAGAATAGCACCATAATTACCATATATACCGCAATAATTGGGGGCTGAAAATATGGTCAGAATGCTTGGAATATTGGGATGCTTCTTGTCCCAATCTCTACGTTGATACCCTTCATGAAACACCTCATGAGCTCTAATTATTGACTTCACATGATTTATTTTTTGAAATTTGTTGGTAAGCTCCTGTCCAAAAAAGATAGAGCACATTCTGACATTATTGAACTCAATCTCTTAATAGATGCTTTCTTTCTATTTTGAGACTGGGTCTGACCAAATGAAATCGCAGAGAGGTCCGTCATCAGGAATTTCCCGAGTTCGATCAATTGCATTGATTTTACTAATCTAAATAAAAGATTGCTTACATTTAGGAGCTTATCAGAAATTCCACCATGAGCACAAAAGTAACAACTGTTGATCAGACACGCAAATGGTAATAAATCGAATGCTTCCATGAAGTGTTAATAAATTTATTGGTTGTATTTTACTAGTACTTCAGCTTTGAAATTGTAAATAGATGTCATAGTTCGACACTAATGATTTCCTCGCAAGCAGTGTACGTTATTTGGAAAGTTAACCTTAAGGGCCATCACTATTGTCATAACTTATATGGAGTAGTAACCACGGTCAACGAAATCGCCTAAGAATAAAATATGTTCTTTCTCAAGAAGACTTGGTAAGTCTCCGTATTTGCTTGAGATAATGGACAGAATTTTGACAAAATCATAATACTGGCCGTGTATATCGCCCACAACAATAACATCGCCATTGACTCTGATCATATTTTCTTCGTTGCCTAACTCGTATTGGATGTACGTATGATATTTTTGAACTTGGCAATAAGTTCTAGCATGTCAGCATGGTCGAGTTGTTGGTCTTCTAACATGCTTTGATTACTATTGGGCTCCTTGTTCATGTAAGTATAGTATTATAACTATAATTAATAACTCATCAAGGAGAATACACATTCAATTTTCTCTCAACTTTATAAAGATTCTTATTTGATATTAGATTTTGCAAAATTATGAGTATAGCGATTAATGTAAAAGCTATTTAAAGCAAATAAGTGTTTGAAAATAATGCAACTACTGTTACACATAATAGTTATCAAATTTATGAATAAATCTCTCACACTATACTAATGAAAATTATCTTTCTTTATTGTATTGACCTAAATTTCAAACATGCACTTTATCTGATACTTATTTCACAATTAATAATATTATTAATGATAGTAGACGATTAGAACGTCAGTTTGTTTAATCGTTTATAATAAATAGTGATTAAGGCGAGCATGTACGCTAATTTTAGGATTAGCAATTTTATAACTATTTTCTAAATAGAATAATAATGACAGACAAATTAAAATCCTTGCTTTCCAATCCGTTTCTCAGATAAAACCCATATCGTGTGCAGCAGTCCTACTTTGGGAACAACAGGTCGTATTCAAGTAGTTTGCTAGCTGCAAGTCAAGCCAATTCGTATGGGCTTAAAGCAGACTATAGTAATCTGTCAGCAAATGCTTCTTCTAGTAAAGTAGGCTCATTGAATTAAAGTCATGCAGTAGAACGAGGAAACAATATTAAGAAAAAAGGTAACCCATTTTTTCGCAAAAATTTAATAAACCACTGCCATGAGCAGAATTTTGATGATATTGACAGCGTCGATATAGGCTCTAAGTCATCACAATTTACTGTCCCTTAGTTTCTAAAGCGAGAGTAACAGCGACAAGCAGCTTGTGGCATTTATCAGGACTTGAGCTATAAAGCCCCACCTACTACTTCTTCAAAAAATTATATTAGTTTGGAAGCTAAGCATGGATAAGATAGTTAAAACATTTATTCTCATATGGTGAATAAAATATCTGCTGAATGTAAGGGACATCTAATAAGCCCAAGATTTCCTTCAGTGAAAGTGCTCTAGAACAGAGACCTAAATGAGAAAGTGGGAGTTGCTCAGGCTGTTCCTCTACTTTGCTACAAACAAAGTCTAAATCATATATAGTCTCCTAGTAGTAAGCAGCATAACCCAAGTAGAAGAGAGTCTTGCAGTCAACTAGCTTCACCAAAACAAAAGGAATTTAACTCGCCATAAAGAAACGAGAGTGCCATTAGATCTCACAAATAGATTGCCAAAGAGGTGCCTGAAGACGGGCAGCCCAAGATGATCACAGTGAGGGGAGCCACATTTTTTAGAAATATTGTCGAGCGTGCCATCCACTGATTATGTTACTATTATTATATCAACTAAGAGTATGCAGATATTGAAGCAACTTATAGTGCTGGTGTCGATGCTAGTCGCACTGAATGGACAACAAGTTTGCATTAAACAGGAGTGCGCTGCACAAGTGGTGGCCTGTAACCCAACCTGCGTCAAACTGATGGGTAAGTGCACATTTGATTGCACGCTGATGAGCCAAGGGTGTATGCAGGCCTGCGTATCAGCCAACAGCGAGGCTAAAGCATTACTCGAATGCAGCTATAATAAGTGTCTCAACTATTGAACCTAACTCATGATCATCATGTGTGCTTAACTAAATCTACTCGATATTGATAAATGGATAAAATAAGTAGTAGTAGTTTATAATCACACTGCGATGTTCTCTTTATCCGACTGCATTTCCAACTTGCTTGCCATAAATCGCCAAATGTTGTGGGCGGTTTCAGTCGCTTTTCCAACTGCCTTCATAGCGTTTTGCTTAACTTCTACATTTTCTAGTGTGCCATGCAGTGTTTAATAGGCTCTATTTCCATAGTATAGTGTGACCTCGGCTGCACTAGTTAGTCTCTGTCGTGCCTACTCCAGTAACTCTCCAGATACAATGCCGCTACTATCTGTTCTATTGCCTTATACTAAACTTCCAATATCTCGACTAGGTGCATCTTTAAGTTATAACTTCGAGGGGTTCAATAGATAGAGCCTGTAGAACTCAGCTGCTTTCGAATTTAGATAAGTCTCAGGAGGAGTGTCCTGTAGATCATACTGGCTTAGATACTCTCTAAATTGTGCATTGCCTCCCAGTTTGAGTCGGTTAAGATCTTCAGCAGTCCATCTGTCAAGTGAGGCACTCTTAATGTTACAAACTCGAGCAAGACCGCCACATCGATTAGCACATTTAAGACATAGGAAAATTGCATGCCGTATCTAAACCCATTGATTGCAGTTCATTCCACACTAGAAGCACTCAGAGTTGTGATTTTATCGTAATATTTTAGCAAACTACTATGCGGTTTGCTGTCTTATGCATTTTGACTGTTTCTGCATCATTTGTTATTTATTATAATACTATTGCACCATAATTCATCCTATGTAGCGGTTTCTTTAATTCTAATTTCCCATCAGAAAAATATATCAAACTGCTATACGTTAGAAAACGAAGCCAGTTTTACACTTGAAAATGAATTTTATTGAGATTAATGCAGAGTAATTAAAGATGATCAGAAGCTATTTTTGTTTATATAATAAGATAAGATTTAATATCAGAATATTGATGACAGCTAAGATATTTGCTGTACTCCTCTGTCTGATTGTGCTGACCACGGCCGCACCATCCGAGGATTTAGTTCGTGCGGTTATTGCTAATTACACCCAGCACAAGTGGTATTCAGGTACGCTTGCTGTCATTCAGGTTATCTCAACTTCACACACGGAGCATTCCATTACGTGTTCTTCGACTCCCAGCACGATCCTGACAATGACCCTGTGGTACTCTGGCTCAACGGAGGACCTGGATGCTCTAGCATGATCGGTATGGTCTACGAGAATGGACCCTTCACTTTCATCGCCAACACTACTGAGTTTTAGAAAAACGACTTTGCTTGGAATAAAAAGGCGAATCTTCTGTACATCTCTTCACCTCAAGGAGTAAACATAATATAATTGTAGGTCGGATTCAGTATTGGTAAGGCAGAATCGCTAAATGATTCATCAGTAGCAGAGTACAATCTGAAGGCACTATTACAATTCTTTGTCAAGTTCCCCAATCTAAAGAAGAACGATTTCTATATGACAGGTGAAAGTTACGCTGGCATTTACATTCCTTATTTGGCTAATGAAATTTTCAAACACAACAAACTACCTAGCTCAAAAGAATCAATAATTAAGCTAAAGGGAGTAATGATTGGAAACGCTTGCACTGATCCAGATGAGTGCTACACTCCAGGTGACGGTATGTCGATCTATCAATATGAATTTTTGTACAGGCATGCCTACATGACAGACCAAGACTACGACCACATGCGAGCTAGCTGCCTTCTCGGATACCATAGTCCCCAGTGTGTAGCCTTGCGCAAAGTATTGGACAAGAAATTCGAATAAACTAAGACTAGCATTCTTAACATATATAGTCCCTGCTACTACCAAGCTGCAGCAAACGACTAAAGCAAAGTACTGAGACAAAGTGGACGTTATACTAAGGTTAGCATTGACGAAGGCAACTGCGATGACTCTCTTGGTATCCACCACTTTTTCAATGAGCCTTTAATGTTCGAGAAACTTCATGTGAACCCAATCCATTTCACATAATGCAGTAGCGAAGTGGAAAAGAACTACACTATGTTCGCAAATGCCAGCTATTGGTTGTACCCGGT
>APMI01016717.1_pt1 | contig 15196 bp, 9 predicted proteins | sample 667938 | NCBI WGS metagenome assembly APMI01 (sample SAMN01084076, study PRJNA167559) | wastewater metagenome | biome: Wastewater | place: Denmark: Ejby Moelle, Odense | collected 2011-11-28 | reverse complement strand
TGCTGCGGCGCGGCGGCGTGCTCGCGGTAAAGGGGGTTGGTGGCTACCACCTCGTATGCGATGCGACGAATGCCGACGCGGTGGAGACGCTGCGCCGCCGCAAGCACCGCCCCGACAAGCCGCTGGCCATTTTGGTCGACTCACTCGACACGCTCCGCACATTCGCGGCGGTGAGTCGCGGTGCGGCCATGTCGCTCACATCACCGGCGCACCCCATTGTGCTGGTGCCGCATTGCGCTGAGACACCCATCGCCGCGAATGTGGCGCCGGGAGTCGATACGATTGGCGCGATGCTGCCATCCCTCCCGCTTCATGCGCTCATCGCCGCGCACGGGCCCGTGGTGTGCACGAGCGGCAACCTGTCCGATGAGCCAATCGCGTGGCGCGATGACGATGCGCGGGAGCGACTTGCCGTGCTGGTGGACGGTGTGCTCGCGCACGATCGCCCCATCAACGTGCCCGTTGATGACTCCGTGGTGCAGATGGGGGCGGATGATCGCGAGCGACCGGTGCGGCGCTCACGTGGCTACGCGCCGTTCCCACTCCCGCGACCGACTGGCGCGTGGCCGTCCGCATCGGTGCTCGCGGTGGGCGCAGAGCTCAAGGCCACGGTTGGCGTGATGCAGGGAAGCCGCTGCTTTCTGTCGAGTCACATTGGCGATGTCGCCAGCCCGGATACGCTCGCTGCGTTGTCGCATGCGGTGGCGCATCTTGAGCGATTGCACGGCGCGACTCCCGAACGTGTCGCCTGCGATTTACATCCGGGCTATCTCTCGGCGGCGTGGGCCCAGCGTGAGGCCGCACGACGCGCGGTGCCGTTGGTGCGCGTACAGCATCACCATGCACACCTGGCAAGCCTCATGGCGGAGCATGGGCTTGGTCTAGGCGACCAGCTCTTTGCGTTCACCTTCGACGGCACCGGCTACGGCCCCGACGGGACCATCTGGGGCGGTGAAGCGTTGTTGGGGGGCTACCACGGCTACACGCGTATCGCGAGTCTGGCGCCGTTCGCGCTCGCCGGCGGTGACGCGGCTGTGAAGCAAACGTGGCGCGCGGCGCTGGGGCTGTTGCACGCGCACGGTATTTCCGTGGATGCGGCGGTGCATCTCTCCGCAGCGCTGACGCCGGTGCAGCAGCGCACGGTGGCGGCCCAGCTCGAGAAGGGGTTGGGGTGCGCCACCACGACCTCCATGGGGCGGTTCCTTGACGCGTGCGCGGCGCTGGCGGGCGGACGGCGCGAGGTAAGCTACGAGGGGCAAGGGGCGATAGAATTCGAGGCGGCGGCGCGGGCGACCATGGCAGCAACGCGGCGGCCCGAGGATCGCTATCGGATGGTGATGGGGGAAATCCCTGACACCGGCGGTGATGCGCCGCGCGTCATACTGGATACGGCGCCGCTGGTGCGCGCCGTGCTCGATGATGCGGCACGGACGCCGGAGGGTGACGGGCTCGCGTTTGGGGCCATCGCGTGGGCGGTCCACGAGGGCATTGCGGCCGGGATGCTCGAGGTGGCACGATGGGCACGTGCACACAACGGCGTGTCACGCGTCGGACTAACCGGCGGCGTGTTTCAGAATCACCTGCTTGCGGATCTCGCGCGCACGATGCTCGAGACGGATGGATTTACAGTGCTCGAACATCATCTAGTGCCTAGCAACGATGGCGGCCTCGCGCTTGGTCAGGCGTGCATTGCCGCGTGTGCGTCGTTAACTGACGCCGAGCGCGCCCAATGACCGAGCTGTTGCTGCCGGCGCTCGGGGTTGGCTTTGTTGTGGGATTCCGCCACGCCTTTGAGCCCGACCACCTCGCGGCCGTCACCACGCTCGCGACGCGTGAAGGCGGGATGTCGCACGCCGCCCGGCTCGGTGTGGCGTGGGGCATTGGACACACCGCCAGTGTCGCCGTGGTGGCCATCGTGCTCATTGTCCTTGGCATTCGGGTGCCCGAGCGCTTCTACGCGACGGCCGAACTAGGGGTCGCGGCGCTGCTCGTGCTGCTCGGTGTGGGCACGCTCGTGGTGGAGACGCGTCGGCATCGGCAGGCGTTGGGGCCACCGCATCACTCTGCCCACGCGCATCACCACTCGCACGCGCACACGCCGGAAGTACGCACCGTGCAGCGCGCGTTAGGGTTCGGCCTCGCGCACGGCCTTGCCGGAAGCGGCGCGGTCGTTGTGCTGCTCGTGGCTGCATCGCGCGATGTACGCGAGCAGTTCGGCTATCTCATGGCGTTTGGTGTTGGCACCATTGCGGGCATGTCGCTCGTGAGCTTTCTCACCGGTACTGCGGCCGGCGCGGTGAGCAAGCGCCATGCAAGCGCCGCACGCTATGTGCGCTTGGCGGCGGCGGGCGTGAGCTTGGTGGTGGGGTGTATGCTGGGCGCGGGCGTACTCGCCCAGTAACGCAACGGCTGATGCTGTCGCGCTAGCGACGCGCGACCATCTTGATGCGGCTGTACGCAATGGAGAAGCCGGCGCGCTGCGCATTGCGCTGCGAGGCGCTGCCGGGAGCGGCCACCATCATCGCGAGCTCGGCGCCGTGTTCGAAGGCAAAGGCGAGCCGTGCGTGCAGCAACGCGGCCTGGGCGCCACGTCCGCGAAAAGCAGGCACGGTGCTGGCACCGGCCATGAGCGCAACGCCATCGTGGAGGTGGAGACTCCCCGCCGCCACACTCTCGCCGTCCAGCTCGGCGATGAACGCATGCGTGTCCGCCGCGTTGGCGCCCACGACGCCAAAGCTGCGAACAAAATCGGCTAGCTCCGGCGTCTGTGCCCATCCGCGCGCGGAGACGTCGGCCCAGTGGGTCGCCTCGGTCGGGACAATGTGGCGCACAGAAGGTAGGTCACCGCTTGCAGCGGGTGCCCGCAGTGGCTGACAGAGCACGGCGGACCATTCGATGGGCCGATAGCCTCGTTCGCCCAGCACGGTGAGCACCGACATGTCGGCGACGGTAGACACCTCGTGCGCTGTCTCGGAGCCGCGCAACGAAAAGAACGATTCGATGTGGTCCAGCTGCTCGGCCGTGGGAGTACTGAAACACCCGAGGCCAAACGTCTGCGTCAGCGGTGAGCCCACGCCATCGAACATGGCCCATGTGCCCTCGGCGTCACACCACGTCGCGCCGCCGTGCGGTTCAAGGCGCTGGCGAGATTCGACGAACGCCATGTTCGCGTGTGCTTCGGTGCGCTCAAGGCGTCGCGCCAAGGTGATATCAGAGAGCAGGGAGTCGGCCATGGCCTATATTGGAGGCATGTTCGTCCCTCTGCTTGTCCCCGTCCTGCGACAACTCGCCGAACCCGCCGAGCACTACACCGGGGGTGGGCTACCGAAAGGTGGCATCATGATCGTCATCAGTGCGGCGATCTATGTGCTCCCATCGCTGTTGGCGTGGAAGAACGAAAGCCCGCGCCGAACGAAGATCTTGCTCATCAATCTGCTGCTCGGATGGACGGTGATTGGCTGGATCGTGGCGATGGTGATGACCTTCGCCTATGCGCCACCGCCAGCCGGCGACGCCGATGTCCCGCACGAGCCAGGGAGCCGCGCGCGCCCGCGCTAACGCCGAGTCGCCAAGGTGCGCCGTTCAGGCGTGCTGTTTACGGGGTGAAGACGCAGCTGCTGCGTGCCGGCAGTGTTAGCGATCGGCCAGACGGTGCTGCGCACGTCTTGAGAATGTCCGTGCCACGAATGTCCACCGGCAACTGAACCGTGGCCGGCGTAGTGGCGTTGTTGAGGGCCACCACTACACTGCCGCGGCGATACACGAACTGCTGCTCGGTGGCTAACAGATGCTCGATGGCGCCCGTGCGAAGTGCAGGGATGCGCGCCCGGGCCGCCAACAGTCGCTGCACGTGCTCCCACACCGACTGCTGCTCGGCGGTTCGTCCAGCGGCGGTAAACGCATTCGCCGCATCAGCGCGCCAGCCGCCGGGGAAGTCGCGACGATTCTCCGGATCGCCGCCGCCCGCCATAGCAATCTCGTCGCCGTAGTAGATGAGCGGCGTGCCACGGTTGGTCAGCAACAGCGTGAACGCCAACTTGAGACCCGCGGTTGTTGCACCCTCTTCGCCCATAAAGCGCGGCACATCATGCAAGCCAAAGAGCGTGACTAGGGCATTCGGATTCTGATACAGATGGTCGCGCGTCATCATCTGTACCACATTGCGCAGCGACTGCCCGCGGGCGAACGCATCGCGCATGACGAAGTGCATGGGAAAGTCGAACATGTAGTCGACACCGGTGCGGATACCGTCAGCGGCGGTACGAGACCCCTCGAAGAAGGCAATCTGCGCCGGATCGCCGTCGAGCACTTCGCCGACAACGTTCATGCGGGGGTATTGGCGCTTGATCGCCTGCATCCAGTCGCGCCAGAAGCGCGTCGGCACGTACGGCCACGTATCCTGCCGAATGCCGTCGAACCCACTCACCCCAGCCCACCAGAGTGTGTTCTGAATGATGTAGCGCGACACCTCCGGATCATCCTGGTTGAGATCGGGCAGAATATTCACAAACCAGCCATCGAGCGTCTGCGATCGCATTGCCGGATTGGCGTAGCGATTCGCCAACGTCCACGTCTGCCAATCGTTGTTCGGATGGTTGGCTTCGGTGCCGTGGAACCACGTGGCGGTGGGGGCGTCTTTGACCCACGGGTGATAGGGCCCCGAATGGTTTGCTACCATATCGAGAATGATCTTCACCCCCTGCGCGTGCGCCTCGTCCACCAGGGCGCGAAACTCGGCGAGGGTGCCGAGGTGCTCGTCGACGCCGTAGAAGTCAATCGCACCGTATCCATGATAGCCCGTGGTCGTTTGACCGTCGTAGACTTCTTTTGTGTCTTCGTGGTCGTTCTGATCGTACACGGGGTTAAGCCAGATGGCGGTGATGCCGAGCGATTTGAGATACGGGAGTCGCTGTCGTACACCGGCTAAATCGCCGCCGTGATACCACCGCTTCTTCGTCCGATCGAGAATGTCTGGCGATTTGGCCGTTCGATCGTTCGTGGTGTCGCCATTGGCAAATCGATCGGGCATGATCAGGTAGATCACGTCGTCGTTGCTAAAGCCTTGAAAGCGCCCCATGGTGGGGAGCTGCGCATTCACTGAGAAGGGCGCCTGTACCGTGCCGCCCGCAGTGCTCAGCGTGAGGGGATACGAACCGGCTCGCGTGGTGGGCGCAATCTGGACGTTCACAAAGGCGTACGTCCCCGCTGCGTTGACGGTCACCGCTCCGCACACCAGTGGTGCGCATCGCGCACGAGCGCCGTGCAGCTGGGTGCCGCGAATGAGGACGCGCACCGGATTGATGGTGTGATTCGTCCACCAATTCGGCGGCTCGACTTTCGTGACGGTAGGTGCCTGCGCACGAGCCAATGGTGTGCGCAACAGAGTGGCCACCACGCCGATCGCGACCATCCGAAGAGGCGACGCGCACGACCATCGCACGGCGGGCTACCTCGCTTCGGGTTGCTTGACGCGCAAGACGAGCAGCGCGGCGAGCGCCATGAACGCACCGCCGGCCACTACCGCGGCCATGCGATTGTTGTTCAAGAGATGGTTCATGACCCAGCCAAAACCGAGTGACGCGACAATCTCCGGCAACACGATGAAGAAGTTGAAGATGCCCATGTACACGCCGGTCTTTCCGGCCGGGAGCGCCGTGGACAGCATGGAGTACGGCATGGACAGCGTGCTCGCCCACGCCACTCCAACGCCGAGCATCGACAGCATGAGCAACCACGGCGTATGAATCACCGCGACCGACATGAGCCCGAGCGCGCCGGCTGACAGACAAATGGCGTGCGTTAAGCGCGGGCCGCGCAGCTTCGCGATGGGAGGCAGAAAGAATGAAAACCCAAAACAGACCACGGAGTACGCCGTGAAGCAGAGGCCGGCGAACGCGACGCCCTCCTGATACTGCGGTGAACTCGCGTCGGCCGCACCAAACACATTCACGGCGACCGCCGGTGGAAAGTAGAGCCACATGCAGAAGAGCCCGAGCCACGTGCATACCTGCACCAGCGCGAGCTGACGCATGGTGGCGGGCATGGTGCGAATGGCCGCGAGAATCTCGCGTGCACCGGCGGCGACACCGGCGCTCTCGCGCTTCTCGCGCTCAAATACCGCGAGGTCAGCCGGCGGCTTCTCTTTGGTGGTGAGCACGGTGTACAACACGGCGCTCATGAATGCGGCAGAGCCAATCATGAATGAGAGGCGCACCGCTTGTGGAATAGTGCCGGGCGCACTGGGGGCCACGCCAAACCAGTTGGTCAGCATCCATGGCAGTGCGGACGCGATGGATGCGCCTAACCCAATAAACAGCGACTGCATCGCGAAACCGCGAGTCCGTCCTTCGGGCGGCAGCAAGTCAGCCACAAAGGCGCGAAACGGTTCCATCGACACGTTGATGGACGCATCGAGAATCCAGAGGAGCCCCGCGGCCATCCAGAGCGCACCAACATGCGGCATCGCGAAGAGCGCGAGCGAGCTGAGTATTGCGCCGACAAGGAAGTACGGACGTCGCCGGCCAAATCGTGGTGACCACGTGCGATCGCTGAGATGTCCGATGACCGGCTGCACGAGGAGTCCGGTGAGCGGCGCCGCCAGCCACAGCATCGGAATCTGATCCGGCTTCGCCCCGAGATACTCGTAGATGGCACTCATGTTGGCCATCTGCAGTCCCCAGCCAAACTGAATGCCGAGGAAGCCGAAGCTCATGTTCCAGATGGCCCAGAAGTCGCTGGGCGACTTCGAGTGGGGCGGGCGCTGCTCGTCGCGAGTCACCGTTCGTAGGTCGCTGTGAGCTCCCGGAGGCGCTCGGTGAGCTGAGGGGTGAGCTGTTCCCACGTAAAGCGGAACCCCCAGTTGCCGGCCTGGCGTCCCGGCAAGTTCATGCGCGCATCGCTGCCAAGTCCAAGCACGTCCTGCATGGGGACCAGCACGGTGCTCGCAACCGACGCGAGCGCGGTACGAATGAGCACCCAGTGCATCTCCTGTCCATCGGTCGCGAGATAGCGGCACGCGAAGGCCTTCTCGCGCGCCACCGCATCGGCGGCGCGCGTGGAGTCGCCTTCGCCGGTGGAGTTCCACCAGCCGACGGTGGTGTCGTTGTCGTGGGTGCCGGTGTACACCACGCGTTCGCGGGTGTAGCGATGCGGAATGAACTCGCTCGCTTGGCCATCGAAGGCAAACTGCAAAATGGCCATGCCGGGATAGCCAAACTGTTCGCGCAGCGCTTCGACCTCGGGGGTAATTAGCCCGAGATTCTCCGCCACGATGGGCATGGGGCCGAGCGCGTTCGTGAGTGCGGTAAACAGCGCAGCGCCGGGCCCTTGCACCCACCGTCCGGCAATGGCGTTCGGCGCATCACCCGGTACCTCCCAATACGCTTCGAAGCCACGGAAGTGATCGAGGCGTACCACATCGAACATCTTGAGCGCGGCGCGCATGCGAGCAATCCACCAGGGAAAGCCAGCGGCGGCCATGCGCTCCCAGTCATACAATGGGTTGCCCCACAATTGGCCCGTTTCGCTGAAGTAGTCGGGGGGCACGCCCGCTTGCACGCGCAGCGTGCCGTCGGCGAAGAGATGGAACTCCTCGCGATTCGCCCAGACATCGGCGGAGTCGTGCGCGACATAGATGGGGACGTCGCCCATGAGCTGAATGCCGCGTTGCTGACAGGCGCGGTGCAGGGCGCCGTACTGCCCGAAGAACACGTACTGCTGTTTGTGAATCCGCTCAATCTCGGGGCGCAGCTCGGTGTCGTAGCGACGCATCGCGTCTGGTTCGCGCTGCGCCGCGCCCACTTCCCACTGCGTCCACGCAACGCCACCATGCGCATGCTTGAGCGCCATGAAGCGCGCGTAGTCGGGCAGCCAATGCGCCTCCTGTTGGACGAAGCTGCGCACGGCGTCGTCGTAGGGCACCGTGTCGAGCCACCGCGCGAGCGCCTCGTGCTTACGCGCAATGACGTGACCGAAGTCCACGCGATGTGTTGGCGCCTCGCCGCCGTATCCCGGCACATGAATGAGCAGCGGATTGCCGGCGAACGCCGAGAAGCACTGGTACGGTGAGTCACCGTAGCCCGTGGGACCGAGTGGCAGCACCTGCCAGAGCTTCATGCCAGTGCTGGCTAACCAATCGATGAAACGAAAGGCGTCGGGACCGAAGTCGCCAATGCCGCCCACGCCAGGAAGCGACGTGGGATGGAGGAGAATGCCGGCAGCGCGGGGAAACTTCATAGCGAGAGCAGGGCGCGCGCGGGCGCTGGTGCGCCGAATGGCGCAGCACAGGCGTTCGCGACGTGAGGCAGGAAGGGCGAGCGAATCCGATCAGGCGGGGCGATCGGCGCGGTGGGCAGCAACAGCCGCAAGGTTGTGCACGGGGCGCGGAATCGCCAGCGGCGATTCGCGTTGTTCGCTCATGAAACCGGTTACAAAAAAATTCGCGCGACGAGTTTGTGCATGTAAAGGTTTACTTGCGCGTCGTCAGTGAAATCGTGCTTGACAAGCCAATATGAAATCCGCTTCGTGGCGCGTGTTGGCCATTGCTCGGCTCATCCCTCCTCCCGCAGAGCCCGCTCGTTTCACGCGATCGCATGGTTGGACCACGGTTCTGGACGAACCGTTGTGATCGCGGCTTCGCTGCCCCCGCCCGTTTCCCCACCAAGGCTGCCCCGCGTCCGTCGCGTCTCCGTGACCCGCGCGCGCATCCGCTCTTCAGCACCTTCGGAGGTTCGTTTCATGTTCGTTGGCGCCCGTTGGCTTCTCGCCGCGGTGACCGCTGTCGGAATGTTCGGCGCTCAGCAGCTCGCAGCGCAGGGCAGCACCGGTCGCGTCACTGGACGCGTCGTCGAAACGTCCTCGCAAGGTCCGCTTGCGAATGTCTCGGTGACCGTCGTCGGTACTTCCGTTGGTAGCTATACCCGCCCCGATGGTGGCTATTCGCTGCTCGCCGTGCCCGTTGGTACGCAGAAGCTGCGCGTGGCCCGTATCGGATATGCGGCAAAGGAAGTGTCGGTGAATGTGCAGCCTGATCAAGCCATCACCGTCGATGTCAGTCTCGACGCGCTCGCCGCACAGCTGTCGGCCGTGGTGACGACGGGCTACGGCACGCGGGAAGCGCGCGACCGCACGGGTGTGGTGGAGACCGTAACCGAGCGGACCTTCAATACGGGTCGCGTCATCAGTCCAGAGCAGCTCATTCAGGCGAAGGTGCCGGGTGTGCAGATCGTGGATAACAACGAACCGGGTGGTGGCGCCGCGATTCGCATCCGCGGTGGCACGTCGATCAACGCATCGAACGAGCCACTCTATGTCGTCGACGGCGTGCCGCTCTCCGTGGGTGGCGGTGGGCCGCTGCCGCTGTCGGGTGAACTGCCGCGGGGGCGCAACCCGCTCAACTTCCTCAACCCCGGCGACATTGAGAGCATCTCGGTGCTCAAAGACGCCTCGGCGACCGCTATCTATGGCTCACGCGGCGCGAATGGTGTCGTGATCATCACCACCAAGCGCGGGGCGGTGGGCACGCAGGTCACCTACGGCTCGTCATACTCGACGTCGTCGGTCATCAAGTCGCTCAGTGTCATGAATGCCACGCAGTATCGCGCGGCCATGCAGGCCAACGCGCCGGAGAACCTGGGCAAACTGGGCAGTGCGAGCACCAACTGGTTGGACGCCATTGAGCGTTCGGCGGGTGGCCAGGAGCAGAATCTCGCCGTCTCCGGTGGCAAGGACGCCATGCGCTACCGGCTTTCGCTGAACGCGCTCAATCAGGACGGCGTGTTGCAGGGCACGACGGTGCGGCGCGTCTCTACGGGCTTCAACTATAGCGATCGCGTCTTCGGCGATCGACTCGAAGTGAAGAGCAGCATCAAGGCGACGAAGAGCGATGACATCTTCACGCCGGGTGGTGTGCTTGGTAGCGCCACGAACATGGCGCCCACGCAGCCCATCCGCACCGCCACCGGCGCGTTCTTCCAGTGGGCGGATCCGCTTGGCACGAACAATCCGCTCGCGGACTTGGCACAGCTGCAGGAGAAGTCGTCGACGTTCCGCTCGGTCGCGAGCCTCGAGGGGCGGTACCGTCTGCCGCAAATTGAAGGGCTCTCGCTCTCCACGCGTGTCGGCTACGACTACGGACAGGGTACGCGCACCAACTTCTCGCCGGCGAATGCCCAGTTCGATGTGGAGCAGAGTCGCGGCGGGCGTATCGATCGCATTGCGCCACGTCAGCTGAACACGCTGCTGGAGGTGTTTGGCAACTACGCGCGGCGCATCGAAAGCATGAAGGCCGATCTCGATCTGACCGCTGGCTACACCTACGAAGCCACGCAGCGCGATTCCTCCTCGTTCTTCGCGCAGAAGCTGTCGACAAGCGTGCTGGGCATCAACGGCGTTCCGGGCGCCGAGACGTACGGCAACTTCCTTGACGTGCAGGAAAGCAAGCTCATCTCGGGCTTCGCGCGCATGAACTACACGCTGAGCGACAAGTATCTGTTCAGCGCCGGCGTACGACGCGACGGCTCCTCGCGCTTTGGCAACGGCAATCAGTGGGGTGTCTTCCCATCGGCGGCGGCGGCGTGGCGGCTTATCGATGAGCCGTTCCTGAAAGACAAGACGCCACTCTCCGACCTCAAGCTGCGCTACAGCTGGGGCGTGAACGGAAACCAGGCGTTCGGCAACTACCTCTTCCTGTCCACCTATAGCTCGTCAAATGGCCAGGCGCTGGTGCAGTTCGGGAACAGCTTCATCAACACCATTCGCCCGACGGCGGTTGACCCGAACATCAAGTGGGAGCAGACCACGTCGAACAACGTCGGTCTCGATTTCGGCTTCTTTAAGAATCGGGTCACCGGTGCGGTGGAGTACTACGTCAAGGACACGAAGGACCTGATCTTCAACGTGCCCGTACCCGCCGGAACGAATCTCTCCAACTACGTCACCACGAACATCGGCAGCCTGCAGAACAAGGGTTGGGAGTTCGGGCTCAATGGCCGCGTGATTGAGGCGGGCAAGGTGGGCGACTTCAGCTGGGATGCGAGCCTCAACCTCTCCGGCAACTCCAACAAGATCGTCGCCATCAGTGGCAGCGGATCGGATGCCATTCTCACCGGCGGTATTGCCGGCGGCGTGGGCAACACGGTGCAGGTGCTGAAGCCGGGATACGCGGTGAACTCGTTCTACGTGTACCGCACGAAGAAGGGAGCGGACGGCAAGCCGGTGACTGGTAACGCGGCTGACAAGGACATGTACGTCGATCAGAATGGCGATGGGAATATCACCTTCGATGATCGCGTCCCCTATAAGAGCCCGCAGCCCAAGATCATCATCGGGCACACCACGAACATGGCGTGGCGCAGCTTCGATCTGGCGCTCACTGCGCGCGCCTACCTCGGCAACTACGTGTACAACAACGTGTCGTCGAACCTGGGCAACTATCAGACACTCAAGTCGAATGCGCCCGGCAACCTGCACACCGATGCGACCAAGTACAACTTCGTCCGTCCGCAGTACTGGTCGGACATCTACATCGAAGACGCGTCGTTTCTGCGACTCGACAACATCACGGTGGGCTACACCATCAAGCAGCTGGGCCGCCTCAACACGGCACGCCTGTTCGGCACCGTGCAGAACGTCTTCACGAGCACCAAGTACACCGGTATCGATCCGCTCGCGGGCGTGAACGGCATTGACAACAACATCTATCCGTTGTCGCGCACGTTCACTGCTGGCCTCAACATCGGCTTCTAATCAGGTCACACTCCATGACTCTCAACACGCGCACGCTGCTCATGGCCACCGCGGTGCTGTTCGCTCTCGGGGCGTGCACCGATGTGACGACCGAGCCGAAGAGTACGGCCAGCAGTGCCAACATCTTCACCGATCCGTCGTCGTACAAACAGTTCCTTGCCAAGGTGTACGGCGGTCTCGTGCTCTCGGGGCAGCAAGGCCCGGCCGGCGCCGGTGATATTGCTGGTCTCGACGAAGGCTTCTCGCAGTACGTCCGTCTCCTTTGGCAGATGCAGGAGCTCCCCACCGACGAAGCGGTGATTGCGTGGAACGATGGACCGCTCCAAGAGCTCAACACGCAAATTTGGGGTTCGTCAAACGCCTTCCTGGGCTCGATGTACTATCGCATCTACTTCCAGGTGGCGATGGCCAATGAGTTCCTGCGGGAAACGAGCGACGCCAAGATCGCGTCGCGTGGCCAGACGGAATTGGCGGCCACGGTGAAGCAGTATCGCGCTGAAGCGCGCTTCCTGCGGGCGCTCAGCTACTGGCACGCCGTCGATCTGTTCGGCGCGGTGCCGCTTGTGACGGAGAACGACGCCATTGGCAAGACGGCGCCGGCGCAAGCGACGCGTGCGGATGTCTGGCAGTATGCGGTGAACGAACTGGTAGCCATTCGTGGCGACCTGCCCGCCGCCGGTACTGCCGAGTATGGCCGTGTGGACCAGGGCGGCGTGGCCATGCTGCTCGCAAAGCTCTATCTCAATGCGCAGGTGTACACCGGTACGGCACGGTTTACGGAAGCGCGTACCGAAGCGGAGCGCGTGATCGCGGGCAACTACCGCCTCGACAACAACTTCCGCCGCATCTTCTCAGCGGACAACAACACGTCGCCGGAAATGGTCTTCCCCGTACCGCAGGACGGGAAGAAGACACAGAACTACGGCGGCACCACGTTCCTCACGCATGCGGCCGTTGGCGGGAATATGAACGCCAGCGACTATGGTCTCGATGGCGGGTGGTGGGGGCTACGCATCAAGCCGGAGGCGGTGGCCCTCTATCCGACGAGTGGTGCGGATAAGCGCAGCAGCTACTTCTTCTCGAATGGTCAGTCGTTGCAGATCGGCAACATGACCGACTTCGCGCAGGGCTACGCCGCGCCGAAGTACACGAACGCCAAGTCTACGGGCGGCGTGGGTTCCGATCCCGGGTTCGCCGATACCGACTACCCCATGTTCCGACTCGCGGATGCGTACCTCATGTACGCGGAGGCGGTGGTGCGCGGCGGTGGGGGCACGCGGGCGCAAGCACTGGCCTACGTGAACGCGTTGCGTGAGCGCGCCTATGGCAATACGAACGGCAACATCACCGATGCGCAGCTGACGCTGGACTTCATGCTCGACGAGCGTGGGCGTGAACTGCTCTGGGAGGGCACGCGCCGTACCGACCTCATTCGTTTCGGCAAGTTCACCACGACCGGCGTCTGGAGCTGGAAGGGGGGCACGCAGGCGGGCAAGACTACGGAAGTCTTCCGGAACCTGTATCCGCTGCCCGCTTCGGAACTGATCGCGAATCCGAATCTCAAGCAGAACGCGGGCTACTAGCCGCTGAATCTCCCCCGCGGCCCAAGGCGTACGGAGCGCATGTCTCGCGTCTCCGTACTCCTCTGGGCCGCGGCGCTTGCCGGGCCGGTCGTGGCCTGCGCACGCCCCGGCACTGCGTTGCCGGCTACACCAGTTACCGCCGCTGAGCAGGTGCTCGCGGCCGATCGTGCCTTCGCCCGCGCTGCCGCCACGCGCGCATACCCCGAGGCGGTGGCCGCCATGGTCGCCGACGATGTGCTCATGCCGGCACCGCGCGGCGAAATTCTCGCGGGCCGTGCGCGGCTGGTAAGCGCGCTCGCCGCCACCGCTGATAGCACCGCTCGGGCCACCTGGACACCGATTCAGGTCGGACTCGCTGCTGACGGTACCCAGGCGTTTACGGTGGGCTTCATCGTCACGACGCGCGCCGACGGTAGTCGCGCGTTCTTCAAGTATCTCACGTACTGGACGCGCACAACCAACGGCTGGCGCGCCGCCGCGTGGCGCCGTCGCCCTATGGACGCCGTGCCCATCGACTCCACCATGCTGCCAGCGCTTCTTCCTGAGCGGTTGGTGGCGCCGGTGGCGAGCGACGCACAGCTCGCGCAGCAGCGCGCTGAGCTCCGCGCCGCCGAAGGCGAGTTCTCCGCGCTGGCCAATCGTATTGGCGTGGGAGCAGCGTTTGCGCAGCGCGGTACCGCAGCGTCACTGAACGTTGGAGCGCCCAGCGAAGGACGCTTCACACGCGGAGCCGATGCCATTGCCCGTGCCGTGTCGGGCGGACAAGCGTTGGACGCACCGAGCAGCATCGTGTGGGGCGCCGACAGTGCGCTCGTGGCATCGAGTGGTGACCTCGGCATCACCTTTGGCGTGATTCGCGCGAAGACGCCGCCGGCGGGCGCGTCGAGTCCCGGCGCATCGAGCCCCGGCGCATCGTTCTTCACGATCTGGCGAAAATTTAACGGGCAGTGGCGCTACGTCGCCGAGTGACTGCCTCACGCCCGCGTGTGCACGTGGGTAGCGTACCTCTATGGCTGAACAACCCAGTCGATCGTCGCGACAACGCTACCGCGTCTTCGTCGAGCAGTACAAAGCCGGCACGTTAGGCGATCCCGATCACAAGGCACCCGCAACGCCGGCGACGCCTGAGTCGCCCCGCACACGTGGACGGTTTGCGCGGCTCAAGGAGTCGCTGGTAGGCGGCGCACGGCGCGACTACCTGCGCGATTACTTGCGGTGGCTCAAACCGCATCGCGGACGGCTGGCGGCGGTGTGCGTGCTCGCGCTGTTTTCGGCCGCCGCGCAGTCTATCGAACCCCTGTTCATGCGCTGGATTGTGGACGAGGTGTTGCTCGCGCAGATCGCGGCCGCGGAGCGCGTGTGGCGACTCAATGTGGCCGGTGCGCTGTTCCTGCTGCTCGTCATTGTGTCCGCGCTCATTAGCGTCGCCAAAGACTACACGCAGCGCATTCTCAACGTGCGCGTCATTCTGTCACTGCGTCGTGCCATTTTTGACCGCTTTCTGCACCTTCCGCTGTCGAAGCTGTGGGATATGAAAACCGGCGGCTTGCTGTCGCGTCTCTCGGGTGACGTCGAGACCACGAGCGGCTTGCTGCAGATGGCCATCATCTCGCCGTCGATCTCCGTCGTGAAGTTGCTCATTGCGATGGGCGTACTCTTTTCGCTCAACTGGCGATTGACGCTCATGGCGTTGGCGGTGATTCCGGGCGCCATGGTCATGAGCTTCATCTTTTCGAAGCGCATTCGCCCGGTGTATCGCGTGGTGCGCAAAGACGTGGAGCAGATCGATGGCCGCGTTGGTGAGGCGTTCAGTGGCATTCGCGTCGTGCGCGCGTTCCGGCAGGAGACGCGCGAGTTGCTGGCGTATA
>APMI01002069.1_pt1 | contig 15202 bp, 12 predicted proteins | sample 667938 | NCBI WGS metagenome assembly APMI01 (sample SAMN01084076, study PRJNA167559) | wastewater metagenome | biome: Wastewater | place: Denmark: Ejby Moelle, Odense | collected 2011-11-28 | reverse complement strand
TTATAGTTATTTTGATTATTTGATGATGGTCGGTAATTTACTAAGTTCCATATCTGATCTTAAGAAATTTAATATTTTGTCTCGCCTGAGTTTGGATCGACCAGTAAATACCCACCTTTTGTGGAATTGTATTTATTTCTTTACAGCAAATATTACTTTCCTTCATATGTTAGCTTATTCTTGTTTGCAATAAATATATCAAAGAAATCCCTTAATTCCATCGCCCTATTTCTATCGAAGTTTAAAATTTTGATCAAATTATTGTCAGTCTGTTCAAATTAGTAAGATTTTCCTCCTACATTTATATATTTTGAGGACTGTCCTCCTCCTAAATTATTATTCATGTAAATGTCTAAAGCGTTTTTTAAATTTTTAGAGCTCTGTTTTGGGAGATTACCCATGTCATACATCTATATTGTCTTATCTGTCGAATTTTTAGGTTGTAAACCTCTTGTTGAAATTAGATTTTTACTTGATGTCTGTTGTTATTGAAGGAAATAAGGTACTGAGCCTAACTACTTTCTTGAATTCTTGCTGAAAATAAACTAATTTGAATCAATTTAAAGAGGACTATTTGTAAACAATTCCTTAGAAGCCCAAGCTGGGAATTAGTACTGTTTTCCACTGTTCATAGCTTTGAACATCGATTTACCAGCTGTGCCAGGACCTATATATTCAAGATTTTGCCGATAATTGAGACCGGTGTCTGTCATACCACCTGCCAAATTATCCAATATTCTTTAATTTTTACCATTGTTGTTGAGGAAACGATCTGAGCTATGCTGTTGATTGTCGATATACGATTTCATTTTGGTTGTATTTCGTCGTTAATTTCGACCAAGATAAGTGTCTCGTCTGTTCAAGTTTTCCTCTTCTGGAGCTTTAATTTTTTATTACAACGGAATTAACTTAGTTAAGCAACCTTTTGGTTTAATGAAATTTTCGTATAAATTAGTGAGTAGTTTGTAGATCAAGTACCCACTGAATATGATGGCTGTTAAAATTAAAGCATAGATGAGTCCAATTCCTAGATAACCAGTATTCCATTGGTCATAGGTAGACAGGGCTCGATTTGATCCGATTCCTGCATGCACGAGCTGATAAGCAAGCATTAATAATCCAATTCCAACAAAGAAAAATTTAGGAATTTTAGATAAAAAGTGTTTAGAAGCAGCTGCAAATGCGGTCAGACCTAATGTGCTTAATAACAAGCCAGTTAATTGCCATGGATAAGTCTTGCTAAAGAAAGACAAGAAAAATCCAACAACCAAAGGTAAGTAAAACACAGCAGCCCCAAACCCATAGGATAAAGGTTTCGAAGGATTACCTCCCCAAAGAGGATCAGCAATCATCGCAGGATCATTTGATAATTTATTAGGTTAGTCATCACCTTTAACTTTATCAAAATTGAAATTGCCAGATCTGAACTTATTCTTAAAATAGTTATATATTCCAGTCAGCAAAACAAGAGGAATTATAGCAGATGCGAAGAATGAAGCATAAGACATACCTGTGTTGAAGCTAGGGTAGACTGAGTTAGGGGAGTTCACGTGATTGTACCTAGTATCTTGCAATTGACCGAAAAAGAAGAATGATATTGGGAGAGCTTGAACTAAAGTATATGCAGCTGCGTGATGGCCGAGTCTAGGTCTCAAGTATTGAGATATTATTGGGATGTCCCATTTGCATACTTTGTTTATTAGAAAATTAATGCCAATTAGTAGGAATTGTCCAGCGAAAGAAAGCAAAGGTGTGAAGAAAAATTGGAAACTATTTTTCATGAAATCGATACCACGGTCGAATTGCTAAAAGGCACCTACTCTTTTGTAAATTTCATCATGGTTCACGACGTGTCTATCGAAATCGTTTCTTTGAGGATTGAAGAGTATGGAGGGATTACGGAAATCAGCGAAAGAGTTCAAAAAATATTCCAAGTTAAGAGGTAATTGAGCCGAAATATAGTTATGCCCAAAAATATACTGCAGGACAAGCATAAGAGGCATGACACACCAGCCAAACCCAGCGAATAAAATATACTTGCAAATACCCCATAGAATTTGCACGATAGTCGATGTCCGATCACGTAGACTGCTTGCTGTTAAAAGTTGATTTTGAGTGTAATAGTCTAATCTGTCGATTTATTTGGAAACAGTTGGAGTTTGAAGTGCAGTCTAATTTGAGCGTACAAGAGCAGGATTTTTGAATGTGATCGAAGCGTTGCTTGTTAAATAGGAAGTTTCAGGTCGTACAACCAGCTGTAGATGATTTCCTGATAAAGCTTTAATGGTGTAAGGCATGGACTGACCATTGATTTGGAAATCAAGATTGTTTCTAATTGCATCTAAGAATGTTGCTGAGTCTGATATCGTCGTTGAGTTAAGCTGATGCTTTCCAAAAGGAATTTAAAACTGATCCAAGTACTGTGTTTTTGGGGTAATTTGACTATATCGCTCCTTATAAAATTTAGCCTATCCCATACCATAATATTAACCCCTTAGCGCAGACTCATCAAACATATAGTTTTCCGTTGTCGTAATCTTGGTATCAGTAATAGAACTAGCAAACGCATTAACTCCTCCACCATCATACCCACTGATAAATCCATTGCCATCATCATGGTATACATTAGACTATCCAGCATTATTGCGAGCAGTCTGATCAGTCTGTGTGGTAACATATTGATAACCTTTGCCATTTTAATAAAAATAGTAAGTCATATTACTCTGACTGAACAACAGATCGACAATCATCTAATTATTCTCAGTTTTGTAATCCCAGTCGAACCCAAGCCGCCCATCAGCATCAAACAAATTCTGGTCTCCTAAATAAATATCGCATTGTCTCATGTTCTGGTTGAAAGTAGTATTCGATGGGCATATCGGAGTGCAGGCTTGTACTGTGCCGCTTATTTATCGGGGTTGGCTGGCTAAGTAAGTTGGGACTGTGCAGGCTAGGCATTGGATTTATGAGCGGCAGTATATGCAGTTTGGAGAACAAACTTTACATATGAAACTGGCTTGATTTATCAGTCCAGTCATGTTCTGTCCGTTTCCTACTGTACTGTATGTGCCAGCTGAACACTAACAAGTTCTCAAAACATTATTATACGTAAAATTATATCCATCAAAGCAAGTTTAACACACACCCTTGCGTGTACAAGTAAAACAGAAGCTAGCATCAAAACAATTCTGACACTCCCTAGAAAACTGATCATCATATAATGAATTACTGACACAGCTACAGATAGCACCAGCAGCAAGCACCCTCGTAGCAGGACATGTAGTACAGTTGAAACCATTAGTACATGAGTTACAGAAATATAGGCATGGAGCACATCTGTTTTATAAGTTTGTTATACGGTAACTAGGTTGGTTTGGGTCACCGCAGGGGATGCCGCAGACTGCCGAGTCATTGCACGTTTTTGGTTTGTACTGGATGTAGTTGTAACCGCCGCGTTTTATGTATGTGTATACTTAGGTCTAGAATGTTAGGACTAAATTTTGTAACTTACCATTATTATTGTAATTAAATCTTTAAACTGCCAGTAAATTAATAGATAAACCCTCAGTACACTATATCTCATTAATGCCAAAAAAGTACTGAAGCGTATTTTCATATGAACTATTTTAAGGCAAAGAATCCAAAGGCAATGAAAAACTGCTTCTATAAAAAGTCCCACCAAAGTTAGCAGCTAGTACATTATTGGAGTCCATCTGGTACTGTGCTGCTATTTTAGTCACATCGAAGTACACTACTGTAAATTCAATGATATTTATTATGACGTCGCCGCTTGAACTTCGTACTGTAACTTGTACGGTATAGAATCTTGTGTTTTTTGTTGGGACTGTCAATGAGAAATATGTGTAGTTGCGGGAGTAACCGATTTATTATGTTTAGGATTCTGCTACGATTCCAGTCAAATATACTGAAACTCGGATATTTGCGACATTGGTGCTCGATGAAAAAATAGGTTCAGTACCGATGTTTTTAAAGTTATATGTCAATTATTATGAACGATTAGGTGAGCCCTGATGAGTGCTTAGCTTCGTTGTGTCTAAATTATCGTAATTGTACTTTTAGGACCTGGCATGTAGATTCCCAGTTGATCATAGTCCGAAGCTATGTACATTATATATAACTGATCGTAGAAATTCAGTCTAGAAGGCTTACCACTGACGTAAAACCATAAAGTATCAGTGGTACTGGCTTCTTGATTGACACTCATGCTAAACTCAATATTGTAATCCAGTTGCAGACTGTAAACAGACTGCCCGACATCAGGCTTACGAGTAAATACTCTCGCATAAGGTATCTGATAATCTTTTTTCTGTTACGAAATCTTAGTTTTTTTTTCCTTGCCTTAAAACACTGCAAATTTTTCTATAATTATTCAAGGCGTACTGGATTCAATGTGCACGTTGTTGAGAGCAGTTGGCTGTGTGCTCGCTTGTAGAAATATAGCTAGTAGGATCACAATGGTGCGGATATTGGGCTTTAATACCCACTACTGTATTTTGGATGTTTACATTTAAAATACCTATCCTTACTATTATTAATGAAATTTGCTTATTTATTTTTATCTGCAACAGATAAATCCAGTATAAAAATATGTTAGTGCGTAAATAAGACTTACTTTGAAGTCTAAGTCTGTGATATTAAAGTAAGTTCATTATAGGCCATTATTATATGATAAATTGCAACAGTATTTGAAATATATCAAGATTATTTTATTTTATTATAGACATAAAATTAAATACGAAGAACAGAAGTAAGGTGATTTAAACCATCAGTTTTTGCTAGTCACTGGTTTTTCATATTCGCAGTCGATCCTTTTGCAGTTTAGGTATATTTTGTCTCGCAGGGCAGTTTTTGTCGATTTCCATTCGATTTTTTCTACCTTGGTGCAAGCAGCCAGATGTTTTGTTTATTCTTGGTAATGATAGAGTTTTTGATGAATCTTTTGTCGTGTTTGAGATTGATGAGTAAATTTTTCGCCGAGGTGATTTAGAGCTCTAGGTTAACTCGCTGTTTTTTGGAAAGAAAAGCTAAAGGAGACCTTTACGACCTACTTTATGCATTTTTCCTTCGAAGCGCTAAACGAACTGGATACTGAGATCAGCCTAGCTCTTACATTTTTTCCTTAATAATACTTCTTCCATAATTATATCTAGAAACTAATGTTCAAAATAACAATTTAACGCATGAATCCACAAAGGACAGAATAAATATATTCTAGTGACAACTGCAATAAGTATCATTCTCTCATTTCTTACTCTTTGTATTTTTTGACTTTTCAGGGGAATCAATTTTTGGTTATTTTTTCGACTCTTTCTCGCTTTTAGCTACTGAATTTTTTGATTGATTAGAAGCTTGACTTTCAGCTAGTGATGGCTTGCTTTAAAGTGTTCTTTCTTCTTATTTCACGATAGTTTCAGTTCGATTTTACGATTTACAGCATGTGCCGCACCTCAAATGAGAAGCAATGACCAGCAATATCAGAACTTGGATAGCAAAGTTGCGTATATTGCCTAAGCTCCTATCGGTGCAGAGATAGCTCTAAAATCCGATCCAAATCAACTGTGACAAAAACGCAGGCCAAGCAGCTTCACCGGTAAAAAGTAACAACGCCGATGCGTACATAAATGCCACGAGTCCATACCTTGCTTATTAGTCCATGTGGAAGCAGTCGCAGCATGAGGTCTTCACTGTAGATGATGGCATGACTGATCTGATCATCTCCGAGTCTGTATCTTATAAGAAATACATTGGTGAATGCTGTTGTGAAAAATGTATCGTTGCTAGGCGCCCATTAGCAAGGATGTTGCTTGCAGGGCGATTATTACCGAAACTGCCACAAGTGAAATCTTCATATTTATATCTATTTTTAGAGATACACATCAGCAATTGGACGATCATTAAATTAATATTATTACCTGCTCATCATACATATTAACCTTATAATATGGAATATTGGGCTTTAGTTATACAATATATTTCTCAAAATGAAAGTCTTTCTTATAATTAATACCCATGTTATCTATGGCTAAAACATTAGTAAAATAACAATACAAATAATTTACTATTAAAAAATCTAACAATAAGATAATGCAATAATTCTAACCCGCCGCCCACCCGATCGCAGACTAAGAACTAAGACTCAGCATATCGAGTATTAACAGGTTAATGGAAAGAATTAATGAAGTTGTTAAGCGAAGTTAAGAAAATCTGAATAAAGATTAATGCGATCACTATAGCTATCAGCATCACTATGGAAAATTTGTGAAAGATAATAACTATTGTGGTACTTTTGTTACGCACTAGAATCTTATTACTGAAGATTTCGGGGATTCACATTAAGGGCAGGAAAGCTAGTGGGTTACTAATTTGAGAAAGAAAATTAATAACAGTCTTAAAATACCGCTGCATCAACTGCATAGAAAAAACAAACTGTCCACAGTCGTTTAGTAGAGTCAAAGTCAATCAGGCAGAACAAATCAGCAATCAATAACGCCAAGAGATACTTCTCATCGACCACTTAATTCTTACGACATACTTTAAAATCATACTCCTGAAAATATGGGACAATGCTTTTCATTTACTAAGCAAGTGTTATAAATGTCAAAGCTAAATAATTCAAACAATTTTAGAAATATTTTAAATGCTGAAGTTGAAGAGAAACTAGAATAGGAGTTAAGGTAATCTAAAAAAATCACAGGAATTCGAAAGACAAGTAGGCATAAATCCATGAAAGGGGAAAATACGTAATTATCTAGCATTAACAAATAAAATTAGAAATAATTGTAAATTAAAAGTAAAGAGCTGGTTTCAAACACAAAAAATGAAAGAGCTTCATGCAAATTTGTGAAAACCAAAAGCATGATGAATGTAAAATGCGATTTCTTCGAAAGAAACAAATAGGTCATTGCCGATGAAGTTTAAACTGAAAACAATGAGCCCAGAAGTAAGTCTAGAAGTCGGAAAGGTTTGTCAGTGTTTTCAAAGCAGTCTTATCATCAGTAACTGAATCATGCACAGGTTAGAAATTTTTAGGGGACTGCTCATAAAAACAAAGCTGCCTCGCTATCTTCAGCATCATCACATGAACGCTAGAAAACCAAGAAAATTTAAATCAAGCGTAGGACAATTCATCCGTTTTTGATTAATAAAAAGCTAAACTAAGTTGAAAAGAAGCCTGAAAAGCCTGAAAGTAAAAGTAAAAATTGTCTTTCACGAACAAATATCAGATAATTTTTCGTGTCAAAACGAATAAACAAATGACAAAATAATTCGTCATGATTTTTCATCTTTCCCTTACCCTTTCTACATTTTAGATAAGATATAGATAATTAAGTCAAGGATTATAATCAAAATATAACTTATCGCCGTCAGCGATCTCTTCAGCTGAACAATTAACAAATAAATAGTAATAAGATAAGATGTACAATAAGATGATGCTGCCGATAGAGCTGACAAAAATCTTGTACTCAGACTGGCAGGGCACAATATCAGTTTCATCACAGGACTCCTAAATATATGGAAAATGTTTAAATGGCCCAGGCTCAGTAACATTCAAAAATGGCAACCGATACTAAGGCTAGTTCTATAATGGGTTGCTCAATGGCAAAGGTAAATTTACTTGGGGTAATGGTATTGTGTATGAGGGTATATTCACGGATAATAGGATTACCGGTAAGGGAGTGTATAAGTGGCCGGATGGCAGTGTGTATTAGGGGGAAGTCAAAGATGGGCTCAGGCATGGATACGGGGTGTATAAGATTTAAGATGCCACTTATTAAGGATAGTGGAAATAAGGCAAGAAATAAGGTAAAGGTAAAATTGTATTTAAAAGTGGAAGCATATTTTAGGGGAATTTCAAAAATGATCTCAAATCAGGCATGGGTAAAATGTATTACTACCCATCTGGTAATTATTTTTAAGGAAACTGGGTCAATGATATGAAATAAGGCCGAGGCACCATGAACTGGACTGACTTAAGAGAGAAATATTTCGGATAGTGGCATAAAAATTACCAACATGGTTGGGGAGTTCATATTTGGTTGTAGTCAAAAGGTGAGGGAAAATATTTGAGAAATAGATATGAGGGCAATTGGGCAAATGGAGTTAGGTAAGGCTATGGAGTGTTTTATTATGCAAATGGAGCCAAATATTAAGGATACTGGAAAGACAACATGAAACAAGGATATGCTTTTTATACAAACTAGAACGGAAAAGTCTCACATATGTTATTCGATAGAGATCGAATGCTAAAATCAGGAAATCAATTACAATTTCCCCAAGTGTAATAAAGTGCTAAAAAACCCGCTCCAAGTCAAGCTTCAAATTCTCAACCCACAACTGCGGTCCCAACTAAAAAATAGAAATAAGTCTAACCAAATACATTCGCTCAATGCCTCCAAATTTAATCATTATTTTACCCTTACCATCCGAATTTATAGCCATTGTATAACTTACTGCTTAGAAACAATACTCAACTCAAATACTGGTATAAAGGATTATCTAATTTTTATGACCAGCAGTCTGAGTATAGTTTTAGCTTGAATTTAGAGGGAGTTTGGAAAATGATCAGAGCTTTAAAAATTCTTGGTGATGTCAGTCTTGCCAGTATTGACAGAGGTATGCGTTTGCTACAGCCTAAAGTATAATAGATTCTGAAGACAGTCTAAGGTCATAGAGACAGTGTAGATTACGAAGACATTTTCTATTCTAATTTAGTAAAAATAACAGAAAGTATTAACTATTCAAATCCAAAAGTGTAAGATTAGTCTCCATTACCTTTCCCCTTCATATAAACATAAATTCACAATCGTAACCGCAACTTCCTCTTCCGTGAATTTGCTCATCTGTTAATTTTAATAGCCTTTTCTTTGTCTCCAAATATGGATAAGCCTCAGAAATCAGTATAGCAATTTTTATCAAAAATAACTCCTATGTTATAGACAATAACAAAGAGCATAAAATCTGGAACATCTGACAATATCAGTTAGAACATGTCGAGCGTGAGTAAAGGTTAAAAATCAATATCACCTCATTTCAGAAATGTAAACAAATAATTTATGGACAAAATGCAAGTCCTTAAAATAAAAAACCACACCAATACTGCATCATAAAATAACTCTGAGCATGCTGAACCCGCTGAACTAGTACAACCTAAAGGCCGCATGGGATAATTTGATACCACTGTACGCATTAGAGATCTTATTAGCGTTGGTAAAGCTAGTGGAGTGTTTGAATAATCTGAATATGCGCTGTTGGAGAGAATTGTCGATAAATATATGGATCCCGAAATATTGAACAGACATAAGCAAGATCTATGGACTAATAGTACACTATCTGCTAAAATACTTAATATACAGTCTTATGAACTGGTTTAGTACTAATTTATTGAGATATTGTACTTTTTACTGATTAAGAAATTACCATCGCATAAATAAACAGAATAAAATAAGCAAAAATACCAGGCATTTTTGACAAAATTAGCTTAACCAATCCAATAAATAAAATCCCAACATAAATAATAGTAATAATTCTGCGCATAGCCTCGTTTCTTGATTTCAAATAAAAACAAAAGAAAGTAGAAATTACTCAAAAAGAGAGAACAAATGTAGAAAAGCAAACAAGAGGAAAAATAAAGACAGTAAAGACTATAAAGGGAGGCTGTATAAAGAGAGTGGATGGCGCATGAAGATCATGATGTCAAGGAGGAAGATTTAGAGGATTCTGAGAGTTAATTGGAAATATGAAATATGTTAAAGGGTCATATTTTAAATTGATATCATTGCTCAATATTTGAATAAAAATTATTTAATGTACAGTATCTATTCATTTATATTAAAATTAAAGATAGTAACTCATATTTTGATCATTTAATCAGCTATTTGAAATACAAATTAGTCTTAACTGACCTTTTAAAAGAAAGAGCCAGTAAGATGTCGACATAATTTGAAACTGGTCTTAAAATTCAAACAATAATATTTATTTATTGAATATAAATACATAAATGTTGGGCTTTGGACCTGGTAGCTCCTCAGTTACCGTACTTGTGAAGGGTTTAACTGGAGGCCACGATCTGGCAGTCTCCAAATCAACAGTAGCTTTGCTCTTATTTAGGTTTTCAATGTGGTAGCTCAATCAGACGGCCGCACTCTTTATGGAGCTAAGCATGTTGGCAGCTATGTCAACTGGAATGACTCCTTCGCCATCAACACGAAAGATCTTGAACATGACGACCTTGCATTGGTTGTCTTCATGAATGATCATGAATATGGTCGAACACATCTCAGCCTTATGGAAATCGCAAGCACCGCAGCCCACCAACGACAACGAGGTAATACTGCCTTAATTCAGTGCAAGACTACGAATTGAGAGATCCCTCAAATAATGTGATCGGTTACTTAGTAGTCGACATCCACAGCGCTCTTAGATAAGAAATTGTTGGAGGACTCCACCCACCATCAGTAACCCTCCGCAGCGGAGCAGTGCAAGAGCAAGTTTTCACTGAAAGAGGAATTGAAAAGAATCACGCAGCAAGACTGAACATTTTCAGTTGCATGGATGCTAGTGACCTTGGTTGGGAGGCATACCCCTACAAATTCAAGAGCAGACTTAGAAGCGAGTACAGTCTCACAGAGCAGGGCAAGCTATTGAAACAAGAAAGAGAAAGTTTAAGGGCATCCCAACAGCATATTCAATGATCTTTTGATCGACTTATTCACGATAATATGAATTTATATTTAATTTAACTTCAAAAAAAAATTAAATTAACATAATTAACACTGTTGATATAGGATTTTTCCTAATGGATATCAATTCCTCTTAGTTATATAAGAATAAGAGAGAATAAAAAATATAAACAATCATGCAGTATTTGCATAATTTCTTTTATTATTAATTCAAAATCCAAAATTAACTTCCTAAAACTCAAGACTGACTGAGTCCTGAATGAAGTTGCCAATGAACAAGCTCACTATATCATGTTCATAGTTTTCTTATTACTTAACGACTGGCTGGAACTTATTTAGCTAATCTAACTTTGATTCCTCCAGTGTTGATAAGGATGATTTGCGCTTTTTTATTGGCCTTATTTTCTCACTGCTTTCCGAGCTTAATCTTTTTTATGCTCGACTCAGCTCCATGATGCTTTTTAGAATAGATTCTAACTTTTCAGATGACATTTCTTGAGAAAAGCTATTGAGTTCTGGGAAGTCACTTGCCATGTTATAAATGATCTATAAAAATTATTTTCTCTCGGTTTCCTCCATAGTCTCCAGCAGTTTAGCGGTGACTACTGGCCTAATTAACCGAATTTCTTAAGGCAAGAATGGTCTTTTGAGTTTGTTGTTTATTCTTCTAATACCCTTCCTTATAACTGAATAAAATCTATTCTTAATTCCATTCGGAGATCTTTCTAGTTTAGAGTCAGGAGAGCAAGAAATTTGATTGATCTTTTCAGAAATGCTGATCCATTTGTTTTTTTCTGATTTGTAGTGTTTTAGAAATTATGAAAGAATTATTTTATCATCATTGCTGGTCCATGGAAGATCATCACTGCCTTCACGGGTAAGCTTGTTTAACCATCTAAAATTATATCAAAGGGTACCTCTCTCGGCATTGTTTAGCATTTCGATCTGAACCCGCCACAGAGATCCTCAGCCTGAGTGATACCATGGTCCAATTTGTCTCATCCATGCCCTCAACGATATATCGTAGAGCCTAGTCTTCCTGAGGTTAAAGTGAAAGGTACCTGAGCACTCCAGTATCTTCTTTGCATTGTTTAATTGTTAATGGCTAAGAAATGTTCAATGTCGTATTCAAAATGATACTGACCAAATCGGATAGATAAGAAAATAAATAAATTTTGACCACAAATTCATCAAGGCCAGCTTCGGTTTCACTCTTACACCTCTAACATCTTGACGGCGTTGACGATGGTACTCTTAGAGGTTTCACAGACTTCGCCTCCGATCAACATTTCGTCAATTATGCCATAAACTTTATTGAAATTAAAAACAATGTCCAATTCACATACGTTACCGAAGTACAAGTCTAGAGTCTCCACCAATAAGTGTATTAACTATGTTTATATAGTCAGAAAGTACTTCCAAATGCAAAAGTTAATTGTCATTGAGGTCAATGCACAACGCGAAGAATAGTCCTGCGTATCGTTTGTATACAATCTTGAAATTGTCGAACTGAGTTTATTTGAGTGAGTACTTAAAGGAAATTAGTCTATTTTGAACTACGCATCACAATCATACGATGGATTTATGATTGTAGCTTCACTTTCTCACTCTCCTCGTAGTGAATAAACCATTTAGATAAGCGCGTGCGGCCGTGACGATTTTGAAGCAGGATGAATCGGATCTGAGTTAAGAGGACTGTACCATTTGGAAAGGATTTTAAAAAATATTTTAAAATTATCAAACGCACAAACTCACAAAATCAATGGCAATATCTCTAGAACTTAAAACAGCTGATTAATATTTTATTGATTTTAAACAATAAAAGTATATTGAAATGTGTTTAAATTCATGAAAACTCAGAGTATAACAGAGTCCAATATTTTGTCTTCAAGATCAACATTGATCGCTTTCTTCTTTTAATTCTTGCCAAACTTCTGGTAGTAGTACTTCTCGCTGATGCTGATGTCCACAATCCAGTCTTTAAGCATTTTGGCGCATTCAGGCGTAAAGTGAGTGTTATCGAGCAGTTAGACATCCTGCGAGATTTCAGATTCCAGCCCTAAGTACTCAACCTGGCTTGACTCGTAGAATTATAACAACTTCTATTTCTTTAGTTCACGAACTTTGTCTGGATTTTCAAAGATTTCTCCGCTTTCAATCAAAGCGTTGAGTCGATCAGAAATGTTTGATGAGGGATTTGGAATGATAATATTTCGTTGAGTTCTAGATTCATTTTTAAAATCTAAGCTACCAAGATCGCAAATTTATAGTAAAAATTATTTCTATTTTTTCTTGAGGTGATCTTCAATATCAATGTAAGAAATTCTGGTGTGTTTTGCAATAACTTTTTTCTTGTACTCATCAATTTCAACAGTAAAACACTTTTTCTGTTTATCTTTATGATGTTTTTCTATAATGAGATTTAGAACTTCGTCTTCAACTTTCTTATTAGCACAGTTGGCATCAATCTCAAAGATGACTCCCTTAGTTTTCTCCTCTAACTCGTCTAAGAAGTTCAGAATATCGACAACTAAAGGTTAAATACGCTCTTGCCTGTAAATATTTTTCTTCTAAATCTCAATATATTTCGCTAGAAACGCAACAAACTAAAAACTGATATCTTTCTCCTCTTTATTAATATTAACTCTCAAATTAATATCCGGATATTTAACACACTTCGATTTAAATCTCCGTGATGGAATTCCTCTGCTTTACTCCTCTATATGGTGCAGTACGTAGTCAGTAATTATACTCCTGAGATCTTACTTGTTGTTGAACGTTAATGTGATAGTAGGCACCTCGCTGATCTGTTTTGGCCAAACCATGCCTGTATTCTATCTAGAATTTTTCATTTATTATATTGATAGAAATTATAGCTACAACAATTGCTTTATAATTATTTAGGAACATGAATTATTTTTTTTATCTTACTTCGCCCAGTGTGGCTACCAGCTTCATCTCAGAAGAGTTCCCAAGCTTTGGGCAAGGGCAAACAAGCCATGGTTTTTACGCATCGCAGAAATTTCTCATAGCGCCAACTTTCAGTAACCCTTAAATCTCCTTTATGGAACCCTTGCACTTTCCCTCTCAACCCAATTTGTCAATGCAGTCGCTAAACGAGCCGTTGCTGCCTCCAACAATAGAAAACGAGCCTAAGGAAATCAAAAGGCGCTAACGAAATGCTGATAAAGAGATAGAGAGTGCAAAGAAAAACAGTTAGTCAAATTTAATCAACCACTTTTTCTCGTTTTTTAACTGCCGTGAGAAATCAGAGAAAACAGTGGAAGCTTGTATCGATAGCATGCAATTTTAAAACAGTTCTCATAAAGAGAAAATATCACAGTTGTTCTACAACACAATTCACTACATAAACGCGAGAAGGGGCAGAAAGTACGTGAATCGCAAGATATTATTAACTTTATTCCAAAAAGATTAGTTGCTGCAATTAGTACCATAAATCAAGGATAAGATTTAAAAAATATGCGATGTCACCATCATTACCTTGGACGAACTTTGTCAAATTTTCAGAAAATGCTGCTACAGTTTTCTAAGAACGCAAAGCATCGATTCTATTTTGACTTCCAAAAGAATTTCATGCATTGCGAAGTAGTAGCATTTCAAGAAGAGAAGAAAAGTACTCAGGGCCATCTATGAGCAATAGTGATTTTATTGTTTTGCCATTTAAATTTTCGCACTATCATTTATATCGAATTTGACTTAAAATAAGAGCGTAAACGGTAACAATTTCATATTGTTGAAAGTTCAAAATTATAGAATATAAAATTAAAATAATTCAATGTTTAGGATTGTAATGATTTGTAAAGTTTCATCGGAACATGCACGATCAAACTTACATAAATTTGACTAAATATTATACCTACTAATTTTATTTCATAAAGTAGAAGTCCAATAATATATAAACTAGATTAAGTAAAAATATTAATAAAAAAATCACACCTTTTAACAAAAAAATAATATTTCAAGTTATATCAACAGTATACTTATCTTAAATATGCACTGGAATGATATAATTTGTTTATTTGATATTTTCTGTATTTATAATATATTGGGGATGAACTCCATTTCTAATTCCGATGATAATATCTTTGATGTGATTGACTTTCATCAGGAAACAAAACCAGACTCAGTTTCACCTCCCTAGAACAAATTAATTAAAATTAAAACGTACAGAAAGCGTCGTTCGTTTGAATTAGAGAAGCAGTTTGTTTAAGTACATATGTTATTACATCAGGTTGCTTGTATGAGTAAAGAATTGATCGAAGCGAGGCAATTAATTCAATAAACTAATCGAAAGGAGAGGATATGGACCATGCGAAAGTTCATGAAGATTTGGATTGTGCTCGAAAAGTCTGATTTGTTATAAGAGTCGATCTAAGTATTTAAGAGTCACCTTAAATTATAAAGATCAGAAACGAATAAATAATATGAAAATTTAATTTACAATATATTACTTGAAACTGATTTAAAATAAGCTTATAAAA
>APMI01020104.1_pt1 | contig 15204 bp, 12 predicted proteins | sample 667938 | NCBI WGS metagenome assembly APMI01 (sample SAMN01084076, study PRJNA167559) | wastewater metagenome | biome: Wastewater | place: Denmark: Ejby Moelle, Odense | collected 2011-11-28 | reverse complement strand
CCCGCTCCTGTGCCATCACATCGCAATTACGCCAAAATCAGACGGTTCTTCGAGGTGTCCAGCTCCGATTCCGCATTGGGCCACGAACGGATATAAGCGCCCTTCAGAAGTTCGCTATCGCCTCTTCGTCACAAACCACTTCAAACAGCGCGCTACGGGCTTGCTGGGATTGATCGCGCTCTTCCCGAACGCCTGATACCGCCTGCCGCGCCCCCTCACCGCTATCCGCATAATGCCGCATGAAGGTGCGCATAACGTGCGCCACGCCCTCTTCACGCACTTCACGGAGATCATCGGCGAAATAGGCACCGCGGTTGTACGATCCCGTTATAATTTCGTAAGATGGGAAATAGTCCACGTGATCATACTGACGCCACATTTCATCCGCCACTACTCGCAGAACAGCCTTGCTGTACGTGGTGGAAACCAGCGCATGACGCCTTTCATAGGTCGCAATCAACGGAACGGGCGAGACGGTTAAGATGACGCGACAGGAGGGATTAATGCGCTTGATGTGCGCGATGACCTCATGCAGGTCTTGACGGATCGAATCGACATCGAAGTTGACGAACTCGTACTTACTCTCATCCATGGCGCCCCCGGCAACGCCAGGTGCGAGGGGAAACACGGCGCCGTCAATGCGTGAACGCCAGCCTTCGGTCAGGCCCAGAGTAAAGACAAACACATCCATTTCACGCAGCATAGCACGCACTGCGGCAAAGTGAGCCTTCCGCGAGGATTCCAGCGCACGCAGATCGGCAAAGCCATCAGGTTGAATTTGAGGGCGGTATGGATCGACGAAGTTATTCTGCTTGCCCACCCACGCATCCTCTTGGGGGTGATATGCGCCTTCTACCCGTTCGATCAGTTGCAGCAGCTGCCGCACCGTGTAGATGTTGCCGAAACGCGCACTAAAGACTCCATAGTTATGCGCCTTTGCATCCTCCTCGGCCATATCATCAGGTGCGGATTCCGGTACGAAGTAATGGAAACCGCTTGACTTGAGCGTTCTGGCGATATGCTGTGCAAAGCAGCTTCCCGCTGTTGCCACTCTATCCTGCTGCGTGATCCCGAACTTTGGAGCAACAACGGGATCGACATCCTCTGACCGAGGCCGCGCTACCGAGTTCTTCCAAAACTGTACATTATCAGCCTTGGAATAGGGGTTTCCAGATATCGCCGAGTTCGTAGCCGACTGTTCACCCGATCCGGGCAAGCTCAGTTTTCGACGAAAGTGGCTAATATCAACGTTGATCGCTTCCAGCGTATCGCGATCGTAGTTCGAAAAAGCTTGATAAGAGGAACTGACAAATTCACGCAAATCCAGCGTTCCGTGCGGATCATTAATCTTGAACGCAGTACTGCCGCGCAAGCCCAGCCTTTCGGCGATCTCTGGATAGATAGGCCAAATTGGTTGGGCCTTGAGTGGGTCCACCAGGTATTCGTGCTTGCTTTCAGCGAAATAGAACATCCCGATCCGCTGTAATAACTCTCGAGCTATATCTTCCATCACGGCAAGGGTCGGATGGTTGCTGGAATACATGAAGGCATGCCCACGACTCCATCGCTCAAACAAACCGCCCAGCGGCATCCCGCATGCATCGCCCTCTCTCAATAGCTGCGCACGGGCATCATGCCACTGATCAAAATATCCCAGCTTTGCGTAGGTTTCAGCGTTGTAGAAGCCTAAGATTTCTTCGAGGGGGATCCCCTCCCGATAACCAAAAACCGCTAACGCTGAACTGTAGACATACAGCGGTCCAAAAACCGTCTCGAAATCGCCGCCGTGCTTGCGTGCGCGAGCGAATACCAGATCAGGGTGATATGCCGAAAACGCAATGTTCGGAAAATAAGTCACTTTATGCGCCAATTCGGCGGGCACCACGTCGCGCAAAGGGAGATGGGCAAAGACAAAATCGCTATTCATTAAAATTGCGCGCAGCCGCTCGACGTCAGCTACAATCTCATGAATCATGTAAGTGTCGATCTCGAACCCGTGGTTGAGTGCCGCCACGCAAGTTGCCAGGCTATCCTTTTGGCAGTTAGCGATGATGGAAAGGCGCATTTGGGTCTCCTACACGTTGCCCCTTGCCGCGAGCATACGGCGCAAGGACTGTTCGAGATTCATACCGTTGATCGCCCCACCGGTGAGAGAACTGAGTTTGGCCGTGTCGCCAAGCAAGCGCCAGACCTCGTTCTTTCGCACAAAAGCTGGATCGACCTCAGGCTTAATCTCGTGTCCGGTGATATCTGTCAACGTGTTGAGCAGCGTCTCGATCGATACCGGCTTTCCAGTGCATAAATTGCATACTTCGCCAACCGCCGCTGGGTTGAAAGTAACTCGCGCGATAAGCTCGCACGCATCGGACACATCGATATAATCGCGGAACACCTGGATATTACCCAATTTAACGACCGGTTGACGTTCATGAAAGGCTGTCACCAACTTGGGCATGATGAACTCGCCAGACTGCCCCACGCCAATAATATTGAAAGGGCGTATTATAGTGTAATCCAGTTGATCGGCATAGTTTTTGATTATTTGCTCCGCACAAAACTTGCTCATTCCATAGTGGTGGACCGGTTTCGGGCAAAGATTCTCATGCAAACGGTCCGTTTCCTGATTACCATATACGCCAGCGGTACTAATAAATATAAATCGGATTTTTCCCGTTCTCGCCAGAGATGAATTTACAACGTTCTCCGTACCCACCGTGTTAACGCGATAGTACTCCTGCGCCACTGAGGAGGTAACACTCGAAATCGCTGCGCAGTGAATGACGATGTCAGGCTGAACTTGTTGGAAGACAGCTTCGACGGCAAGGGGATCGCATATATCGCAATACAAGAGCGACGCTTCATTCCGAGGCCGGTTTGACGTACCAAACACCTCGTTTCCCATGGCGGTAAGGTGTCGGAACAAATGCCAGCCGAGGAACCCGGTCGCACCGCTGAGGAGAATTCGCGCCATGAACTCAGCTTCCTTCCTCGTCACCCACGGCGTAAGCCGCGTCGTAGGCGCTGTATAGCTTTGTCATGAGCATCTCTGTTGCGGCTACCCAGGATACAGGCCGCCATTCCGTATTGATCTTCTGCTCCAGCGCAATGAGTCTATTGGGATCATTTGCATAGAAAGCAATCCGCTCTGCCCAGCTTGCGGCATCCAGCGGGTGAATGTATTCAACGAAATTGCCGCCACGCTCACGCAAAGGCGGAGTGTCTGAAACTAGGCAAAACTTACCGTAGGCCAAACTCTCAGGAAGCGGCAAGCTCCAGCCTTCGTAAAAACTGGGTAGCAAAGTGAATAGTGCGCGACGATAGAGAACATCCAACCCGCGATCGCTGGGATTGACCGTTATTATACCGCCCTTAACCCGCTCATCCGCTGCGAGAGTGGTTAGGAAATCATCGTTGTTCCAGCCCGGTTTTCCAACAAATATCATCTGCAACGGTTTGTTCAGCAGACCTCGCTGCTGCATGAGCAAATAGGCGCGATAGAGAGTTTCGTGATTCTTGCGCGGCTCCAATGTGCCGACAGCAATCACGAAGTCGGACGTAACGCCCAACTCCTTAAGATAGGCACGATCATCTTGGGGATCGAGCGGGCTCCCAGGCTTGATATCAAAGCCAAGCGCCACGGGATCACCGCTTGGCACCTTCCAACCGCGGCGTTTTTGCAATGCTTCGCCGTCCCGTTGCGCAGTAATTCCACCGTAAACCAAGTAGTCAAAACGGTTTGAGATAAAGTTGCAGAACGGCTCATATCCGTCAACCGTTTCGGACTTATGTATCTGTGGCCAGTCCGACGGAGTAAAGTCGTGCATGAAGTGCGCGAGCAGCAACCTACCTTCTTTCGGCCGCAGCCTTTCAACTAGATGGGTATAAGTCAACTGAGGCTCACCGGCCTCATTGAAGAAACCAAAGTCAATGCCCGCAAAAAACGCCACCGAACCAGAGGGCAGTTTTTCCAAATAAGCTTGATGGCTCTTTGGGTCGGAATTGTTGCGCAATGGGCTTCGGAATGACAGCCCCTTGCTCTCATGATGATGCCAAAATGCATGGAAGTCGTTATATGCTTGGCTAAGATCCTCGGTGTCGTCCATCCAGGTCAGGTAAGATGGATCAATTTCGAAGAAATTTCCGCTATCGCATGCAAAGAAGCGCGTTGAGGGAGCGATCTTTCGGAGCGTCTTCGCATACATCAATTCAACGCGGGTGACGCCGCTCAGTGAGCTATTCCAATTGAGGTAACTTAGAGTAAGGTCCATCCAGATCACGGGCGGGCGGCGTTTCCCTTGATGTTGGCCGTGATCCGCTGCGTGTTTTGAATGGAGCGAGACGAGGCCGTCATAGGTCAACTGGGCCGCATCCGCCCAGGTTGTCATCCGCCACTTTGACGTAATGCGTTGTTCGCGTTGCGCCAAGACATCAGGGGCGCCCGCATAGGCAATTAGCGCGCGTGACCAAGCCATGACGTCAATCGGGTCTATAAATTCTGCGAGATCCGCACCGATCTCACGCAACGGAGGCGTATCGGCACACAGACAGAGCTTGCCGTAAGCAAAGCTCTCAGGCAGCGTGAGACTCCAACCCTCATAAAAACTAGGCAACAGCGTAAACAAACAGTTGCGGTAGAGTACCGAAAGATCGTCATCGCTCGGGGTGAGGCGTAGAATGCGTCCTTTGACACGTGGATCGCGAGCCATCTGGTCATGCAGATTGTGGACGCGATGACCGTCTTGCCCGCAGATCACCATTTGCGGCAAAATTGCTTCAGACATATCCCGTGCAAGTAGGTAGGCTCGGTAAAGGGTGCTGTAATTCTTGCGCGGCTCGGATGTACCGACTGCAAGAACATAAGGTTTGGAGACACCCAGTTCCGCCAGCACACGGTCATCATCCGTGCCACGCGGAGCCTCGACAATGTCGGAACCAAATTGGATCGCGCGACCGGGCAGCGTGGGCCAATGGTGGTCGCGTTGCCAAGCTTCCACATCGCTCTTAGTGTTCTCCCCGCCGAACAGCAGGAAATCGCAGGTGTAGGATATCCACTTGAGGTAAGATTCAAATTGTGCTCGGTCCCGCTCTGCGTAAAAATGCCGCGTCTGAGGGCGAAGCATGATGATATCGTATATTAGATAACTCAACACGACCTCTGGAACCTGCTCCTTAAGGGTAGAGAACAGACGTTCCTTTTGTGAATCCTTCCAACCCATCGAGAAGATAAGATCTTTTGGGCCATAAGGATGGAAGAATAAATTACCTTCGGGGACATCAACCCGCACCTGATGCGACTGCCCGCCTTTGCGTCCGAAGAACTCCATATAGGCTTCGGCGACATTATCAGCGCGCAATAGCCACTGCAGCTGTGTTTCGCTAATCTCTGCAAAGCCGTGCCCAGCCTGCATTGAAAAGCGCAAGTTCGGATACAACTTTTTCAGGTTAGACGCCATTTCCAATTCGGCACGGATGATCCCAACGACGCCCAGGGACCATTGCAAAGATGTGGTCAGGTCAAACCAAAAATTTCGAAAGCCAGTCCGTTCATCGATGAAGGCGTCCCCGACGGCAGATGAAGCCGTCATGCGAGCGGCCCATTCATCGGCTGGAATAGAGACAAGTTGATAGGGCAACGGGACCTGCGGGCTCTCCTTGGCCTCGCAAGGCACGGTTGCAGCGCCGGCGCGATCGCGCCCTCTCTTCAGCAACCCCTTCAGAACGCCCTTCCACGTGAGCGCTCGTTTGCGGGCTGCGATCAACAGGTTGCCATTATGCAACCCTTTGCCTTTACATTCTTCACTTTCGGCCAACGCTACTACTATCGCAAGCTTGGACGTGCCCTTGGCGAGAAGATCGAGATGATGCCTCTCCCCTGCCTCATCCGCGTCGCGATTGAGAATAGTGCGGTAGCAAGCTTGCACAAAGGCAAAGCCATCCTTCGCAAGAAGTTCGTCAAGAGCAAGATCACCCGCTTCATTCATCGCGTTACTCATTTATTGAGTCATACCAGTAACACCCGTTGGCGTTATCTCAGAAAAGCCGACTAATGCCCGTATAACGACACGAAATAAAAATAAAAATTGATCAGAAGGAGAAACCACGTCTGTTGCGATCAACGTCAGCATCAACCATCATCTTGCACATCTGCTCAAGCGTGGTTTTTACTTCCCAGCCGAGTACACGCTTTGCCTTCTCAGCAGAACCGATCAGGAGATCAACTTCGGCAGGGCGATAGAACTTTTCGTCGATCCGAACGACAACTTTGCCCGTGGCGGCGTCGATCGCAACCTCGTCCAGCCCCTCGCCGCGAAACTCCAACTCTATATCAGCGGCCTTGAAAGCCATCCGCACGAAATCACGCACTGTTTCGGTACGGTTGGTAGCCAACACGAACGTATCTGGTTGCTCCGCTTGAAGCATCATCCACATACCTTCAACATATTCTTTTGCGTAGCCCCAGTCGCGTTGCGCATCGAGGTTGCCTAAACTTAGATAAGGCAACTTCCCCAGTTTAATCTTGGCGACGCCGTCGGTTATCTTACGAGTAACAAACTCACGTCCGCGCAGCGGACTTTCATGGTTGAACAAAATACCGCTTGTTCCAAATATGCCGTAACTCTCGCGATAGTTAACCGTTATCCAATGCGCATAAAGCTTTGCTACGCCGTAGGGGCTTCGGGGGTAGAACGGCGTGTCCTCAACCTGTGGTACAGCCTGAACCTTGCCGAACATTTCCGAGGTACTGGCCTGATAATAGCGCACATCGCGATCGAGCAAGCGAATCGCCTCAAGCAGATTGAGACAGCCTATGCCGGTAATCGTGGCGGTGGTGGTCGGCTGCTCGAAGCTGACACCAACGAAGCTCTGTGCGGCGAGATTATAAATCTCGTGTGGCTCCACCCTTTGGACCAGATGCAGATTGGCACCGAGATCTGTCAGATCGTACTGCAACAGTTCCAGGTTAGGATCATCCTGAATGCCCAACTCTTCGATACGCCAAAAGTTGACAGAACTGGATCGGCGATAGGTTCCAAATACCTTATACCCTTTTGATAGAAGAAATTGAGCAAGATAGGCACCGTCTTGCCCCGTAATTCCCGTAATAATCGCTCTTTTCATGTCAATCCACTATCAATTATTGGGTTAGTTCTATTGCCATGAGCCGCATTTTGCGCAACCTTCACGTCACGATTGTCGCGCTCTGCAATAGACAGGCACGAGAGCAGGTCGCCGAAAGAATCCCGCCATGTGGGGACGGGATTTGCCGCAAGCGCTGGCACACCATCGCCATGATCCAGCCATTCGCTAATCGCCCTCGCCAAAAGCACCGGCTCATCCTGCGAAAAGTAGGATACCTTTGCAAGGTTCATCGCCCTGAAGACGGGAAGGTCACGGGCCAGCACCCGCACGCCGTGCCCCAGCGCTTCTACCAGGGGCAGGCCGAAACCCTCCGCGAGAGAAGGGACAATCACACCATGCGCCGAGCGATAGAGGCAATCGAGAAATTCGTCGCTTGCATCGTCAAACCAGAAGAAGCGGCGATCAGGTTCGGAACCGATTGCCATGGGATGGGTCCGGATGCGATCTTGCAACCGTTCCGTACGCCAACCGGGACGACCGACGAAGACCAATACGACGTCTTCGCCTGCCGGTTCGCTCCACAGCAGGTCGAAAGCAGGCAACAGGCAGGAATGTCCTTTGCGGGGCTCGATCGTGCCGACGACTAGTACCAGGCGACTCTTGCTCCAGCCGGCAAGCAGCGAGGCAGCTTCGGCAGACACCCCTTTGCTCGGAATCGTCCGACCAATGTCGCAGCCAAGACGCATGTGATTGACCTGCAGGCCGCCATTTCCGCGCCAAGGTCTTGCTGCAATCCAAGCTTCAAGTTGCCTGGCGACTTCCTGCGAAATGCAGATTATTCTGTCACTGCAGCGCGTCACCACTCGAAGCCAGCGCCGGTAATTGCGCCGGGTGCGGGGATTGAACCAACGGGGGCGCTGTTCGGGCAGCAAATCATACATCACAGTCGCCACGACACATCCTTGGCGTCGCCAGCGGGTAATCTGGCGACGATGGCGGGGTAATATGTTCGCGGCCAAATCCAGTCCAAGAAATATGTCGCCCTTCTCCGCCGAGACCACACCGACCGGCGCTGGCGTGGCAATGGCCAGGCCTGACAACAGAATGGCTTCACAGGGCACATAAGCGTACGGTTCGGTCCGCGTCGCGTAAATGGGGCGCACGACATAGCCGTCTAGATCCGCGTCAAGCAGCGCTCCCAACAAGGCACGGACAACGCGCTGAATCCCCGTCCCGGCATCGCTGCGCATGATCACAGATACGTCAACGAGCAGTTGGTGCGGCAACTTCTGCTTCAAGATTGCGTTTGCTGAAGTTGGGGGTGAATGGACAATTGGCGATATGGCCAATGTCGCCGCCTCATTTGGAGAGGTAGAATTCATAAGCTTCGGCAACGTCTTCAAACATCGTAAGCTTTGTGTCATTGAGGACCGCTGCTCGCTTACAATGCGCTTGAATGTAATTTATGTCGTGCGATACGAAAATCATGGCGCGGTCAGCACGTTTCTCAAACAGCTCAATGTGGCATTTGTCATGAAAACGCTGATCACCAACGGCAATGATCTCGTCAATGAGGAAACAATCGAACTCAATCGTCATCGAGATCGCAAATGCGAGACGTGCCAGCATCCCCGACGAATAACTACTCACCGGCTCGCGCAGATAGCGGCCTAGTTCCGAAAACTCCTCAACGAATGGCACTTTGGCTTCCGGATCGACCCCATAGACTCGACAGATGAAGCGCAAATTGTCCAGCCCGGTCAGAGATGTCTGGAAAGCTCCACCGAAGGCCAGCGGCCAAGACACCGTCATCTTGCGAACAATGCTCCCGCGCGTGGGGTTCTCCACTCCACTAAGCAGGCGAATGATCGTCGACTTGCCCGCGCCATTTCGGCCTAGAATGCCCAACTTTTCGCCCGGATGAACGTCGAAATCTACATCGCGCAACACCACTTTGGTGCCGCTACGCGTGGGATAACTCTTGTAGACATCGCGCACAGTGATCACTTGGGAATAACCGTCCGACTGACCTGACGTAATTTTGCCAAGCCGATTAAAGTAAGCGCACTATTGCATACTACTATGTATGGAACATCGTAATATGCGGTGAATTGAGATCCAAAATATCCGTCACGCAAATATTCCACACAGTTTAGCATCGGCAGATAAAGTAACAACTCGCGCGGAGCCGGCGGGATAATCTCGAGCAGAAAACCGGCGCCTGAAAGAGGGAAAAGAAGGTAGGCCGTTGGATGCCAAAACTTTTCAACCAGTTCCGATTGTTCAGATAACGCACCGAGAAAAATCGCCAGCGCCATGCCGAACCAAGCCAGCAACACCCACGCTATGAACACCTTAAGAACGTCTTCAGGCGGTTCGACCCAGCCGATATAGATGAATATCAAACTCAACATCGAGAACGACATCGTAGCGCCGGCGGCTTCCAACAGGAGGCGTGCGATGAAGATGTCGAGAAGTTTGACATTGCGATGATACATGAGTGCAAGATTAGGCTGAATCGAAGAGATCGCCCGCGCGGGCATGTTCCGCCATAGCAGCACCGAAGAATATCCGCTCAGCGCAAAGACCGTAATCGGCAAGTCCGAACCGTGACGAGCACCCGAAATCGTCCAAAGTGCAGTGATGCCAAGCGTAAACATCATCGGCTCAGCAAACATCCAAAGAAAGCCGATGTTGTGACGGCCAAACCTGGTTAACACTTCACGCATGAGTAGCGCGAAAATCACGCGGCGCTGCAACTGCCACGAGCGCCAAAGCGAAGTGCCAGGCCGCCCGCCCGGGACAGCCGCCGGCTGGTTCATCGACTCCTCCGGTCGCACGGGGCTATCAGTCCCGGTGCTCACGCAATCCGGCCAACAGCATTGACAGCACGCCCCAGGCCACCAGCCCCAAAACTAGCGTGGAAAAGATATTGCGAAGCCGCTTGGGCTCCGCCGGTTCGTCGGGCACGCTAGGCTCCACTATCCGCTCTAGATAAACTTGCTTCCGACGAGCATCGTTGCGCGCACTTTCGAGCGAAGTCATGGCGCTAGCCAATTGCCGATCAGCGAATTTGCTCTCCAGCACTAGCCTTTGATATTCAACACTCGCGCTGGCCAACGATTGCCCGCCCCCGGCAACCTTGGCTATTTCGCGATCTATCTCAGCCGAAATCCCTTCGATACGGGTTCTAAGCACAGGTATCTGAGGGTTTTCCGGTGTATATGCACGCAGTTGCAGCAATTGCGTTTTGGCCGCGATGAACTCATCTTGCAGTTTGGAAATGAGCTGCAACTCGATGCCCGCCTGCTGCTCAGGATCGACTAGACCGCTACGATTGCGGAACGCCGCTAGTGCGAGGGCGGTGCGCTCCGCCTCCTTGCGAGCGCTGCCCACTTCCTCCTGCGAAAAACGGATGAGATCTTGCCGGCTCCGATTGTTCAGCCGATTGACCAGTGCCTCACCCAGATCAAGCAGGCGCTTGTTCATCTCGTACGCGTCCTGCGCACGATAGGCGCGCACTTTCATCGTGCTGATCGAAGAAATGGTATCGTTCTGCACGTCCACCCTATGCTGGAAATAGCGATACTTGCCCTCTTGGGTTTCTCTCCAGCCAAAGGAATAAAAGCGCGCGAACGGATCCAAACCGGGAGCCGAAATCAAGCGATCGACAAAACCATCGCGATTGAGCGCCTTGAGGGCATCTCGTGATTCGACATATTGTTGGACCGCGTAAATTTCATCACCTGCAACCGAAACGCCTGGCGCCTTCAGCAAAGCGCCCAATGCGGACGAGTTTTGCTTATCCGGGCTGCGGACAACAAAATGAGATTCCGACACGTAAACATCGGAAGCAACAAATCCAAAGTATAAGATAGACAAAAATGTCGGGATAGCGACGGTAAGAAGAAATATTGGGTCAATTTTCTTCCGCCAGGCAAAGGGAAAAATACTCATCATTCCTTCCAGGCCATGCACAGTAGGACCATCATGGTATCATAGAGCCATCAGCAGTCGGCACTTGTGTACGAACCTTGCACTACCGTTGCAGTCGTGAGGGCTTTGCCCCACATCCTTCAGGTTTGCAACACCGCTAAGGAACCGGCTGGAAAATCGACCGAGCGGTTGCGCGATAGGGCAGGCCTGAGTTGGGCCAAGCATTGTAGACGCCGCCAAGCCGGTGCGCACAGCCCGGTTGCCGGAAATCGCGCAACTAATTTAGCTGGCGGCTATCACCCTCCCCCCTTCACCACCCCATCAATCGCCAGCAGCTGCCGCATCAGCGGCTCGAACGCGTCGAGCGGCAGGGCGTTGGGGCCGTCCGACAAGGCCTGGTCCGGATCGGGGTGGGTTTCCATGAACAGGCCGGCAATGCCCGCCGCCACGGCCGCGCGGGCGAGCAGGGGGACGAATTCGCGCTGTCCGCCCGATCGTTCGCCGAGGCCGCCCGGCTGCTGGACCGAATGGGTCGCGTCGAACACCACGGGGCAGCCGGTTTCCGCCATGATGGCGAGGCCACGCATGTCGGACACCAGCGTGTTGTAGCCGAACGAGGTGCCACGATCGCATAGCAGGAAGGCATCGGTCTCGTGCCCCGCCGCGCGCGCCGCATTGCGGGCCTTGGCCACGACCTGGCGCATGTCGCCCGGCGCCATGAACTGGGCCTTCTTGATGTTGACCGGCTTGCCCGATGCGGCAACGGCGGCGATGAAATCGGTCTGCCGCGCGAGGAACGCCGGCGTCTGGAGCACGTCCACCGCCTGCGCCACCGCCGCGACCTGGCCGGCTTCGTGGATGTCGGTCAGCACCGGCAGCCCGGTCCGTTCGCGGACCTTTTCCAGGATACGCAGCCCTTCATCCATGCCGAGCCCGCGAAACGACTGGTCCGAAGTGCGGTTCGCCTTATCGAAGGAGCTCTTGAAAATCAGGAAGAGGTCCAGCTTGTCGGCGGTGGCGGCCAGGCGTTCGGCCACGCTCAGGGTAAGATGTTCGTTTTCGATCACGCAGGGGCCGGCGATTGCGAAAAGTTTCGAATCAGCACCGATATCGCGTTCGCAAAGCCGCATGAGGAATTCCGCCACCTTTCGAGATCCGGGCGAGACCACCCGATTCAGATACGAATAAACTTGATTTCAACGATCTGGCCCTCATGGATAAGCAAGGCCATTTTGGCAATTTCTCTTGTTACAAATATCTGAAATACATGCAAAACGACCGCTCCGCACGGCACCTGGCAAGGCCTTGAGCGAACAGTGTAGAGAACAAGGTGGAAATGAAGATCGAGAATTTCCGGCCGGTTTACACGGCTTCCGCATTGAAAACGCTGGAGATCGAGCTTCAGGCGCTGAAGACCTTGAAAGGCGTGCTGCAGACGCAGCGATTCGGGCACTCGCTCGACATGGCGATCGATGCCATGGTGCAGACCAAGGGCCGCGTCATCGTCAGCGGCATGGGCAAGAGCGGGCATATCGGCCGCAAGATCGCCGCGACCCTGCGCTCGACCGGCACCTCATCGGTGTTTCTCCACCCGGGCGAGGCCAGCCACGGCGATCTGGGCGTCATCACGCAAGGCGATGTCGTGTTGGCCATCACCTGGTCGGGGGAAACCGCCGAACTGCGCGACATCTTCGATTATTGCCACCGCCTCGGCTCCAAGCTGATCGTGGCGACGGCGCATCCCGACAGTTCGGCGGCGCGGGCCGCAGACATCTGTCTGGAACTGCCACAGGTGCGCGAAGCTTGCCCCAACGATCTGGCACCCACATCGTCCACCACGCTGCAGCTTGTACTGGGCGATGTGCTGGCGGTGGCGCTGATCGAAGCGCGCGGCTTCACCCCTTCCGACTTCCGGGTGTTCCACCCGGGCGGCCGGCTGGGTGCGCAGCTTTCCACCGTGGCGCACGTCATGGGCACCGGCAGCGCGATCCCTAAGGTCACCCGGCACGCGACGCTGTCGGGCGCCACGCTGGAAATGAGCCGCAAGCGCTATGGCGCGACGGCGGTCGTCGACGATGCCGAGCGGCTGATCGGCGTCTTCACCGATGGCGACCTGCGCCGCTGCATCGCGGTGCATGACCTGAACGATGCGATCGGCCTGCACATGTCGCCCGATCCGGTAACGGTATCGCCCGACATGCTCTGCTCCGACGCCCTGCGCATCCTCAACGAAAACGCGGTGTCCGTGCTGTTCGTGATCGAAGGCGAACGGCTGGTGGGCGTGGTGCACATGCACGATATCGTCAGGGCCGGCATTGCCTGACTTAGGAGCCGGTTCCGGAAAGGATTTCGGTCCGGACATCATCGTCATCCCTGCCCGTTTCGGGTCCACCCGCCTGCCCGGCAAGCCTTTGTTGCCCATCGCCGGCCGAACGCTGCTGGACCGGGTCGTGGCCATCGCGCGGACGGCGGCGGCACAGGCCGGCGATTGCGAGGTCGTGGTGGCGACCGATGACGAACGGATCGCCGCGCATGGCCGCGACCTTGGCGTCGATGTCGCCATGACCTCGACCGATCTCGATTCCGGCTCAGTCCGCGCCTTCGCGGCGGCACGTGCACGCCAGGCGCCGCCCGCATTCGTCGTCAATCTCCAGGGAGACGCGCCGTTCACGCCCGCCGCGATCGTGGCCGGGCTGCTGGAGGTCCTGCGCCAGCGCACGGCCGCTGTCGTGACGCCGGTGTTCCAGCTCGACTGGCCCCGGCTGGACCGCCTGCGCGCGCACAAGCGGACAGCCCCTTTCAGCGGCACGACTTGCGTACGCGCCCCCGATGGGCGGGCGCTGTGGTTTTCCAAGACCATCCTGCCCGCCCTGCGCGGCGAAGACGGTTTGCGGGCACAACCGCTTTCTCCGGTCTGGCAACATCTCGGCCTTTACGGATATAGCTTCCCGGCCCTGGAATGGTTCGCATCGGCGCGGGCCAGCCAGTACGAGAAACTGGAAGGTCTGGAACAGTTGCGCTTCCTCGAACATGGCTGGGCGATCGACACGATCGCCGTGGACGTCCCTCCGCATGTCCTTTCCGGAATCGACACGCCCGCAGACCTGACGCTGGCCGAAGAGGCCATCGCCCGGTTCGGCGATCCCTATCCCGCGTAAGCGCCCGCGTGTTCGTCATCGTCCGCCACGGCAAGACCTTTGCCGCCGGGGAAGCACCGCGCCGCATCGGCGCGCGCACCGATCTTCCGCTGACTGACGAAGGCGAACAGGAAGCCCGCCGGCTGGGCGACCACTTCGCCGAATTGGGCTGGCGTTTCGGCCGCGCGCTGGTTTCTCCGCTGCTCCGCGCCCAACAGACTGCAGCGCCCGTCCTGGCGGCGCAAGGCACGGCCATCACGCCCGAGCCCGCCGATTTCCTTGCCGAGATCGACCACGGACCGGACGAGAACAAGACCGAGGACGCCGTGCTGGCGCGAATCGGCCACGCTGCACTGCACGCATGGGACCACGCCGCCGAACCGCCGTCCGGATGGATCGTGAATGCACCCGCGCGCATCGCGGCCTGGGCGGATCTGCTTGCGCGCCCACCCGCCGATCCTGATGCCCCGGTGCTGCTGGTGACGAGCAACGGCGCCGCCCGCTTTGCGCTGCTCGCCGATCCGGCCTTGCGCGAGGCTGCCGCAGCGCTGCCTTCGCTGAAGCTGCCCACGGGCGGCTATGGCATGATCCGCCGCAGTTCGGACGGTCGGCTTGAAGTTCCCGTGTGGGGCCAGCGCCCTTGAGCGCAACCGGCCCCCAGCCCTTGCTGCGCGCGCCGCCGTTTCCAGGCCTTGATGCAGGAGTCACGATCGCCGGCATTGCCTCCGCGTCGCCGGAAAACAGCGATCCGGCAGCGCTGTTCGCCCGTATCCGCGCGGCGCGAGTCGGCGGCGCGTTCTGGGAAAGGCCCGCCGCGCTTTCTCGCCCTGCCACGGTCGTCCTGCGCCCCCGCTCGCCCGATGAAGCCGCAACGCTGGCCAGCGGTCTCAACCAGCAGGAAGCGGCAGAGGCACTGTGGATCACACCCGCTCGCGCGGATGCAACCGATCCGTGGTCCGCACTCGGCGGCGCAGGCTTGCTCGTCGCGCACGGCGATGACGAATGGGTCGCCCTGGCGTGCATCGCCGGCGTACCCGTGCGCGTTCTGTCA
>APMI01071062.1_pt1 | contig 15205 bp, 9 predicted proteins | sample 667938 | NCBI WGS metagenome assembly APMI01 (sample SAMN01084076, study PRJNA167559) | wastewater metagenome | biome: Wastewater | place: Denmark: Ejby Moelle, Odense | collected 2011-11-28 | reverse complement strand
CACGACACGGTCAACCGCCCGCACGCTCGCAAAGGTTGGGCAAGCCGACCTCGATCTTGAGGGGCTCGCTAGCCACAATGCTCGGCTTGCCGAGCTTGCGGAGGTCGAGCGCCGCGTTCGCGCCAACCTCCCAGCAGGGGTTCTGACACCGCGCGACTTGCGCGATGCCGCAATTGCGCACGCGGCCCATGCGGCTGCAGCGCTCGGGTCAATCGATATCGATCAGCTCAGTGAGATTGCATCGGTCTGGCGTCCGCTTCTTGCGACGCTCGCGAAGACGGTCCCACTCGCTTGGCGCAATCCTGGAACCTCCGATGCGAACTGGTTTCCGGGCCAGTTAATTACCAGCGACCGCGAGATGGCTGCGGACATATCCTTAGTTTCCTGCGCGAACCCGCGCGCCGAAGCAGTCGAAGCGCTACGTTGGATGCGTGAACTCATTGCCTCTGGCCGCGCGCGACCCGATGAGATCGCGATCTGTGCCACGGCCACCGAGGACTGGGACGAGCACTTCCTGGTTCTCGTCGCGGACGCGGATCTCCCACTCCATTTCTCGCACGGCGTGCCGGTCCTCGCATCGCGCGAGGGACAAGCGTGCGCCGCACTTGCCGACGTCCTGCTCAACGGGCTTGGCCAGGATCGCCTCCGGCGACTGTTCGGCCATGCCGCGGGTCGAAGCCGTGCCTTGGCCGACTTGCCTGCGGACTGGTCGCTCGGCCTCCAGCCTGGTGCGGCGCTGTTCGAGATTGATCAGTGGCAGCGCGCGCTTGACGAGGCGACCGGCCGCCGCGCCGACGCAGGCGATCCAAGACCGGTCGTGATGCCCATTCTGCGGCTGCTTGCGAGTGGCCCCGAGGCGGCTGCGCAGGCCGGCGCGATGCTATTGGGCACAGCGGCCCGTGCGCTCTGGACCGAGGCGCTTCGACGCGCGCCGGCCGAAGGGCTCGAATTCTCACTAGAGGACTTGCGGCTGCCCGATGGACGCGATCCAGGCGCGAGCGCTGTCTGGTGCCCGGCGAGCCACCTTGCAGGTGCGCCGCGTCCCTGGGTGCGCCTGCTCGGCATGACATCGCGCTCTTGGCCGCGCCGCACGGCCGAGGACCCACTGATACCGGCCCACATCCTGCCGCGCTCTGTGCTTGACCCTGATCCCGTCGCCGAGCAAGATCGACGCGCCTTTGCCGTCATCACCAGTCAGGCGGCGCGCGGCTGCGTTCTCTCGCGAAGCCGGCGTAACGCTCAAGGTGGGCAGTTGTCCGCCAGCCCGCTGATCCCGCAGAGCGCATCTTTGCAGATCCTGAAGCGGGCGCGCATTCCGCAGCATGCATTCAGCGAGGCCGATCGTCTTCTTGCACGGCCGGACGAAGCGGCGACATCGCCGGCGCTCACCGCAGCCAATCTCTGCTGGCGCAACTGGCGGCGCCCGATCGTCACCGCCCACGATGGCCAGGTTCGCGCAGACCATCCCCAAATCGTCCGCGCAATCGGTGATGTCCAGTCCGCCACCTCCTTGCGGCTGATGTTGCGCGATCCGCTCGCCTTCGTCTGGCGCTACGCGCTGGGCTGGCGCGCGGTCCCAGAAGACGATCAGCCCCTCACGCTGGACGCACGCTCTTATGGTGAGCTGGTCCATGAGTTGCTGAAGCGCACGGTTGATGCGCTCGAACCTGTGCCGGGCTATGCGCGTGCGTCCCGGGAGGAAATCGAAGCTGCGCTCGCGACCTCGACGGAGACGGTCCGCACGCATTGGCCACTCAAGCGATCGGCGCCGCCCGCGTTGCTCTGGAAACACACGCTCGCTGCCGCAGCTCAGCTCGCCCTCAAGGCACTGACGCTTGACGAGACGTTCCAACCCGGTACGCGAAGCTGGACGGAGCTTGCTTTCAGTCAAGCTGGCGATGGTGCGATGGCACACGATCTACCCTGGCGCCCCGATTCCCTTGTTACGATTCCCGGTACCCAGGTGCGCATCCGAGGCAATATCGATCGGCTCGATCTCACCGGCGACCGTCGCGGCGTGCGCGTGTCGGACTATAAGACCGGCGTAGAACCGCGCCGAGCGGAGGAGATCGTGCTTGGCCGCGGTGCGGAGCTTCAGCGCGTCATCTATTCGGTCGCGGCCAGTCAGTTGCTCCCCGACAATCCGCGCGTGATCGCGCGCCTCGTCTTTCTCGGCAACAAAGAGCCGAGGCCCTATCGCCTACCGGACGTCGACCAGGCGATCGCCGAACTCGGCGGGCATGTCACGGCGGCCATCACCCTCCTGCGCGGTGGCCATGCCCTGCCTGGCCCCGACGCTCAGGAAGAGCACAATGACTTCCGCATAGCCCTGCCGTCGTCGCCAGCAGCCTATCTTCAGCTCAAGAACGGCGCGTTCATGCGCGCTTTCGGAGGGTTTGCACGAGTGTGGGGCTGCCGATGACACTCGCCGACGATCCCGCACGGCTTCGCATCCTGACTGATCTCGACGCCACGTTGCTCGTCGAGGCCGCCGCCGGCACCGGCAAAACGGCGCTAATGGCCGGACGCCTGACCATGCTGCTCGCGCGTGGCACCGAGCCCGGCGCGATCGCCGCGATCACTTTCACAGAGCTTGCCGCGAGCGGGCTGGCGACGCGCGTGCAACGCTATGTCGAGGAGCTGCTTGCGGGACGTGTGCCTCAACCTTTGCGGCTTGCTCTGCCCAACGGACTAAACGTGGACCAACGACGCGCACTTTCCGGTGCAGCGGCGAAGCTCGACGAACTGACAACCGCCACCATTCACGCATTTTGCCAGACGATCATCTCCAGCTATGCGGTTGAGGCCGACATTGATCCGGGCGCGCGCATTCTTGACGCCGTTCAGGCGGCGGCGGCCTTCGATTCCGTCTTCGAGCAGTGGCTGAAACGGCGATTGAATGCGCCCGAGCGGCCAGGCGATGCCATCGCGACACTCTCGCGCGATGATCCGCGTCGCATCGTCGATACTCTTCAGGAACTCGCACGCTTCCGTCTCAGATATCGCGGCGCACGCGCTCTGCCCGCCGAGCTCGGCGGTCGGCCCGACATCGACCTGGTCGACGCCGTCGCGGACTTCCGACGCTGGATTTCGTCGCAGCCGGTCGAGCCCAAGACCCTAGAATTGGTCGGAGAGCTTGAGACGCTCGCCAACTTCTACGCCGGTAGTTTCGACCCTCCACCGGATTTTGCCACGCTCTGGCGTCTCGCCCATCCGCCACAGCTCGCGTGCATGCGCCGACACAGTTTCGATCTTCTCACGCCGAGACGGAAATCAGCTTGGGAGCGTGTCGCGGGCAAAGAGCGAGGCGCGCTCCTCAATGAAGAGGCGACCGCATGCTTTGAGCGGGTCAATCGCTGCTACCGGACCGTTCTTGGTCGGTTCGCGACCGCGCTTGTCGCCCAGCTTGCGGCCGAGCTCGACGAAGTACTCGATGACTACGCCGCCTTCAAACGGGCCGCTGCAGTCTTGGACTTCGACGACTTGCTCGAGAAGGCGCGTGCGCTGGTGCGCCAGCATGACGACGTGCGCCGCGCGCTTGGAGAACGCTATCGCCACATCTTCGTCGACGAATTTCAGGACACCGACCCTGTTCAGACAGAGATCCTCTTCGGGATCGCGGGGAAGGATCGCGCCGGACGCTGGCAGGACAGCGTGCTGCGTGCCGGGGCTTTATTCATGGTCGGTGACCCGAAGCAGGCAATCTATCGCTTCCGAGGCGCCGATATCGGCTCATACTCGCAGGCGCGCGCCGCTGTTGAGCGGCAATTGCCGGAAAATATCGTTCAGGTCACCGCCAATTTTCGTTCGCGTCCCGACATCCTTAGGCACATCAACCGCTGCTTCGCGCGCCCGTTGTCGGGAGAAGGCCAGCCCGGTTACGTGCCGCTCACGTCGACGCTCGGCGACCCCGATCATGATCTGCCCTGCGCGGCGCGAATCACAGTGGATGTGCCGCCTGATTCTCGGCCCGCTCAAATCCGCGACGCGGAGGCCGAAGCCGTTGCCGATCTCTGCACCCGCCTTATCGGCAATCTCCCTATCCGCGACGAGGACGGCGCAATCGTACCGCTCACTGCCGGCGGCATCGCCCTGCTTGCGCCAACTGGCGCCGAGCTTTGGCGTTATGAGCGCGCGCTCGAGCAGCGCGGGCTGCCGATCGCCTCGCAGGCCGGCAAGAGTTTGTTCCGCCGGCAAGAAGTGCAGGACCTGCTCGCGCTAGCTCGCGTACTCGCCGACGCTGGCGACACATTGGCCTTCGGCGCGCTGCTGCGTGGCCCACTGGTCGGGCTTACTGAGGAGGAGCTACTCGACATCACCGTGGGTCTTCCGCCGCATCTCGATCGCGCCGAAGCGCCCCAGCGCTTCTCGGTGCTGACCGATGTCGATCATGTCGCCCATCCTCTGGCACGTCGCACGCTCGCGATCCTACAAGACCTCAGAAAACGCGTGCGGGCGACCACGCCTGCGCTGCTCTTGGCCGAAGCGATCGAACGCCTCGCGGTCCGTGCAACCCTCGCCGCGCGCGAGGGTGATCGTAGTGCGCGCGCGGCCGCCAATCTCGAAGCGTTCCTGGAACGTGCGCGGCCTTACGGTGTGCGAGGCCTCAGGAAGTTCGTTCGGGATCTCGCCCGGGAATGGCGCGACGGCGTGCCCCACAATGAGGGACGAGTTGATGCGGAAGGCGATGCGATCGAAATCATCACGATCCACAGCGCTAAGGGTCTCGAATGGCCGGTGGTAATTCCGATCAACACCGGCACCTTGCTGCGCTCGCGCGAGGCATTCGTCTACCGCGCCGACGACGAAACACTGCATTGGCTGATTGGCGACGTGGTTCCGCCGGAACTGCTTCGCGCACTCGAGTCTGAAGACGATAGCTTGGCCCGCGAGCGGGAGCGCCTCTGGTATGTCGCCTGCACGCGCGCCCGCGAACTTCTGATCGTTCCGGAATTGCCTCAGGCTGAGCAGCGGTCCTGGGCACGGATCGTTGATCTTGCGCATCGGGACTTGCCGCAGCTTGTCCTGTCGCACTTGACGCCGGTCGCCCGCGTGACCGACGTCGCGCCTCCGAATACGCAGACGCCGGAGCTGTTCGGGGCAGAGCGTGCCGCGATCGCCGCCGCGGCGATGCCGCTCCAGTGGCTGCGGCCAAGCGATCACGATCCTGATCGAGCGCCAAGAGGTGAGGCGATCGCGATGGAGCCTGGCGAAGCCCCAGAAACCGAATTGCCGGTCGGCGCCGGCCGCGTGCGGGGCCTTATTCTCCACAAGCTGATGGAGGAGATGCTTACCGGCGAACTGGCCGAGGAGATGCCGGTCGTCGCTGCACGTGCGCGAGTGCTGATGACGCAGCTTATAATTGATGCTGACAACGGAGCGAAGCTTCCGGACCCAGAGGAAATAGCGGTGACCGTCGCGCGCACCCTTGCACTGCCCGAAATCGCCGCACTCAGGCCAAGCCTCGCTCCGGAGTGGCCAATTTATGCGATGCTCTCGGCTTCACCCGCGGCGACTGCGCTGGCTGGGCGGATAGATGCCATCGCTGTTCAAGATGGTCAGCCTGCCGTTGTCCTGGATTGGAAGAGCGATGTCGCGCCCAGCGAGCAGGATAGGCGCGATCATGCCGCTCAGCTGAGCGACTATCTTCGTGCCACAGGAGCACCTCGGGGCGCCGTGGTTTACATGACGGATGGCGTCATTCGGTGGGTCACGACTAGAACGCCACGGTAAAATTCGTGAGGCGGTCTTTTGGACGCTCCCGATCGGGGCTGCCCACCCGGCTAAGCACTGCAAACGGGTTGCGTTATGACGGCGTGGCTTTCACGACGGCAGATTTTTGGGGGTCATACCGATCTTCGTCGTAGTCTGTAGGAAAATCGGCGAGCTCGGTCTGCTTTGTATTTATCAGGCGTTTTGGCTGCGCCTGATGATAGATGGCGAAAGGTTCTCTTTCCACCTTGAACAAAGAACTCAGCAATTTCAGCGCAATTGGCGCGCAGCGCGTTGACAATTTGGACGCAGCCCAAAATACGTGTCAGATACTAATCGTCGAGTTGACTCTCGAACTTCATTAGGAGGAACTCGGCTATGCCAGGCCCTTCCAAATGGAGGCCGATCTCGTCGAGAGGATTATCCGGTGAACCCGACTGAGAGCCCCAATTCATCGTGCTCACCACGACGTGATCTCTGTCCCACAAAAGAAACTTTGCATGGACTTGCGGATCCTCCACGGCGATCAGATCGACTACACCATGTAGCCGTTCGCGGTGGGCCTTGACGTGCCGCCGTTTGATCGGCCCGGTCTGGCGCGAGTAGTAAACACGGACGTCGTCGAGTCGGCGTCCTGCGATTTCGGCGGGGTTAAAGATCGCCGGCACCATGGGAGCTCCGACCTTGTTGGTACAGCAGACAAATCGCTCTTCGGCTTCGTGAGCAACCCTCCGAATCAATCGCTCATGATCGTCAGCCTGGAGAATGCTCATCCGAACTGGAATACTCCCTCCAGCATCGGCGCTAGATGTTAAGGCGCTCCGCGAGCGCCTTAAATCCGATGCTATGAATTGGAGCGTCTCAATCGAACGGCTGGCGCTTGAAAGAGGTGACACGATAGAACGCAAAAGATCCAGGCCCGCCGCGGCCGCGCGGTTCTCTGTCAGCTCGACAGACACCTCCAAGGCAGAAAAGGGCGACGACAGCCAATTGGAGGAGCCGAGCACGACGACAGCGCCGCCGTGGCCGTCATCCGCGGCAAGGCATTTCACATGGCTTCGAACAGAATCGCGCTGCGTGAACACAAAGCCACGCGCGCGACGGACCGACGAGAGCCGCATATTGAGCTCCTGCATCGCGATCGCGTTCTTTCTGTCGGTGTCTAGCGCAGTACCGTAGAACAAGTGGCAGCGCACGCCACGCTGCGCAGCCTGTTCAAGAGCTTTTCGAATGCGTTCATGTTGCTCCGTGTATTTTTCGCCGTGAGGCGTCACAAAAGTCGAAAGTACGAAAACGTCTTCCTCGGCCTGACCCACGATGCGTTCGAAGCATTCGAGATGCTGTTCGCCGCCGACGATCAATTGATCGGTGCCAATCATCGTATCGACGGTCACTGACCGGCTTGGCTGCGGATCGCTAGCTTCCGGCAGAATACCAGTCCTGATTGTTGCTTGAAGAGCGCCGATCAAGTCCTGGCTGGCCCCCTCAGGGAGCAATCCGTTCTTGACGTCGTTCAGTTCGATCGCGAGATATTTTCTTTCGAGAACGGAGTTGATCGTTTGAACGCCGCGCAGCCATTCGCCGGGACGGAGCATGCCGGCGACGAGCTGCGTTACGCGGACCGCCATTGTGTCATCGGTCTCATCTGGGCCCGGAGGAAAGTTGACCTTGTGATCTGTATGGGTCATCCGATAGAGTGGAGCGGTCTCGACGTCGCGGTTGCGAAAGACCGAGTGTCCGACCTTCTCCAGCACTAGACTGATGTGAATCTCCCGATCTTCAGTTCGCTCCGGCAAGGCGCCACCCAACCGGATGAAGTCTTGACCGACGCCGCTTGTCGCCAATTGAGGGACAGGAGCCAGGCGAAGCTCGACCAGGCCGAACTGCATCAACCGCGCGATGGTCGAGCCCGCGACCTGGCTTGGAATCCCGAGCGACGTTGCCACCTCTTCGATCGTTTCTGGGGTGCGATCGAGCGCGAGCAGGATCATTTCTTCGATTGGACTCCATCCCCATGTGCGTTGAACGATGGCGCGCGCGCGATAGTGCCAAGCGGGAAGGTAGATTTTCACGCCGGAAGCCTCCCGTTCTCGTCGATCGCGACGATGGATGCGCCTTTCACCTTAATGCTAGGAGCATCCTTCCTGACGAGCTCGTAATCGGTCCCGGCGAGGGTCGCGAGCTCCTTCAGCATCTTTCGTAGGAATTCAAGATCGTCCTTTTTTGCATCCGGATCGATTCCTTCGACCACTTCGCGAATGAAGCGCTGGCTTGTGGCAAGAATCAGCTTTTGCTTGGCGCGGCTGAGCAGCACATTCATGCGCTGTGGGCTTTTGACGAATCCGAGCGCGCGCGATCCCACCATGACATTGTTGCGCGTAAGGCTGGCGGCCACGACATCGGCTTCGCCACCTTGGAAGCTATCGCTGGTAAAGACGAACTCACCATTACTGCGCGGGCTCGCGAAGCCGAACAAGGTCTTGTCTTTCCTGACTTGGCCGCGCAGTAAGCGCTTGAACCATCTCACCTGCGCCGCGTAGGGCGAGATGATCACGAGGGTCGGTCGGCGGCCGTCCGCGCCAACTATCGGCCGCAACCCTTTCAAGGCCGCTATCAAGGCCTGCGCCTCAAGCTCGTTGCGGAATGATCGCTCCACTTTGTGTTCGAAATGTCGCCGTTTTGACATGCTGAGGGGCGGAAAATCGAGAAGAACGATTGGAGAGGTGAGGTACGCGACCGTGGACGTGACCGTTAGCGTGCGACGCTTGACGCGGTCGGAGGGAGCGAGCTTTCTGTCATAAAAAGTATTCGAGACGAGATCGCCGATGGCGGGGTGCATGCGGCTCTGTTCCAGCAGCGTGTTGACGATCGTGCTCGGACGCCCCGTGTCCTTTTCGCGCTCAATTTCGCGCTCAGCTATTGATCGAAACGGTTCTTCAAGACGCGCCGCTGTTGCGAGAGCCTCCCTCATCAGATGTTCGCTCGACTTAACTGTATCAAGCGCCTCAGTAACTTCCGGCGGTAGATCGGAGATGGTTTCAAGCCGCTCCTTCGCGTCCCGCAGCAGATCAACTGCGCGCTCGGGATCGTAGAATTGTTGCCGCTGGGCGGCATCGAATGGAGAGAGTTGGTTGTGATCGCCAACCATGATTCTTCTGTTGCCCAGCAATAGCGCGCCGATCAGTTCCGCACCGTTGGCGCGGGCCGCTTCTTCGACGATGACCCAGTCGAATTGATCGCCATCGGCAATCATCTCCTCGATGATGTGCGACGATGTCGTGGCAAGCGTGACATCGGAAGAGCGCAGCAGCAGATTGTCGGTATCGCGAAATACGCGTTCCGCAACCGTCGCTTCCGACGCATCAACGGGCCGGAGCGCCTGCTTGATTTGATAGCGTTGGTTGACCATCATGCTTTCAGCGGCGTGGTCGACCGTCGAAACGGACCTAAGAAGATCAACGGAGCTCGCACGCAAGGAGCTGACTTCATCGGTCGATCGTGTCCGCTCGACACGAACGACGATCTTCGTGCCGCTCGCCAGTGTCGCCTTGAGTTCGTCCTCCATTTGAATCAAGGTCTCGTGGTTTTGCGCCGACACTAGAAGCCTTGCGTCCGGTGTTTTGTCCAGAATGCTTTTGACAAGATTCGAAATTAGGAACGTCTTGCCGACGCCAGGAGGGCCAACAACGACATTGATGGACTTGCCTGATACGATTGCGTCCCATGCCACCTTTTTCGAACCGTCCATCTCGTCCGGCGGCACCGCATTCGGGGTCGCAATATCACGTAATACTTCGTCCAGCGCGACCTGCGCCGGATCGTCAATCGCTCTCAAGAGTTCAATATTCGTCCGGGCCGCCACAATATTTTGAAGGCGGCGGCGAATTGCGCGTTCAAATCCACCATCTCTTCGAGGACGAAGAAAAAGAAGCTGCCCCGGTACAACAGCTTCGCTTGTCGCGAACGTGAACGGTAGGCGGCCGTCGACGACACCGCCCGTTCCCTCATAACTGAGTTCCGGAAATCGCTCCCGATCGCCGGCGAGCGCGTCGCTGCGTGAAAGAGTCCAATTTGGTTTGCCGTCGTCGTACTTCAATTCGCGCGCCAAGGCGTCGTATGCCGGGCGCAGTCCCATCAGCTTGCGTCGCATGTCCCGGTCGGGATCTTCGCGGGAGGCGATCCAGGCCAAATCTGAATCCCCGCCGGACGGCGGGTGAAGCACTTCGACGGGATAGATTCGGAATTGCTCCCGCAGCCAAGTAAAGGCTTCGAGAAGAATGAGGGCGTACCAAGTGGGAATCTCTTCGACTGATCGGCTCACTCCTGTTGTGACACTCGCGTCAATCCACGGTTTGGCGCCAGGGCCAAGCCTGCGTACTCGCTCTTCGGCGCTTCTCCGAGTTCGCGCAAGATGAATCCGGTGGCGAACCTCGACGGCATCATAGATGTAGTCGTCAGGCCGCCTCTTGTTGGCGTTCTCGATCATGCCGACATAGTCATCGATGACTTTCACGCCATACGCGGCAAGGTCGGTGACGATACGCACGAAGGCCTCATCTACGACAACAGTGCGTACCGTTGGTCCGCTGAGATCCTCTTCGACAAAACGGAGGACCGCATCCCTATCGTCAGCCGGGATGGTGCCCGATGTAAGCGATGCAAGGTCGCTTTGGGTAACCTGGGTGGAAGGGTAGAGAATTAGCTCGCCTTCGCCGCTTGACCCCGACCGGTCAAGATCGGCCACGACCTCGGCGATCTCGTTTAGCACGATACTTCCGTCGAAAAGCTGGTAGCGTGGCGGATCGGCAAGACGATTAAGCATGCGTCGCTCGATCGACAGCAGGGAAGGACCGCCGCCGTCCTCGGTCAGGCCGAGGATCCGCGACGCTGCCTGCCCAAGATCACTCCAGTCCCGGCGAAACGAGACGGTGCCGGAGGGCCGCAGCAGATGTCCCGCGCCGCCCACATCGCCGTCGGCAATGTGTACGCACGCTTCGTAGCCGCCGAGTCGGAAATCCTCTTTTTCATCGCTATGCGAAAAGATCGTATGTTCGCTGACAGCGCCGTGCACGATGCCCGCATCATGACAAAGTGCAAGTCCTTCAGCTACGCGCAAGATATTGCGCCAAAACATCTTGCGGCCGGTCGTCGTAAGCAGCCGGCCTTCTCGCGCTCGAACCCTGTGCAATGACCCGCAGATCGGACTGCCAGGATCAACCATTAAGATACCGATCTCTTCCTGGTCCTCGACGATCTCAAGAACCTCGACCAATAACTGGCGCGCACGGCGTGACGACAGAACACGCCGGACACGCCTGAGGCCGTGCGTGATGAGCCGCTTCAGGTCCTCGTCCAGCGGGGTTCCGGTCTTCTTGAACAGACGAAGAAGATAGTCCTCGCCGTCGGCGATGCCGGTGGCAAAACGAAGTTGAGAATTCCAACCTTCGGTGCCGCTCGAAAACGCGGTATCAGCAAACTTGAATCGTGCGTCGAGCGTCGCTTTGCCTTGCATGGTAGCTCGCGCCATAGCGCCGTAATCCATCCTTGAAACAGTACAAATGCGGTGATTCGTATATGATAGCGCAGTATATGCTTTGGGTCAGAGTTATCGACTGCAAAGCGATATTTTGCGCGTTTTCCCAAGCATGCTCTGTGTAAATTGGGGGAGTGGATGGCACCTATTGCAAGCAGCAACGAGATGCGGTTGGACCCGCCAAATCAAGCCAGCATGAGTGGCAATTGATCATCATCGAGCCCTGACCCAACAAACCCCCGAAACAGAGATACCGATTAACCGGATCGGCCTCTTTGGCGGCATAAGTTGCGCTAATAGTTCAAGAGCCAGGCTAGAGAGATCGTCCGCGGTGTCGTTCATGCGTACGGACGTGCTGCGAGTGATCAGCTCGAAATCTGAAAAGGATCGCCGTTTGGCCTCGCGCGCCCGTCGCCTCGCAGTGTTGCCGGACCTTGTCGACCAGTGGGCGCAGTTCGATGGTCAGCGCTTCGTGGTCTGCCAAGTCCCGCGAAACGTGCTTTCGGCGCCGACGGACCTTCGGATTCGGTTGGCACGGACAGGACGCTCGTCAATCCCCCGCGAGATCCAGTAATAATACGCCCCAGCTTTCCCAAAATTGGCGTTCATGAACTCGAGCGACTGATTGCGCATATTCATGCCGGTGAAGATGCCAAGGCCATGCATCTTCGCACTGGTCGCCGGTCCGATTCAATGGAATTTGCCGACTGGGAGATCCTGAACGAAGCTCGGCCTCATCTTTGGCGTGATCACGAACTGTCCGTTGGGCTTCCGTTGGTCGGACGCAAGTTTTGCCAGGAACTTATTGTAAGAGATGCCGGCAGACGCGGTCAGGCCTGTCTCGCTCAGGATCTTGACTCTAATCAAGGTCGCGATCTCTGTCGCGATTGGGAGGCCTTGGATGTTCTCGGTGACATCTAGGTAGGCCTCATCTAACGACAGGGGCTCAATGACGTCAGAATGCTCCGCGAAGATTGTCCGGACGTGTCGAGAGACCTCCTTGTAGACTTCGAAGCGCGGCGGCTTTACGAAAATTAGCTCTTTGCATTGCCGTTTGGCTGTCACTGACGGCAATGCCGACCTAACTCCAAACTTTCGCGCCTCATAGCTCGCTGCAGCTACGACACCGCGCTCTTTCGATCCCGCCCACAGCGACTGGCTTGCCACGCAAGTCCGGATTGTCCCGCTGCTCCACTGATGCGTAGAAGATGTCTATATCGACAGAATGATCTTGCGCTGATGCGGTGCTGGCCCCGTTTGGTAGTCGGTCTCGTCCGTCACGTCGTCGGCCCTATTGGGTCTTCCTTGACGCCGCGAGCGACGACCCGGAGGCTTCCGTCCGGAAGCGGCCTTTGCAATTTCAGTACTTCGTCCGCAGGGGCCGTCATCCAGGTCTCGACTTCATCTGGCGTTGTCAGGATCACCGGCATCGCCTTGGGGTGGATGGCGCCGACCTCGGCGTTGGGCTCCGTCGTGAGGAACGCGTAGAGGTCGTTGGTCGTCTCGCCTTCCTTGACCTTCCGGACGGACGTCCAGTTGGTCCAGATACCGGCGAAGCAGGCGAGGGGACGTGTCTCATCGAGCGCGAACCAGATATCACCGCCCTCGGCCTTGTTGAACTCGCTGAACGAGTTGAACGGCACCACGCAGCGATTTTCAGTCCCCAGCCATCGCGTCCAGTGCTTGCTCTTCACATTGCGGATGTTGGTCGTGCCGCCGTCCGGCTCCATTCGCAGCAATTCCTTGAAATCCACTGCCTTGCCCTTGGCCTGCAGCTTCTCGGCTCGCTTCTTCGTGGCGTCCATCAGCGCCTTTGATGACGACGGCATTCCCCATCGCGCCGTAGCGAGCTCGCGGCCCTCCACTCCGTTGCGCACGATCGGTGCCTTGTAGTCGGGAAAATCCCCCGGCATCGGCGCCAGATTTCCAACGTATCGGTTGACAACGCGGAACAGCGCGTTGATCGCGGCTTGATTGGTCGTGATCGAATAAAGATTGCACATCGGTCAGGATTCGGCTCGAGGGTGGCGCGGCTGCCAGGTCAACTGTAGCAGAGTCGCGGATGGACGCCGGCCGGCCTTGGCACATTTGCGACAGCGCAGCCGGCTGGCGAGATCGTGCACGAAGGTGGTCGGCGGGTGCTTCATCGCGGCCAGGTCGACATCGCTCGGCGTCTTGCAGCGCGCGCACCTGATCTCCAGCCAGGGGAAGCCTCCATTTACGGCCTGATCGATGGTCGGCGACGGATCGATCGGTTCGCCGTCACTCCACATCCGCTCGTTCCAGCTTTCGCAAAGCAGCCTGTCGGCTTGCTGGATCATCGCCCCGCCTTTGGCCCGCATCTCCGCCGATTGGGTCGCCGGTCGCCAGCATGCTGGCCATCGCGCGTGCCTTGCCGAGCTCTTTCGCCAGAGCCTTGCGATCGCCGCCCGACAAGGGCGTAGGGTGATACTTCGGGGCCATCCAGACATCCAGGCGCAAAGAGATCGGATCGGCAAATCCAGAGCGGCTACGGCGTCTCGAACGCTGGCCAGCACCCGTCTTCTTCATGCCTGCCGGTGCGCTGCCGGCAGGTATTGTCGAGCAGCCGCTGCGCGACGTCCTTCCAGAGCGCGTTGGCGCCATACAGTCGAACGGCATCAGCGGTCTGGATTTCCACGGTCCGCTCGCAGCGGCGGCAGGAGACGCGCAGCACGTGACGCTGAATCTCGGAAAGACGTCGCTGCCGCATCTGAGCCCCGGTCGTGCCGGCGCGTGCGTCTTTCAGGACCGATTCCCAATATTCGGCCGGGAGGGGGGCATCTGGACCCGCAGCGGGCGGCGCTCGTCTGCGGTCGGCTTCAGCGGCCAATTTTTCCATCTGTTTCGGGGTCGGCATGCGCCAGCTCGCGGGTCGGTCGGTCATGCCCGAATTAGAACATAACAAGAACAAATGTCGAGTCCGGCCAGGCAGGCCGATGAGAAAAATCCCGCTGTGGGGCGGGTCGCGATGTCGGAACCAAGCCCGGTCGTTCGTCTTTAATCCGGCATCAGTAATGGAGTTCCCCGCGATGGCCCCCCGCGCCAACTGGAAAGGCTTCCTGCGTCTTTCCCTCGTCACCTGTCCGGTTGCGCTCTATCCGGCCACGTCGGAATCCGAAAAGGTCTCGTTCAACCAGCTGAATCGAAAGACCGGCCATCGGATCAAGTACGCTAAGGTGGATGCCGATACCGGCGAGGAGGTCGACAACGAGGACATCGTCAAAGGCTACAAGGTCGACACGGACACCTTCATCGAGGTGACGAAGGAGGAGCTAGAGAACGTCGCACTGGAATCAACGCGAACGATCGAAATCGACGAGTTCGTCGACCGCAGCGAGATCGATCCGCGATATCTCATTCGCCCCTACTATCTGCGTCCCGACGGTAAAGTCGGGCACGATGCTTTCGCCGTTATTCGGGAAACCATCCGCGAGATGAACAAGGTCGCGATCGGCCGTGTGGTGCTGACCAATCGCGAGCACATCATCGCGCTGGAGCCGTTGGACAAGGGCCTGATGGGAACGCTACTGCGCTATCCTTACGAAGTCCGTTCAGCTGATGAGTATTTCGACGACATTCAGGATGTCAAAGTCACCAAGGACATGCTTGATCTCGCCAAGCACATCGTCAATCAGAAGGCGGGCCATTTCGAGCCGGACAAGTTCGAAGACCAATACGAAACCGCCCTCATCGAACTGATCAATCAGAAGCGCGCCGGCAAACCCATCACCGCGAAAGCGCGTCCCCGCGGCGAGAACGTGGTGGACCTGATGGACGCGCTGCGAAAGAGCATCGGAAGAGAGGGCGCCTCAGCGACAGAGGCACCCAAGAAATCAGGAAAAAAGCCGCGCAAGGCGGCGGCCGGGCAGAAGGAAATGCTGATGCCGATCGCAGGCAAGAAGCCGGCGAAGGAGACCGCGGCGAAAAAGCCGGCGGCCA
>APMI01004077.1_pt1 | contig 15211 bp, 14 predicted proteins | sample 667938 | NCBI WGS metagenome assembly APMI01 (sample SAMN01084076, study PRJNA167559) | wastewater metagenome | biome: Wastewater | place: Denmark: Ejby Moelle, Odense | collected 2011-11-28 | reverse complement strand
CGGCACCGGGACCCCCGGGGCCGAGAACGCCGCCCGCCAGATCGCCTCGCTCGCCGAACGCAAGGCCGAGGCCGCCGGCGAGTTCGCGCAACTGGCCGACGCGCCCGACGAACTCGACGCCAAGCGCCGCGCGCTGCTCAGCGAAATCGCCAAGGCGGAGGAAGCGCGCAAACTGGCGGCCGATGCGTTGCAGACGGCCGAAAACCGTCAGGCGCAGCTGGACAAGGCAGCGACCGACGCGATCCAGTCGCTGTCAGGCTCGCGCGAAAGCCGCGCCCGCGCCGAGGAACGCGTCGCCGCCGCCGACGAGCGCCGTCGCGAGGCCGAGGCGCGCATCCAGGAGGCGATGGGCGTCGCGCCGCATCTGGTGCTGCGCCACGCTGGAATTGCGTCCGACGCCGAACTGCCGGATGCGGGCGAACTGGAGCGCCGGCTGGAAAAGCTCAAGGTCGAGCGTGAGCGGCTCGGCGCGGTCAATCTGCGCGCCGAGGAAGAACAGAAAGAACTGTCCGATCGGCTTGAACTGATCATTTCCGAGCGCGAGGACGTGGTCGAGGCGATCAAGAAGCTGCGCCAGGCCATCCAGAGCCTCAACCGCGAGGGCCGCGAGCGGCTGCTGGCCGCCTTCGAAGTGGTCAACACCCAGTTCCAGCGGCTGTTCACGCATCTGTTCGGCGGTGGGACGGCCGAACTTCAGCTGATCGAATCGGAAGACCCGCTGGAAGCCGGTCTGGAAATTCTGGCCCGTCCGCCCGGCAAGAAGCCGCAGACCATGACGCTTTTGTCCGGCGGGGAGCAGGCGCTGACCGCGATGGCGCTGATCTTCGCGGTGTTTCTCACCAATCCTGCGCCGATCTGCGTCCTCGACGAGGTCGACGCGCCGCTCGACGACCACAATGTCGAGCGTTTCTGCAATCTGATGGACGAGATGGCGGCGTCAACGGACACCAAGTTCGTGATCATCACCCACAACCCGATCACCATGAGCAGGATGAACCGGCTGTTTGGCGTGACCATGGCCGAACAGGGCGTCAGCCAGCTGGTGTCGGTCGACCTTCAGACCGCCGAGCAACTGCGCGAAGCGAGCTGACCGGGCCGCAGGCAAGCAACGGCAGGTTGACGTCTTCATACAACCTCCTACATGCAAAGCTCCATGTACAGGAGCCTCGCATGATCCGTTTTCGCATCGCCGCAATTGCCGCCGTTCTCGCACTCGCGCCCGTAGTCGCCTTTGCCGACGACCGTGCGCCCACGGCCGAGGAACGCGCTCGCATCGAAACGGCGCTCAAGGCGGCAGGCTACAGCAGCTGGGAGGAAATCGAACTGGATGCCGATGACGGTTGGGAGGTCGACGACGCCCTGCACTCGGATGGTCAAAATACGACCTGGTGCTGGATGCGACGAGCCTGGCGATCATATCCCGCGACGACTGAGGAGCGTCGCGCTTCAATCTAGTCAAAACGACGGAAACAGCCCTGCAACGCGGCCAAGCACCGGCGTCACGGCCTGCGCGGCGGCGATGCTGCGCTCGACCAGGGCCGTCCGCGCCTGATCCATGCCCGACATGACGGTGCGATACCCCGCGCCGGTCTGGCGGAAGGCCAGCGCAACGACCGTCTGCTCTTCCGGCGTCCGTGGCGCGACGCTCGCGGTCAGCGCCCCGTCGACGGTTTCGTCTGGGACAGCCGCCAGCGTGGTCTTCGGTTCGACGGTCCGGCACAGGCCGGTCACAAGCGGATAGTCGAGCGTCGAATTGCTCAACACGGCGCGTTTCATCGCGGCCTCGCAGTCGGCGACGCTTGTCCACTGGCCCGGCGCGTCGGAGACAAATTCGCACTGCTTCGCATCGCAGTCGCAACCGAGCAGCGTCATCGCGACGATTGTGGTCTTCAGCATCTTTTTGTCCCCCTCGATTCCTGCACAACCATTCGCCGCCAATCTTGGCGCGACGATGCGCGGATTGAGGAAACATCGCGGCGGCCCGGAACTTCGGCGGCTCCGCGCCGTTCTAGCGGGGATGTTTGACCTAAACCGCGCTTCGCGCACGACGTTGCGCCCTGCCCTGTTTGCCCTGATCGCTGCTGTTGGCCTTTGCGCCAGTCCGGCGTTTGCCATCGACAATGTGCCTGTCCCGATGCCGAGACCCGAGCGGCCGGCGGATGCGCCAAAGGCGGTTGAGCCCGACGAAGCGGCAAACGCCGAACCATATCTCGAAAATATCCCGGTTCCGGAACCGCGCCCGGTGCAAGCCGGCGACGAAAAGTCGGCGGACGCCAGGCCGGATGACAAACAGCGCACGGTCCCGAAACCGGAAAGGCCGACCAAGGACGACCTGACGCCGTCGATCCGCCCGGTCTCGATGCCGGCTGACGAACTCGCCTGCCGCGCGCGGCTGCGCGAACTCGGCGTTGCGTTCAGGGAACTGCCGCAACTCTCCGACAAGGCCGGCTGCTCGGCGCCCTGGCCGATCCAGGTCGCGGATCTGGGAAGCGACGTCGAACTCGCGCCGGCGGGCGCGGTCAATTGCGCCATCGCCGAGCGTTCCGCAAGATTCATCCGCGAGGTGGTCGTGCCGGCATCGCAAAAGCTGCTCGGTTCGCCGGTAAAGGTGCTGCGCCATGCGTCCGCCTATGTCTGCCGGCCGCGCAACGGCACCAACAAACTGTCGGAACACGCTTTCGGCAACGCGCTCGACGTGGACGGCTTCGTTCTGGCCGACAAACGCACGCTCGGCGTCGGTCGGGTACAAGGCCAGCAGGAGGCCAAGTTCATGCTGGCGGTGCGCCTCGCCGCCTGCGGGCCCTACACCACGGTGCTCGGGCCAGGCTCGAACGCCGACCACGCCACCCATCTGCATCTCGATCTCGCCAAGCGGCGGCCGGGCTCCACCTACTGCAGATAGCGCCGCGAAGCCGCCACAGGTGTGAATCGCAGGACAGAGCTTTCCTTTACGAATCCCCGTTAGTGTCGCGGTCCGGGGGTTAGTTGAGGGACATTGACCATGCGCGTCGCCCTGAAGCGCACCGCATCGCTGACAGCCATGGCCGCGCTGCTGGTCGCCTGTTCGGCCACCGACGTCATGCGCCCGTCGGTCGACGTCCAGGAGACCGCGGCCGTCGCGGTTCCCACCCGCGCCATGATGGCGCCGCCGCCCGCTTACATGCCTCCGCCCGCCGTCGACGACCAGTCCGGCCTGGCCGATGGCGAGGAGCAGATGGAGGTCGGGCCGATGTCGACGCCCGACGATGCGCTGGATCCCGGCGCGCAGGACTACGACATTCCAGACGCCGGCCAGGACAATGCCGGGCGCGACGCGGCCGGAGACCATGATCCGCAGCAACAGGCGGCTTTCCCGCCGCCGCCGGTGCAGGTTGCGCCGCCGCCGGTCGCCGAAAAACCCCGCCGTTTCGGCCTGTTCGGTTTCCCGGCCACGCCCCGGATCGATTCCGGCCTGCCCGACAGCGAGGTCCAGTGCCGTCGCCAGCTCAGGAAGATCGGCGCGAAATTCCGCGACCTGCCGACGATCCGCGACGGCCAGTGCGGCATCGACCATCCGGTGGAACTGTCGGCGCTTGCCGGCGGCGTCGAGATGAAACCGGCCGCAACGCTGACCTGCGCCATGGCGCTGACAGTGGCGCGCTGGACCAGGAAGGAACTCGTGCCCGCGGCGCGGCTGCGCTACCTATCGGGCATCAAGGCGATCCACCAGGGATCGAGCTATTCGTGCCGCCGCATCGCGGGCTCCGGCACGCTGTCCGAACACGGCAAGGGCAATGCGCTCGACATCATGCGCGTCGAACTAAACAGCGGCAAAAAGATCGGCATCAAGAAGAAGGGCCTGTTCGCGTTCCGCGAGCGCGGCCTGCTCAACAATGTGCGCGGCGACGCCTGCAAATATTTCTCGACCGTGCTGGGCCCCGGCTACAATTACGACCACCGCGACCATTTCCACTTCGACATCAAGCCGAGGCGCAACGGCCGGGTTTCCTGTCATTGATTTGACGACGCCCCGAACCGGCGGACCCGGTCCGGGGCATGAAGTCGATCACGCGGCCCTGGCGGCGGCCCCGGCATCCTTGGCGCGCGCCGCAACCAGTGCGTCCGTCCACCAGACGAGCTGGTTGAGCATGTCGTTGGCGCTCTGTTGGAGGTGCGGCTGTTCGGCGAGCTGCTTCCTGCCCTCGTTGGCCGCCAGCATGTCGGGCCACTGGATGTGCACGCCGGCGCGGATCGGCGCCATCTGCAGCTCGACCGCGTGCAGCCGCAATTGTTCGACGGCGCGCGAGCCGCCCGTGCCGCCATAGCCGACAAAGCCGACCGACTTCTTGTTCCATTCGGTATAGGCGTAGTCGAGCGCGTTCTTCAAAACCGCGGTCGGGCCGCGATTGTATTCGGCGACGGTGACGATGAACCCGTCAAAGCTCGCTACCTTGGCCTGCCACTTGCGCGCCGTTTCGTTCTTCGACGGAACCCATGCCGACGAGGCGACCTCGTCGAAGAAAGGCAACGGGAAATCGCGAAGGTCGACCAGTTCGACGTCGATGTCGCCGCGCTGTCTGGCGATCTCGTGGATCCAGTTCGCCGGCTTGTCGGCAAAGCGGCCCTGCCGCGTGCTGCCGATGATAATGCCAATCTTGGGTTTGGCCATTTTACTCTCCTGTTAATCCCTAGTATCCATCAGATACCGGCCCTACATAGGGGAGCAGAAAGGCCACGCAAGGAGGCACGTCGATGAAACCAGGGCACGTTCACATCACCGAGGATTGCCGCGTCATCAGTGACGTGCTGGCGCGCGTCGGCGACAAATGGACCGTGCTGGTCGTCGGCTATCTGGGTTCCGGTCCGATGCGCTTCACCGAGTTGAAGAACACCGTCGGCGGTATCTCGCAAAAGATGCTGACCGCGACGCTGCGCGGGCTCGAGCGCGACGGTTTCGTCACGCGCACCGTGTTTCCGACCATTCCGCCGCGGGTCGACTACGAACTCACCGACATGGGCAAGGACCTGCTGGCGCCGGTGCGCGCGCTGGGCGACTGGGCAAGGCGGAACGCCGTGCGGATCAACGACGCCAGGCAACGCTTCGACGACATGGCCCCGTAGCCGGTCGGCTTTCATCATCGCATCGGCAGGCCGAAACCGAACAGGCCGATTCCATCTGGCCATCAAACGATCCAAGGTGGGCCGTATATCTCGGCGGCTCCGAACCTTGCAGGAATGCGGCTACGATCTGCCGGGGCTGCATGCGGCGTTGACGGCCGATCCCGAATACGCGGCCGGCGCTATCACACGCGGCTACTGCATCGGCCCGAAAATCGGAATCGATTTTCGAAAGCACGATGCAGCAGATTCAACGTGTCAGAGCGTCCTTTGCGCGTCCAATTGGACGCGCGGCGCTCCAATCGACCGGGCTGGTCAGGGAATGCCTGGCCGGAGCGAAATCGCCGGCCCCGACGGCGCGGCCCCGGCCGAATGATCACTCGGCTGGAATGGGAGCCGGCTTTCCTGCTCCGTCGAGCGCGACCATGACGAAATCGCCCTCGGTGACCTTTTCCATCACGTCCGACAGATAGCGCTGCGCCCAGGCTTCCAGCCTCAGCGTCATCGAGGTGCGTCCTACCCGCTCGATGTCGGCGTAGATCGACAGCGTGTCGCCGACCTTCATCGGCTTGGCGAACACCATCCGCTCCACCGCCACCGTCACCACCCTGCCCTTGGCGCGCTCGGCGGCGCGGATGCCACAGGCCAGATCCATCTGCGCCATCACCCAGCCGCCGAAAATGTCGCCCGCCGCATTGGTGTCTGCCGGCATCGCCAGCGTGCGCAGCACCAGTTCGCCGGACGGTTTTTGCTGCGCCATGACGTCATCTCCCCAGCCCTTTTGTCGACCGAGCGGTAGCGGCGCGGGCGGGCATCGTCAATCGCCCGGTACTAACCGATTTTACAGTCGTGCCGGCGAAAATAATCCGCTAAGGGCTGCCGCAACGCAGCATCTTGAGGACATGCCAATGACGAAATGGGTCTACTCGTTCGGAGATGGACGGGCAGAGGGCAAGGTCGGCGACAAGAACCTGCTTGGCGGCAAAGGCGCAAATCTCGCCGAAATGTCGTCACTGGGCCTGCCGGTGCCGCCGGGTTTCACCATCACCACCGAAGTCTGCACCCATTTCTACGCCAACAACCGCTCCTTTCCGGCGCAATTGAACGACCAGGTCGACGCGGCGCTGGCCGAAATCGGCCGCATCACCGGCAAGCGATTCGGCGATCCCGCCAATCTGCTGCTGGTATCGGTGCGCTCGGGCGCGCGCGCCTCGATGCCGGGGATGATGGACACCGTGCTCAATCTGGGCCTCAACGACGTGACCGTCGAGGCGCTGGCGCGCGATTCGGGCGACGAGCGTTTCGCCTGGGACAGCTATCGCCGCTTCATCCAGATGTTTTCCGATGTGGTGATGGAACTCGACCACGAGGTGTTTGAGGAAATCCTCGAAGAGGAAAAGGGCAGAAAAGGCTACGAACTCGACACCGAGTTCTCCGCCGGCGAACTGCGCTATCTGGTGTCGCTCTACAAAACCAAGGTCGAAGAGGAACTCGGCAAGCCCTTCCCGCAGGACCCGCGCGACCAGCTTTGGGCGGCCATCGGCGCGGTTTTTTCATCCTGGATGAACGCCCGCGCCATCACCTATCGCCGCCTGCACAACATTCCCGAGGCCTGGGGCACGGCGGTCAATGTGCAGTCGATGGTGTTCGGCAATATGGGCAACACGTCGGCCACCGGCGTCGCCTTCACCCGCAATCCGTCGACCGGCGAAAAGGCGCTCTACGGCGAGTTCCTGATCAACGCCCAGGGCGAGGACGTGGTGGCGGGCATCCGCACGCCGCAGAACATCACGGAGACCGCCCGCATCGCCGCCGGTTCCGACAAGCCGTCGCTGGAAAAGGCGATGCCGGCCGCGTTCGCCGATTTCGTCGCCATCGCCGGCCGGCTGGAAAGCCATTATCGCGACATGCAGGACCTCGAATTCACCATTGAGCGCGGCCGGCTGTGGATGTTGCAGACCCGCTCGGGCAAGCGCACCGCAAAGGCGGCGCTGAAGATCGCCGTCGAGATGGCCTCGGAAGGGCTGATCACCCGCCAGGAGGCGGTCGGCCGCATCGACGCCGCGTCGCTCGACCAGTTGCTGCATCCCACCATCGACCCGTCGGCCCGGCGCGACATTATCGGCTCGGGCCTGCCCGCCTCGCCGGGTGCAGCCACCGGCGAGATCGTCTTCACTTCCGACGAAGCGGAAGAAGCGAGGCAGGCCGGACGAAAAGTCATCCTGGTGCGGGTCGAGACCAGCCCGGAAGACATTCACGGCATGCACGCCGCCGAAGGCATCCTGACCACCCGCGGCGGCATGACCAGCCACGCTGCGGTGGTGGCGCGCGGCATGGGCAAGCCCTGCGTGTCGGGCGCCGGTTCGCTGCGCGTCGACACCCGCAGGGGCGTGCTGATGGCGATGGGCGCAACGCTAACCAAGGGCGACGTCATCACCATCGACGGCGCCACGGGCCAGGTGCTCAAGGGCCGCGTGCCGATGCTGCAGCCGGAACTGTCGGGCGATTTCGCCGCCATCATGGGCTGGGCCGACGAAATCCGCCGGATGAAGGTGCGCACCAACGCCGAAACGCCGGCGGATGCGCGCATGGCGCGCTCGTTCGGCGCCGAAGGCATCGGGCTTTGCCGCACCGAGCATATGTTCTTCGACGGCGACCGCATTGTGGCGATGCGCGAGATGATCGTCGCCGATACCGAGGCCGGCCGACGCACGGCGCTCGCCAAGCTGTTGCCGATGCAGCGGTCGGATTTCGTCGAACTGTTCGAGATCATGGCCGGCCTGCCGGTCACCATCCGCCTGCTCGACCCGCCTCTGCACGAGTTCCTGCCCAAGACCGACGAGGAACTGGCGGAGGTCGCCAAGGCGATGGACGTCTCGCCCGAGAAGCTTCGATCCCGCACCGAATCGCTGCACGAATTCAATCCGATGCTCGGCCATCGCGGCTGCCGCCTGGCGATCTCCTACCCCGAAATCGCCGAGATGCAAGCGCGCGCCATCTTTGAGGCCGCTGTCGTCGCCGCCAAGTCGACAGGCGCCGCGGTGGTGCCCGAAATCATGGTGCCGCTGGTCGGCCTCAAGAGTGAACTCGACTTCGTCAAGGCGCGCATCGACAAGGTCGCCGCCGAGGTGATGAAGGAGGCCGGCGTCACCATCGACTATCTCACCGGCACGATGATCGAACTGCCGCGCGCGGCGCTGCGCGCCCATGTCATCGCCGAATCGGCTGAGTTCTTCTCCTTCGGCACCAACGACCTGACCCAGACCACCTTCGGCATCAGCCGCGACGACGCCTCGAGTTTCCTTGAGACCTACCGGCTCAAGGGCGTCATCGATCAGGACCCGTTCATCTCGCTCGACATCGACGGCGTCGGCGAACTGGTGCGCACGGCGTCCGACAAAGGCCGAACCACGCGCCGCGACATCAAGCTTGGCATCTGCGGCGAGCATGGCGGCGACCCGGCGTCGATCCGCTTTTGCGAGGAGGTCGGGCTCGACTATGTGTCGTGCTCGCCTTTCCGTGTGCCGATCGCCCGCCTCGCGGCTGCCCAGGCGGCCGTTCGCGGCAAAGCCTAGCAACGGCCGGCCTGCCCGCCCAAAACCGGCCATGATTTGGGCCGAACGGGCAGTCGGCCAAAATGGTTGTGTGACCATGCGCATCCTGCAGATCATCGCCCTGTCCTGCCTCGCCGTGCTGGGCGGGCCGGCGCTCGCCTCATCGCTGGTGGAGCCTTCGCTGCACGTCATCGCCGGCGGCCCGGATCGTCCGAGGATCGCGTTGACGTTCGACGCCTGCGAGGGACGGACCGACCAGCGCATCCTCGGCGCGCTTGTCGACAACCGCATTCCGGCGACAATCTTCGCTACCGCCCGCTGGCTGAGCCGCAATTCCGCGGCGGTCGCGATCTTGCAGGCTCACCCCGATCTCTTCCAGGTCGAGAACCACGGCGCCCGGCACATTCCGGCGGTGGACCGGCCAATGAGCGTCTACGGCCTGGCCGCGGCGGGAAGTCCGGCCGCCGTCCTGGCCGAGGCGCAAGGCGGCGCGGACGCGATCAAAGCCGCCGGATTTGCGACGCCGAAATGGTTTCGTGGCGCCACGGCGAAATATACGACGACCTCGCTGGCCGAAATACGATCCCTGGACCTGGGCGTCGCGGGCTATTCGGTCAATGGCGACGGCGGCGCGCAACTGAGCGCGGGCGCTTCCGAAAAGCGGCTGTTGTCGGCTCGCGACGGCGATGTCGTCCTCGCCCATATCAACCAGCCCGGCCGTACCGCCGGCGCGGGCGTCGTGCGCGGCATTCTCGCCTTGAAGGCCCGCGGCGTCCAGTTCGTCCACCTCGACGACGGCGGCCCCGGGCCCGCGGCGACGGCGAAACCCTGATATCCCGGACAGGTGTCCGGTCGTCCGCGATCTGACCCGCCTGATAGTCGCATCGCGGCCAACCACCGCTTTCCATTCGAACGGAACCGGCGCAAGATACCGGTCTCGGAATCAGAACGTCGGCTGCGCCGACACCTCTGCTGAGAACGGCTTGGGGGAACGCCATTATCGAGATTCACGCAATCCGCGACCCGCGCCGGCTGAGATCCGGTGCGCATCGTAGTCCTTCGGCGCGTCGGGGCGGACCATGATGATCAGACAATCGCCAGATCCCGGAGAGATCGGCCCGCTCAATGGTCTTCTCGCCGTCGTGCTCAGCTTGGCGCTGGTCCTGCTTGTCGGGTTCCTGCTCGTGATCGGCAAGTCGGTGCTGCTGCCGGTCTTCGTCGCTGTCATCTCAGTCTACGTGCTCACCGCCGCCAGCGATGCGCTCGGGCGGTTGCCGGGCGGCAACGCCATGCCGGAGCGGCTTCGGCGCCTGGTGGTGCTGCTGCTGTTTCTCGTCGCCGTGCTTTGGTTCGGCTCGGTGATGATCGCCACCGCCGAACAGATCAGCACCCGCTTGCCCGAATACAGCGGAAACGTCACCGCGCTGGTGTCCGCGATCACCGACCGGCTTGGCGTCGAGAACCCCAACTGGGTCGCGATGCGGCAACGGGTCATCGAGGCGTTTCCGCTACAGCGTCTGGCCGGCATCGCGCTCGGCTCGATCAGCGCGATGGCGGGACTGATCCTGATGATCGTCGTCTACGCCACGTTCCTGATGGCCGAGCGGAACGATTTCGCCCGAAAAATCGCCGTCGCCATGCCCGGCGACAAGGGGGCGCGCGCCGAACAAATCGTTCGCAATATCAATGCGACCGTCAGCAACTATCTGGCGATCAAGACGCTGGTCAACGTCATCCTGGGCGCGATTTCCTATGCCATCCTGCTTGGGTTTGGCGTCGACTTCGCACTGTTTTGGGCCATCGCTATCGGCCTGCTCAACTATATTCCCTATGTCGGTTCGCTGCTTGGCGTACTGTTTCCGGTGGTTCTGAGCGTCGCCCAGTTCGGCTCGGTCGGCACGACGCTGCTGCTTGCCGCACTGCTGACGCTCGCCCAGACCTGGGTCGGCAATTCGCTCGAGCCCAGGATGATCGGCCGCCAGGTCAACATGTCGCCCTTCGTCGTCCTCGTCGCACTGGCGGTCTGGTCCTCGATGTGGGGCACCGCCGGCGCCATCCTCGCCATCCCGCTGACGGCGATCATCGCCATCGTCATGGCAAGTTTCGAGGCGACGCGTCCCTTCGCGGTGCTGCTGGCCTCGGATGTCGGCGTGTTCGAGCCCGACCATGACGCCGCTTCGTAGCCTGGGCGACGGCATCGGCGCAGCGTTCGGCAGTCCGCGCGTACGGCTGCTGGGCGCGATGACCGCCATCCTCGTCGGCTCGGCCTCGGTCGTCTATCATTTTGTCGAAGGATGGACCTGGCTGGATTCGGTCTATTTCTCGGTCATCACCATTTCGACCATCGGCTATGGTGATTTCTCGCCGAAGACCGATCTCGGCAAGCTGTTCACCATTTTCTACGTACTGGCGGGACTGGGCCTGTTCGTCACCACCGCGACCGCGATCGCCGACTCCATCGTCTCGCGGGCCGACCGCCAGGGAGATCACCAATGAGGCTCGGCGCTCTGGCGGCGGTCTACGGTTTCGTCGCTGGCGCCGTCGCCGCGCTGGTGCTGTGGTTGATGGGCCTCGCGACCAAACTGGTCTGGTCCGGCCCCGATGCGCGTTGGTACGTGTTCGCCGTGGTGATCTGCGGCGGACTGCTGATCGCCCTGCTGCGCCACCGCCACGGCGGGATGGATCTGGCGCAACAGATCGACGCGACCCGCAACCCGGCGGCCAACATGCACAAAAGCGCGCTTTTGATGGCGGCGATGGCGATCGTCGCGGTGGCGTTCGGCGGGGCGATCGGCCCGGAAGCCGGCATCCTGGCGGTGGTGACCGAAATGTCGGCGCTGATCGCATTCTACCTCGGTCGTGACAACGCCACGTCGCGCCTGATGTCAGAAGCCGGCGCAGCAGGCGCGCTCGGCGGCCTCTACGGATCGCCGCCCGCAGGCGCCGTCGTCGCCCAGGAACATCCCGAAGCACCGCGCTGGCAACTCTACCTCGCGGCGATTACCGGCCTGTTCGGATTCCTGCTGGTGGCCAGCCGGCTGCTGGAACCCGGCTCGATGCGGCTACACCTGCCGCCGCACGCGGCGTCGGGCGATGGCGTCGACATGCTGCTGGCGATCTTGCCGGCAATGCTCGGCGCGGCGTCCGGGCTTGTGTTCGCCTTCGGCCTGCCGGCGATCCAGGCAGCGCTGGCGCGCACCGGGGCCGCCGCCACCCAGACGATCGTCGGCAGCCTGCTTTTTGCGGCGCTGGCGGCGGCATTTCCCATCCTGCTGTTTTCCGGCCATCACCAAATGGAGGACATGCTGCGCTGGGGCCAGCAAAGCGGCATGGCGGCGCTGCTGGCGCTCGGCATCCTCAAGGCGCTGGCGCTGTCGATCTGCCTGGCGTCGGGCTGGCGCGGCGGCGCGGCGTTTCCATTGTTCTTCGTCGGCGCAGCCGCCGGCGCGGCCGCCTTGTCGGTCATGCCTCAGGTTCCGGTCACGGTTGCTCTGGTGGCGGGCATGGCGGCCAGCCTGACCACCGGCCTGGGTAAGCCGCTGCCCGCCATGCTGATCGCGCTGTTCATGCTCGGCGGCGACGCTGTTGGGCCGATGTGCGTCGGCGTTGCGTTCGGCTGGGCCGCCGCACGGCTGGCTCCGGATCGGAATATGCACTGAACGCGCCGATCACGACGCTCTCATTGCCGGCAAACTGCCCAGAAATCGGCGTCAGCGGCCAATTTTGCGGCATGTGCGCGAGGATTTTTCGCAGGCCGATTCAAAAAAACGACCGCCCCCGGAATGCGGCCTTGCGCCCCCTTGCCAACCGTCAAGATAGCGCCAAAATGCCTGCCGTCCCAAGGAGGAACTTATGCAAGGTTTGATGCAGGAATGGCCGCTGCTGTGCTACAAGATTCTTGACCACGCGGCGCTCAATCACGGCAAGCGCGAGGTCGTCTCGAGGTCGGTCGAAGGTCCGATCGTGCGCACCAACTACGCCGAGATCAGGAACCGGTCGCTGAAGGTGGCGCAATTGCTGGCGCGCGAAGGCTACAAGCCCGGCGACCGCATCGCGACCCTCGCCTGGAACACGGCGCGCCATCTGGAAGCCTGGTTCGGCATCATGGGCATGGGCGGCGTCTATCACACGCTCAATCCGCGGCTGTTTCCCGAACAGATCGCCTGGATCATGAACCACGCCGAAGACCGCGCGATCTTCGTCGACCTCACCTTCATGCCGATCGTCGAGAAGATCGGTCCGCTGGTGAAGTCGCTCAAGAAGGTGATCGTGCTGACCGACAAGGCGCATCTGCCGCAATCGGCGCTGCCCAATGTCGTCGCCTACGAGGAATGGTTGCAAGGCGCGGACGGCGATTTCAGCTGGGTCGAGGTCGGCGAGAACGACGCGGCCGGCATGTGCTACACGTCGGGCACCACTGGCGATCCCAAGGGCGTGGTCTATTCGCACCGTTCCAACGTGCTGCACGCGATGATCGCGGCGATGCCCGACGCTATGGGCATTTCCTCGCGCGCCTCGATCATGCCGGTGGTGCCGATGTTCCACGCCAATGCCTGGGGGCTTGGCCAGTCGGCGCCGCTGATCGGCGCGAAGCTGGTGATGCCGGGCGGCAAGATGGACGGCGCGTCGATCTATGAACTGCTCGACACCGAAAAGGTCACCTTCACCGCCGCGGTGCCGACGGTGTGGCTGATGCTGCTGCAGCATCTGGAGGCCAACAATCTCAAGCTTCCCTATCTGACCAAGGTGGTGATCGGCGGCTCGGCCTGCCCGCGCGTCGTCACCGAAAAGTTCGAGAAGAACTACGGCGTCGAGGTCATCCACGCCTGGGGCATGACGGAAATGAGCCCGCTCGGCACGCTCGGCTCGATGAAGCCGGAGGTGGCGAACCTCAAGGGCAAGAAGAAATATGACATCAAGGAAAAGCAGGGCCATGTCCCCTTCGGCGTCGAGATGAAGATCACCGACGACGAGAATGTCGCGAGGGACTGGGACGGCAAGTCGTTCGGCCGCCTGAAAGTGCGCGGACCGGCGGTCGCCCGCGCCTATTACGGCGGGGCCGGCAAGGAGCAGTTCGATTCGGAGGGCTGGTTCGACACCGGCGACGTCGCCCACATCGACGAGAACGGCTACATGCAGATCACCGACCGGGCCAAGGACGTGATCAAGTCCGGCGGCGAATGGATCTCGACCATCGACATCGAGAACATGGCGGTCGGCCATCCCGACATCGCGGAAGCCGCGGTGATCGGCGTCTATCACCAGAAGTGGGACGAGCGGCCGCTGCTGATCGTCGTGCCAAAGCCCGGCGCGAAGCCGACAAAGGAGGCGCTGCTGTCCCATCTCAAGGGCAAGATCGCCAAATGGTGGATGCCCGACGACGTCGCCTTCGTTGACGAAATCCCGCATACCGCGACGGGCAAAATCCTCAAGACCAAGCTGCGCGAGCAGTTCAAGGACTACAAGCTGCCCGCCTGAGCGAGGTCGACGGCGACTGTCTGCGGCGGTTTCGCACCGCCGCGGACAGTGATAGTGCGTGGCGATGGCGACAATCTTTCTTGAACGGCGAAGATCGAGGGCGGCGGAATGGTCGCGGCGCATCGGCTACTTCTCGCTGGTGCTGCTGCTGGTCGCCAGCGTCGGCCACCGCTACGGCTTTGTCGAGACGCCGCCGTTCCTGATGGTGCTCGGCGTTGTCTCGGCCCTCGCCCTGATCGCGCTGGCGTGCGCGGCGTTCGGCTTCGCCAGGCTGTGGCAACGCGGCGACAAGGCCGGCCGCAATGCGACAGCCGGCACGGCAATGGCGCTGCTGGCGCTGTCGCCGATGATCGCCGCAACCGGCGCCGGCCTCTATTACCCGGCGCTGAACGACATTACGACCGACACCGCCGATCCGCCCGACCTGCCGATCGCCGCCGCCGCGCGGGACCCCGCGATGAACCCGATCGTCGACCCCTCGCCGGACGCCGTCGCCGAACAGATCGAAGCCTATCCGGACATCGTCGGCCGCCGCTTCGAGGCGACCATCGACCAGGTGCAGGACGCAGTCGTCGCCGAAGCGCAAGCGCGCGGCTGGATCGTGCGCGGCGGATCGACGCCAAACGAGGACGCGCGCGAGGCGTCGGTGGAGATGATCGCCTATACGCCGGTCTTCGCCTTCGCCGACGACGCGGTCGTGCGTCTGACCGAAGAGGACGACGCCACCTTCGTCGACATGCGGATTGTCTCACGCTACGGACGGAGCGATCTCGGCAACAACGCCCGGCAGATCGGCAGCTTCCTGTCCGCCATCGACCAGACCCTGAAAGCCAAGGCCGGCGAGTAGAGCGCCGCGCGTCCAATTGGACGCGCAAAGGACGCTCAAACACTTTGAATCTGCTGCATCCTGCTTTCGAAAATCGATTCCGATTTTCGGGCCGATGCAGTAGAGGCTCAGGCCAGCCGGTAGACGGCGTCGATCGAGACGTCGCCGTCGGCGCTGGCGACGCCGCGCGCGACGAGGTCCTCAAGCTGCGCCAGCACGTTGAGCGCGGCCGCGCGGTGCAGGCGCGGGGCGGGGT
>APMI01060195.1_pt1 | contig 15212 bp, 15 predicted proteins | sample 667938 | NCBI WGS metagenome assembly APMI01 (sample SAMN01084076, study PRJNA167559) | wastewater metagenome | biome: Wastewater | place: Denmark: Ejby Moelle, Odense | collected 2011-11-28 | reverse complement strand
TGCTCGCTGCGGCCTCCCTGCTCGCCATCAGCGATCGCAGCATGGTGAAGTCAGCTCTCGTGCAGGGTCTCGCCCCTGCACTCACCTTGCTCGCCATCGCTTCGACGCGCTGACGACCACGAGCCACCGTCGCGCGCGACCGGCATACCCTTAAGGCGTCGGCACGGAACGTGCCAGCGGCCTCCGGCCAGCGTCGAGCAAGGAGCAGATATGTCGTCCGACTTCCCGCGCAAGGTTGCGATCCTGGGTGGGAACCGCGTCCCGTTCGCGCGATCAGGAGGGGCGTATGCCGCGGCCTCCAACGCGGACCTGTTCACCACCACCCTCGATGGGCTCATCGCGCGCTTCGGCCTCGCCGGTGAACAACTTGGTGACGTCGTCGCTGGTGCGGTCCTCAAGCACAGTCGGGACTGGAACCTCGTGCGCGAGTGCATCCTCGGGACCGCGCTTGACCCGCGGACCCCGGGGTTTGACCTCCAACAGGCCTGCGGCACGGGCCTGGAGGCGGCCATCGTTGTTGCGAACAAGATCGCCCTCGGCCAGATCGACAGTGGCATCGCTGGCGGCACCGACACCGCAAGCGATGCGCCGATGTCCCTGTCTGATGGGCTGCGCGGTGTGTTGCTCGCGCTCAATCGCGCCAAAACGCCAGCTCAGCGAGCGGCCGCCCTCGCGACCTTCCGCCCGGCATACCTCTCGCCGCAAGTGCCCGCCAACGTGGAGCCCCGCACGGGAATGTCCATGGGCGACCACATGGCGATTACGGCGAAAGAGTGGGGGATCACCCGCGAAGCGCAAGACGAGCTTGCGGTCGCGAGCCACCACAATCTCGCCGCGGCATACGACCGGGGTTTCTTCGATGACCTCGTGACGCCCTACCTCGGGTTGACGCGGGACGCGAATCTGCGCCCGGACTCCTCGGTCGAGAAGCTCGCCAAGCTCTCGCCGGTGTTTGGCAAGGGCGACGGCGCGACGATGACTGCGGGCAACTCGACGCCGCTCACCGATGGGGCCTCGGCCGTGCTCATGGGGAGCGAGTCGTGGGCAGCCGCGCACAACCTCACCCCGCTCGCGTGGTTTGTCGATGCGCAAACCGCAGCGGTGGATTATGTCAATGGACGCGACGGGTTGCTCACTGCGCCGGTCTTTGCCGTGCCAGAGCTGCTCGCCCGGCAGGGAATGTCGTTGCAGGACTTTGATTTTTACGAGATCCACGAGGCCTTTGCTTCGACGGTGTTGACGACCCTGGCGGCCTGGGAGAGCGACGAGTTCTGCCGTGAGCGCCTTGGTGTGCCCGCAGCGCTTGGCCCGATCGATCGGTCCCGCCTCAACGTCAACGGGTCCTCACTGGCTGCAGGCCACCCCTTCGCTGCCACTGGTGCGCGCATCGTGGCCAGCCTCGCCAAGGCTTTGCACGAGAAGGGATCTGGCCGCGGCTTGATCTCGATCTGCGCGGCCGGCGGCCAGGGTGTCGTCGCGATCCTCGAAGCTGCCTGACATGGCTAGCCTCCGCAATGACCCGTATGCCGCACTCCTCTCGTCTCCGCTCGGCAAGCGCGTCGTGGACTCCCTTGGGTTGCCTCAACCCACGAAGCTGCGCCGGTATGCCGTGGACGCACCTGTGCTCGACGGCGCCGCCCTCATTGGCGGGCTAGGGGAGGACACTCCCATCGCCGATCGAGCAAAGGCACTCTTGGAGACAGAGGGAGTCGAGATCGGTGATCCCTTCGACACTCTCCCCGTTGCTGCCGTCATCGTTGACCTCACCGCCATGGCGGGGCCGGCCGACCTCGAACGGCTGCGGGCTGTCGTTGCGCCGTCGCTGAAGCGACTCACGTCCTCGGGGCGAGTGATCGTCGTCGGCCGTCCGTGGGAATCGGCTCGGACCGTTGAGCAAGCAGCAGCCCACCGCGCGCTCGTCGGTGCCACCAAGTCGATCGCCAAGGAACTCCGCGCGGGGGCAACCGCCAACCTTGTGCTGGTTGCCGAGCGTGCCGAGGACAACGTTGAGGCGACGCTGCGTTTCCTCCTCTCGGGGCGGTCGGCATACGTCTCCGGACAAGTCATCGAGGTGGGGGGAACCGGCAACGGCGACTCGCTGCTCCTGCCAGATGACTGGACCCAGCCGCTCGCGGGCAAGGTCGCCGTCGTCACAGGCGCGGCTCGTGGCATTGGCGCCGCGATCGCGGAGGTGCTTGCCCGTGATGGCGCGACGATTGTGGCTGTGGACATCCCGGCTGCGGGACAAGCCCTCGCTGGGGTCGCAAATCGCCTGCACGGCACAGCCTTACAAGCCGACGTGACCGCGGCTGACACTGGTGAGCGGATTGTTGACCACTGCCACCTGCGCCATGGTCGACTCGACATCGTCGTGCACAACGCCGGCATCACCCGGGACAAGCTCCTGGCCAACACCGACGAGGCACGGTGGGCGTCGGTCCTCGACGTCAACCTGCTGTCGATCTTGCGCATGAACGAAGCCATCCTCGGTGAGGGCGGGATCAGCGATCACGGCCACCTGGTCTTGGTGTCCTCGATCGCCGGCATCGCGGGCAATCGGGGGCAGACCTCCTACGGCGCGTCCAAGTCCGGGGTCATCGGCCTCACCCAAGCGTTGTCCCGCGACTCTGCGGTCCAGGCGCGGGGGATCACGGTGAACGCGGTGGCTCCAGGCTTCATCGAGACCGAGATGACCGGATCAATCCCGTTCGCGACCAGAGAGGTAGGCCGTCGACTCAACTCACTCCAGCAGGGCGGTCTCCCCATCGATGTCGCCGAGACGGTCGCGTGGTTCAGCCAGGATGCCAACGCCGGAGTCACGGGACAGGTCGTCCGGGTGTGCGGACAAAGCTTGATCGGCGCATGAGCAACCCGCCTGAAGGTATGCCGTCCGTGGTCGCCTCGGTTGCCGGGTCGCTCCTGCGTTCACTTCCGGATCAGGCCACCTCGCTTCTTCGACGAGGCGGCCCAGGTGCCGCGCCGAGTTCGCCCGTCCTCACGTCGCGCGAACTGTCGCGCGCGGGGGTGGGTCTCGACCGCGACCGGGTCACGGCATACGCCCGGGTCTGTGGCTTTGGAGTCCGCGGGACGATCCCTGTGACGTACCCCTATGTGGCTGCCTTCCCGCTCCAGGTCGCCCTCTTGACCGCGCCGGACTTCCCATTCGCTGCTCTGGGCACGGTCCATCTCACCAACGAGATGACCTGGGCGCGCGGCATCGACCTGGGCGCGCGGCTTGACATCTCGGTCCGGGCTGAGGGCCTGCGGGTGCACCGTCGCGGCCACGCCTTCGACGTGGTGACGACAGTGACGAGCGACGGTGAGGCGATCTGGAGCGCACGCAGCGCCTACCTCGCGCGGGGAGCAGGCGACCCGACTGCTCCCGCAGTGGAGGTGCCTGACGTCGCCGTGGTGCCCCCCGGGCCGGTGACGTGGCGGATCCCGAGCAGTCAAGGGCGTGAGTATGCCGCGGTCTCGGGGGACTACAACCCGATCCACCTGACTTCACTGAGCGCTCGGGCGTTTGGGCTCAAGAGCGCGATCGCGCACGGGATGTGGAGTTATGCGCGCGTGCTTGCGCACCTCGGGCCGAAGGTGCCGACCGCGGGCACCTCGCGCGTGTGGTTCCGCGATCCGATTGCGCTCCCATCCACGGTGCGGCTTGGGGTGTCACGCGATGGCTCGACGGCCGCGTTGTATGCCGCGAAGACGGGACGCACACACTTGGTGGCTACCGTCAGTTGAGACTCAGCTAAGCCCGTGCGGTGCGGCAGACCCGTCCGCTGGGTTGGCCCCCGGAAACCCTGGGGCAGGGCATACCCGCTGACGGATACCCTTGACGGTGGCGCGTTCATTATGCGCCACGCACCTCGAAGCGTTGTCGATCAAGGAGAAGACCGTGTCTGCCAGCATCACGTTGTCCGTCGCCGGAAACGAGCGATCGGTCGCTGCGCAGACCACCGCCGCTGATCTGTTTGGCGACGACCGCGCCATCGTCGTGGCCCGGGTCAATGGCGAGTTGCGTGACCTCGCACACGAGTTGGGTGATGGCGATGTTGTCGTGCCGGTGCGCATCGACGAGCCCGACGGACTGATGGTGTTGCGCCACTCATGCGCCCACGTCATGGCCCAGGCGGTGCAGCAGGTCAACCCTGACGCCAAGCTCGGCATCGGCCCGCCGGTGCGTGACGGGTTCTACTACGACTTCGATGTCGAAAAGCCTTTTACGCCAGAGGATTTGAAGTCTCTCGAAAAGGTTATGCAGCGGATCATCAACGAAGGCCAGACGTTCGTTCGCCGCGAGGTGTCCGACGAGGAGGCCCTGGTTGAGTTGGCGCACGAGCCCTTCAAGTGCGAGCTGATTGGCCTCAAAGGGGGAGCGAGCGAGGACGCCGCTGAAGGCGCCTCGGTCGAAGTCGGCGGTGCCCAACTCACGATCTACGACAACGTTCGCCGCGACGGGTCGGTGGCATGGGGCGACCTGTGTCGTGGCCCGCACATTCCGTCAACCAAGCTGCTGGGCAACGCTTTTAAGGTCATGCGCTCGGCGGCTGCCTATTGGCGCGGCGACCAGGCCAACCAGCAACTCCAGCGGCTCTACGGCACGGCGTGGCCCACCAAAGCCGACCTCACGGCATACCTCGATCGTCTTGCCGAAGCCGAAAAGCGCGACCACCGCCGGCTGGGAGTCGAACTCGATCTCTTCTCCTTCCCGGACGAAATCGGTTCTGGCCTGCCGGTTTTCCACCCCAAGGGGGGTGTGCTCAAGCGCGAGATGGAGGACTACGTCCGCCGCCGGCATATCGAGGAAGGCTTCCTCTACGTCGGCACGCCGCACATCTCCAAGGAGGGGCTCTTCCACACCTCCGGGCACCTGCCGTACTACGCCGACACGATGTTCCCGCCCATGCAGATGGAGGGGTCGGACTACTACCTCAAGGCCATGAACTGCCCGATGCACAACCTCATCTATCGCTCGCGCGGCCGGTCCTACCGCGAGCTGCCGATGCGATTGTTTGAGTTCGGGTCGGTCTATCGCTTCGAGAAGTCCGGCGTCGTCCACGGGCTGACGCGAGTGCGCGGCATGACGCAGGACGACTCGCACTCGTACTGCACGAAGGAGCAGGCGGGCGACGAGGTCAAGCACCTGCTCAACTTCGTGCTCTCGCTCCTGCGGGACTTCGGTCTCTCGGACTTCTATCTAGAACTCTCGACGCGCGACGACAAGAAGAAGGACAAGTTCGTCGGCTCGGACGAGGACTGGGCGGCCGCAACGGCCGTCCTCGAGCAGGTATGCCGGGAAACAGGACTCGACCTCGTGCCCGACCCGGGTGGCGCCGCGTTCTATGGCCCCAAGGTGTCGGTGCAAGCCAAGGACGCCATCGGCCGCACATGGCAGCTGTCGACGATCCAATATGACTTCAACCAGCCCAAGGGTTTTGGGCTCGAATACCAGGCCTCTGACGGCACGCGGCAGCAACCGGTCATGATCCACTCGGCCAAGTTCGGGTCGATCGAGCGCTTCATCGGGGTGCTCACCGAGCACTATGCGGGCGCCTTCCCAGTGTGGCTCTCGCCCGTCCAGGTGCTCGGGGTCCCAGTCGCCGAGGAGTATGCCGGCTACCTCCGGTCCGTCCTCGACGGGCTCGAGGCGCGTGGTGTGCGGGTGGAGCTGGATGACAGCGATGACCGGTTCCCCAAGAAGATCCGCAACGCGAGCAAGTCCAAGGTGCCTTACGTCATGATCGCTGGTGAGGACGACCGGGCGGCCGGCGCGGTGTCCTTCCGGATGCGCGACGGCAGCCAGCGCAACGGCATACCGATCGAGCAGGCGATCGACGAGATCGTCGAAGCGATCCGGACCCGCGCACAAGTCTGACCTGGCGTACAGAACTGCTGGCCTTGGTCGCTGCCCTGCCCTGATTCCCCGGGGTGTGGGCGACCAATGCCAGCGTTTCTGTCGGCGCCTAACCCTGGGGATAACTCCCGCGGAGGTGCGACAGAAGCTGCACCCTGTCGGAGTGGACGCACATGCGGCAGTAACCCGCCGACTGACCGAGATCGGGTGGGTCGCGTCGTGGGGCCAACTCGCTGAGGTAGCGCCGCGAAGCGCTCTCACCACGATGGTCGCGTCAGGTGAACTCGTGCGCGTCGCTCATGGCCGGTATGCCGCGCCGCTCGAGATTCCGGAGCGCTTGGCTGCTGCTCGGGTCGGGGGAGTTGTCTCTCACCTCAGTGCTGCGCGGCATTACGGCTGGGCGATGATGTGGCCGCCCCCTCGGCCCTCGGTGACGGTGCCGCGCTGGCGGAAGGTGACTCGGGAGCAGCAGCGGCGCATCCGGGTGAGTTGGCGGGACCTATCGGCCCTTGAGGTGAGCGATGGGTGGGTCACGTCACCTGTGCAGACCGTCGTGGATTGTGCCGCGACGCTGCCCTTTGACCAAGCGCTCACCATCGCTGACTCAGCTCTGCGCTCAACCCGAGTAACGCGGCGCGAGCTTGAGGGTCGGGTGGCGTTTTGGCCGGGGCGTGGGCGCGCTCGTGTCACGCGTGTGGTTGCTCATGCGGACGGGCGCAGCTCCGGACCCATCGAATCGGTGCTCCGCGCGATCTGTCTTGAGGTTCCGGGTCTCAGCGTCGAGCCGCAAGTCAAGGTCACGCGAGCAGGTCGCGTGATTGGGACGGTTGATCTCGCGGACAAGGCCTTGCGGATCATTATCGAGGCCGAGGGGTTCGAGTTCCACGGTGACCGGTTGGCCTTCGATCGCGACTGTTGGCGGTACGACGAGTGTGTCGCCGCTGGCTGGGTGGTCTTGAGATTCACGTGGGATCACGTGATGAACCGGCCCGAGTGGGTGCGGGAGATCCTGGAACACGTCGTAGCCACTCGTCGTCCGGTTGTCGCCTGAGCAGATCTGCTGGCATTGGTCGTTAGTAAGGCGAGTCATGAGCACCGGCATACGGCAGCTGCCGGACCAGTGCCAGCTTTTCCGTCCGCGCGAGGGCGGGGAGCGCGAGGGGCCGGGGTGAGCGCGAGGGCGGGAGTGCCGGGAGGCAGAGGGAGTGCGGAGAGTGGGGGACACGGCATACGGGATGGGGCGGGCGCGGGCTGGGACTCTAGACTCTGGGACATGACCGACGACGTGGCCGCGGAGGATCCGCGCGACTTCGCGCGCGTCCCCGACGGTTACGAGCGGCTCTGGACCCCGCACCGGATGGCCTACATCAAGGGGGAGCGGGCCACCGAGGAAGCCGGAGTAGGGTGCCCGTTTTGCGCCGCGCCCGAGCGCAGCGACGCAGACGGGTTGATCGTCCACCGCGGCGAACTCTGCTACGTCGTGATGAACCTCTTCCCCTATAACCCGGGTCATGTGCTCGTCTGTCCCTATCGGCACGTCGCGCGCTATGTCGACCTCTCCGACGACGAGACGCTCGAGTTCACCGCCTTGACGAAGACGATTATCCGGGTCATGGAGCAGACGACGGCTCCGATGGGCTTCAACCTCGGCATGAACCAAGGCCAGGTCGCGGGCGCTGGAGTGGCCGCGCACTTGCACCAGCATGTCGTGCCGCGGTGGGGCGGCGACGCCAATTTCTTGCCGATCATCGCGCAGACCAAGGCGCTGCCCCTGCTGCTTGAGGATGTGCGAGCGCAATTCGCCGCCGCGTGGCCCGGTAGTGCGCCGGCCGGGGTGCCCGGCGCGACCAGCGCGACCGGCGCGGCGCTTGGCGACGACGGATAACGCAGTCACGCCCGGGCTAGGCTGGCGCCGACGCCCATCCCCAGCCGAGGACACCATGCTGAACCGCTTGCTGCGCACGACCTGGACCAAGGTCATGACGCCTATCGCGAAGCTCTTCCTCAAACTGGGCATCAGCCCCGACATCGTGACCATCGTCGGCACCGTTGGCGTCTGCGTCGGCGCGTTGGCGTTCTATCCCCGCGGGGAGTTTCTCGTCGGCACGCTCGTGATCGTGGCGTTCATCTTCAGTGACAACGTGGATGGGGTCATGGCGCGACTGTCAGACCGCCAGGGCGTGTGGGGTGCCTTCCTCGATTCGACCCTCGATCGGGTGGGGGACGCCGCGATCTTCGGTGGGCTGGTCCTGTACTTCGCTGGCCCGGGGGCAAACCTGCTCCTCGCCAGCCTCGCGCTCGCATGCCTCATCATGGGCATGGTGGTGTCGTACGCCAAGGCACGCGCCGAAGGACTTGGCATGACCTGCAACGTCGGGATAGCGGAGCGCGCCGATCGCCTCTTCGCCGTCCTGCTCGCCACCGGGCTTGTGGGGCTTGGACTGCCTCTGTGGGTACTCACGATGGTGCTGGCGGCCCTCTCGCTCGCGAGCGCGGTGACAGTCGTTCAACGCATGTATGCCGTCCGCCTCCAGGCGGTGCCGCGTGCCTCCTCTGCCGGTCCACTCCCAGACGCTCCCGTGTCTGCTGAGGGCAGCTCGTGAACGTGCGGACGCTGGTTGATGCGGTCAACGGCAAGCTCAGCATTGCGGCCTACCGAGCTGCCTGGCGAGCGGTGCGGCTGATGCCTGCTGGGGCGGCATACCGCCTGTTCGATCTCGCGGCGGATCTCATGGCGCGTCAAGGCGGCAAGGGACCCGCTCGGATGCGAGCCAACTACGCGCGGGTCCGTCCCGAACTCGACGACGGCGCACTCAATGCCTTGGTTCGCGCGGGCCTGCGGTCCTATCTCAGGTATGCCTGCGACTCGTTCCGCCTGCCGGATCGGACGACTGAGGAACTGCGGGACACGGTGCGCACCGTCAACGATGAGGCCGTCCGCAATCACCTGTCGCAGGGCCGGGCGGTCGTCGTCTTTGTCGGGCACATGGGCAATTGGGATGTGGCGGGTGCCTGGTCAACCCAGAACCTCGCCCCGGTGACGACGGTGGCCGAGCGACTCAAGCCGGAGGAAGTATTCAAGGAGTTCTTTGCCTTCCGCGAGCGGCTCGGCATGACGATCTTGCCGCTCACGGGGGCTGGAGATCCTTTTGCCGGGCTGACAGCGGCGGTCGAGCGAGGCGACTTCGTTGCCCTCGCCGCCGACCGCGACTTGACGCGAGGGGGAGTGGAGGTCGACTTTTTCGGGCGTAAGGCACGGATGGCCAAGGGTCCTGCGGCCCTCGCATTGCGCACGGGCGCAGCACTTTTCGCCGCTGAGATCCACTACGAAAAGGCTCCGGCGGGCCATGGGATGGGCGGGTATTACACCGTGGTCGGCTTCTCGGACGAGATCCCTGTCCCTGCGCTAGACGCCGATGCGTCCGGCAAATCGGTTCAGATCATGATTCAAGCCTGCGCCGCACACCTCGAAGCCGCCATCCGCACGCACACCGAGGACTGGCACATGATGCAGAAGGTCTTTGTCGAAGACCTGGACCCACAGCGGGATGCGGCGCGATGAGGATCGGAATTGTCTGCCCATACTCCTTCGATATCCCTGGGGGAGTGCAGTTTCATGTCCGCGACCTCGCCGAAGTACTCATTGAACGCGGCCACGAAATCTCGGTCCTCGCGCCAGCTGACGAGGACACTCCGCTGCCCTCCTACGTTGTCCCCGCCGGTCGGGCAATACCGGTGCGCTACAACGGGTCCGTCGCTCGGCTCAACTTCGGACCGATCACCAACGCGCGGGTCAATGGCTGGCTCGACCGGGGCCATTTCGACCTGATCCACATTCACGAGCCGATTACCCCGAGCGTGGGTTCGCTTGCTCTCTGGGCTGCGGACTGCCCAATCGTCGCAACCTTCCACACATCCAATCTGCGGTCACGCGCGATGCAGGTTTCCTACCCGTTCTTCCGACCAAGTTTGGAGAAGATCCTCGGCCGGATCGCTGTGTCCGAAGACGCGCGCCGGACGGTCACAACCCACTTCGGTGGCGAGCCGGTCGTGATCCCCAACGGCGTCTTCGTCAATCGCTTCGCCAACGCAACGATCAAGCCCGAATGGCAAGGAACCCCTGATCGACCGACGATCGCCTTCCTGGGCAGGATGGGAGAACCACGCAAGGGCATGCCGGTCCTTGCAGCCGCGCTCCCGGCGATCCTGGCGCAGGTGCCTGAATTGCGCGTGCTCGTCGCAGGGCCAGGTGATCCCGCGGAGATCACCGCGACGATGACGCCTGAGGCTGCCCGCGCGTGTGAGTTCCTCGGAGCGGTCACCGACGCCGACAAGGCAAGCTTGCTGCGGTCGGTCGACATCTACATCGCTCCCAACACTGGTGGCGAGAGCTTCGGGATCATCCTCATCGAAGCCATGGCCGCCGGCGTGGCGGTGTTAGCCAGTGACATTCCCGCCTTTGTCAGGGTGCTGGATGGTGGCCGCGCCGGTGCGACCTTCACCAATGAAGCTCCGGCTGCCCTCGCTGCCGAGGTGGTGCGACTCGTCCGTGATCCCGCCGCGCGAGCAGCGACCGCTGCAGCGGGACAATCCCGGGCGCAACAGTTCGACTGGTCAGTCGTGGTCGATCAGATTCTCTTGGTCTACGAAACCGTGCTCGAAGGCTCCTCAAGGACCCGCCCAGCGATCACTGCACCCCAGCGCGTCATCGGTCGGCTCATGCGCTCCGGCAAGGGCGAGTCCGGACGAGGTGAGATGTGATGCAGGACTGGATGTATGCCGTCATCGTCACTCTGATCGTCTTGGGGTGGTACCTCTCCTACAGTGCAGCCAGGCTGGACCGCCTGCACGCGCGCGTCGAAGGCACGTTAGCGGCGCTCGACGCGCAGCTCGTCCGGCGAGCAGAAGCCACCCTCGAGCTCGTGAACTCAGGGGCGCTCGACGCCGCGAGTTCGCTGATGTTGGCCAGCGCCGCATCCGACTCGCTCGCGCATTCAGAACTCGCCGAGGCAGACATTGGTGCACAGCGCTTCGGCAACGACCGAGAGAGCGTCGAGTCAGATCTCACCGAAGTGTTGGACCACATCATGGGTGCCGAGACGCTCGTTCACCTCAAGCAGCGTGGCGATGAGGATCCCGGCGTGGACGACATTGTGGCGCGTGTGAAGGCAAGCTGCCTGCGGGTTCAGCTCGCGCGCCGCTTCCACAACGGTGCCGTCACTGACGTTCGGGCCGTGCGCCGCAAGTGGACCGTTCGTGTCTTCCGCCTGGCAGGGCACGCAGCGATGCCACAAACCGTCGAGTTCAGAGACAGCCTTCCGGACGGGTGGACCTGACTCAACCACTCGTGGGGTGATGACCGGCGTCCTGTCAAAGCACCTCAAGACGCTGGAGGAGGCGGGCTGCAACGCGGTAAGGAGACGCAAGGGTTGACCGTGCGACTGCACACGGGGATCCGGCTGGCCAGGATGGACCAGGAGGCGTTGCTGGGACACGCGTCCGCTCATTTGGGCCTGGCTCACGACGTGTCGACGTCGGAGCCCTGAAGGCGGAAGCGAGTATCCTCAGTCGGTCCAGCGCGTGCGACTCATCGTGAGCGCGCCAGGCCACACGGCATACCCCATCTGAGGAAGCAGGACTAGGTGACCATGAGCGACACCGCTCCCACCACTGGAACCGCACGCGTGAAGCGCGGCATGGCTGAGATGCTCAAGGGCGGCGTGATCATGGACGTCGTGACGCCCGCGCAAGCCAAGATCGCCGAGGACGCGGGCGCGGTCGCCGTGATGGCGCTGGAGAGGGTTCCGGCAGACATCCGTGCCCAGGGTGGCGTTTCCCGGATGAGCGACCCGGACATGATCGACGGCATCATCGACGCGGTGTCGATCCCGGTCATGGCGAAGGCGCGGATCGGGCACTTTGTCGAGGCACAGGTGCTCGCAGCCCTAGGGGTCGACTACATCGACGAGTCTGAGGTCCTCACCCCGGCTGACTACGCCAACCACATTGACAAGTGGGCCTTCGATGTGCCATTCGTCTGCGGCGCAACGAATCTTGGTGAGGCCCTGCGGCGCATCACCGAGGGCGCGGCGATGATTCGCTCCAAGGGTGAGGCCGGCACTGGAGATGTCTCCAACGCCACGACCCACATGCGGCAGATCCGCGGCCAGATCAACCGGCTCCGGTCGATGAGCCCCGACGAGCTCTATGTCGCCGCCAAGGAGTTGCAGGCGCCCTACGACCTTGTCGTTGAGGTGGCGCAGGCAGGCAAGTTGCCCGTCGTGCTCTTCACCGCTGGCGGCATCGCGACGCCAGCGGACGCCGCGATGATGATGCAACTCGGCGCCGAAGGTGTTTTCGTAGGCTCCGGGATCTTCAAGTCCGGCAACCCGGCCGAGCGCGCCGCCGCGATCGTCAAGGCCACGACCTTCCACGATGACCCCGACGTCATCGCAAAGGTGTCTCGTGGTCTCGGGGAAGCGATGGTCGGCATCAACGTCGACGACATCCCCCAGCCGCACCGTTTAGCGGAGCGCGGCTGGTGACGCTGCCGGAAGTCGAGCACACGGCGTACCCACAGCAGTCGTGAGCACGGCCTCGCCACTCGTCGGGGTGCTCGCGGTTCAGGGTGATGTGCGGGAACACCTCGGTGTGCTGAAAGCCGTAGGAGCACGAACCCTCGCGGTCCGTCGCCCTGAAGAGATTGCCCGCGTCGACGCCCTTGTCATCCCTGGCGGCGAGTCCACGACGATCGACAAACTCGTCCGGGCTTTCGAATTGCAGGGGCCACTGCGAGAGCGGCTAGCCGCCGGGATGCCCGCGTACGGCTCGTGCGCTGGCATGATCCTGCTCGCAGATCGCGTCACCGACGCCGCCCGCGACCAGCAAACTCTCGGTGGTCTCGATATTACAGTGCGGCGCAACGCTTTTGGGAGGCAGATTGATTCCTTCGAGCAAGACATCTGGTATGCCGGGTGGCCTGAGCCGCTCCGTGCGGTGTTCATCCGAGCACCATGGGTCGAGGAGGCAGGGGAGTCGGTCGAGGTGCTTGCGCGCGTGAGCGGTGGCCGTGCCGAAGGTAGAATCGTCGCAGTTCGTCAGGGCTCGTTGCTCGCCACGTCCTTCCACCCCGAGGTGACCGGTGACGTCCGCGTGCACGCCCAATTCGTCGAGATGGTGAGGATGGTGTCATGAGCGGGCACTCCAAGTGGGCGACCACGAAGCACAAGAAGGCTGCGATCGACGCCAAGCGGGGCAAGCTCTTCGCCAAGCTCATCAAGAACATCGAGGTCGCGGCCCGCACCGGGGGCGGCGACCCGCTCGGCAACCCCACGCTCTGGGATGCGATCTACAAGGCCAAGAAGTCGTCGGTTCCCAATGACAACATCGACCGTGCGGTCAAGCGAGGGTCGGGTGCTGAGGCAGGCGGCGCGGACTGGCAGACGATCATGTATGAGGGCTATGCGCCCAACGGTGTCGCGGTCCTTATCGAGTGCCTCACCGACAACCGCAACCGGGCAGCTGCCGAAGTCCGCACCGCGCTAACCCGCAACGGCGGCTCGCTGGCCGACCCCGGCTCGGTGTCCTACCTCTTCACGCGCAAGGGCGTCGTGCTCGTGCCAAAGACGCAAGGTGCCAAGACGCTCTCTGAGGACGATCTGCTCGAGGTGGTCCTCGACGCTGGCGCCGAAGACGTCAACGACCTCGGCGAGGCCTTCGAGGTCGTGTCGGAAGCCTCCGACCTCGTTCCGGTGCGCAAGGCACTCCAGGCGGCCAGCATCGACTTCGACTCGGCTGAGGCGTCGTTCGTCCCGAGCATGGAGGTCCCACTGGACCTCGATGGCGCCCGCAAGATGATTCGGGTCGTCGAGGCGCTTGAAGACTCCGACGACGTCCAGAATGTCTACGCCAACGGCGCGATCGGCGACGACATCCTCGCCCAGCTCGACGAGGAGTGACGACCTCGGCGCGTCGCCGGCTGCGATGCGTCCGCGCTGTGTAGCGTGCTTCCCGAACACGTGTTCGTAATCTGGGACAGCCACAAGGAGGTATGCCGTGCGCGTCCTCGGCGTCGACCCTGGGCTCACCCGCTGCGGGGTGGGGATCGTCGACGGGCAAGCCGGCCGTCGGATCACCATGGTTGATGTGACGGTCGTGCGCACCACGGCAACCACGCCCACGCCCCTGCGTTTGCTGCACATCGAGCAGGCCATCGAGACTCTCGTGCGCACTCACCGCCCCGACGCGATCGCGATCGAGCGGGTCTTTGCGGACGTCAACGTGCTCTCAGTCATGGGCACCGCGCAAGCGTCAGCGATGGCGATGCTCGTGGCCGCGCGACACGGCATACCCGTGCATTTGCACACGCCAACCGAGGTCAAGGCCGCCGTCACGGGGTCGGGGCGCGCCGATAAGGCGCAGGTCACGATGATGGTCACCCGCCTGCTCAAGTTGGACGCGGCACCCAAGCCCGCCGATGCGGCCGACGCAATCTGCCATCTCTGGCGAGGCGCGGCGACAGAGCGACTCGCCAACGCCGCCGCCGCGTCGAAGGCCGCCATTGTCGGGAGGACACGATGAAGGCTTCGGTTTCAGGCGAAGTCAGCCACATTGGCCTCGACCACGTGGTCGTTGTCGTGGGTGGACTGGGTTTGCGGGTCCACGTCACTCCGGGGACGGCGGCCTCGCTGCGGCTCCGAGCACCCGTCACGCTGTCGACCTCGCTCGTGGTTCGCGAAGACGCGCTGACGATCTACGGGTTTGCCGACGACGACAGCCGGGCCCTATTCGAACTCGTCCAGACCGTGACTGGCGTCGGGCCGCGCCTCGCGCTCGCGATGCTCGCCGTCCACCCTCCCGACGCGCTCCGGGGCGCGATCGCATCGGGGGACGGTGTCGCGCTCATGAAGGTCCCGGGCGTGGGCAAGAAGGGCGCGGAGCGGCTTGTCCTGGAGTTGCGCGACAAGGTGGGCTTGCCGGGTGGCTCCGCTGCGTCGCCGGTGGCAGCATCCGGCTCGGCATGGGAAGGGCAGGTCAAAGACGCGCTGATCGGCCTGGGATGGAGCGCCAAACAGGCCGAGGACGCGGTAGCGGCGGTGGGGGCAGAGGAACCTGCCGCGGCTGACGTGTCGTCGCTTTTGCGGGCTGCCTTGAAGCGTCTGGCGCGTGTGTGATGGCGCCGGACCACGGGTGGGACGACCGCGCCGACGACGGCTCCCACGAGCTGACCGCCCGAGTCGTCGACCCGCGCGGCGATGACGGGGAGCGGGTCGTCGAGGCGGCACTCCGGCCGCGCCGGCTGTCGGAGTTCCCTGGGCAGACCCGCGTCCGGGATCAGTTGGCGTTGGTCCTGGAG
>APMI01034334.1_pt1 | contig 15225 bp, 13 predicted proteins | sample 667938 | NCBI WGS metagenome assembly APMI01 (sample SAMN01084076, study PRJNA167559) | wastewater metagenome | biome: Wastewater | place: Denmark: Ejby Moelle, Odense | collected 2011-11-28 | reverse complement strand
TCGCTCTCGATGCGCACGCCCTCGGCGGCAGAGTCGACGCGGGCCTCGGCGGCAAGCTCGTGAATCGGCACGGCAATGGCCGGTGCGCCGTACACGACCGCGTGTTCACCAAAGAGGATCGCCTTTGCGTGGGCTGATCCCTCGAACTGCGGCAGTTGTGAGCTGCGCGCGCCGCTCGCCGTGTTCCCGTCTAGGGGAAGGCGGATCGGAAGGGTGCTCGTCATGCGGATCCGTTCGCTCGGCCTGTGATGTTTCGTTCGGGGCCGCGCGCTGCCGCGACCTGATGGGCGGGCGGGCCGCCCCAAATAGCTTCCAACATTCTAGCCATCTGCCACATCTGATCCTGTGACCGCGCTCAGCGCGGCGCGCTTCGCGCGGCTCGAGTGCACAAGAACCGCCCCGCGCGGCGAGAACTGCGCACCCGATATGCCCGACAATAGAGGGCATGAACCATCGTGAGCGCGCAACTGCCTCGATGCTGCACGTCGACATGGATTCGTTCTTCGTCTCGGTTGAACTGCTCGACAGTCCCGAGCTGCGGGGCTTGCCCAGCGCAGTTGCCCATGACACGGCGCGCTCGGTGGTGTCGAGCGCGAGCTACGAGGCGCGTCGTTTCGGCGTGCGCTCTGCGATGCCCGTTGCGCGCGCGAAGCAGCTCTGCCCGCAGCTCGTGCTGATCGACCCGCACTTCGAGAAGTACCGCGCTGCATCGAGGCAGGTGATGGAGATTTTTCACGAGTTCACGCCGCTGGTCGAGCCGCTCAGTATCGACGAGGCGTTTCTCGACGTTGCGGGTTCGGTGCGGCTGTTCGGTTCACCCGTAGAGATCGCTCACCAGCTGCGAGAGCGAGTCAGGCAGCGCACCGGCCTGCCGGCCTCGGTTGGGCTCGCCGCGACCAAACACGTCGCGAAGCTTGCGTCGCAGCGCGCGAAACCCGACGGACTGCTTGAGATCTCACCCGAGCGCACGCTCGCGTTTCTGCACCCGCTGCCGATCGAGGCGATCTGGGGCGTCGGCGGCGCGACAGCGAAGCAGTTGCACGGTCGCGCGATCCACACGGTCGGTGACCTCGCCCGCGAACCGCTCGAGAGCCTGCGTCGCATCGTTGGTGCCTCGAGCGCGCAGAAGTTGCACGACCTCGCGAACGGTCGCGACGCTCGAGAGGTAGAGACGCAGCGGGTCGAGAAGAGCATCGGTCACGAAGAGACCTTCGCTATCGATGAGCGATCTCGAGAGGTGCTCGAGCGAGAGCTATTGCGCCTGGCGACGCGCACCGGCGAGCGGTTGCGGCAGCACGACCTCGAAGCTCGCACCATCGCGATCAAAGTGCGCTACGACGACTTTCAGACCGTCAGCCGCTCGCGCACCCTGAACGAGGCGACGAACGCTACGCAGCGGATCTATCAGACCGCGCGCGAGCTGTTCGCCTCGCTCGGCGCTTCATACGACGGTGGACCGGTGCGTCCTGTCAGGCTCATCGGAGTGCGGGCGGAGCAGCTGCTGCCGTCCGGAAGCGACACTGCCGCACTCTGGAGCGAGAACGAGGAGTGGCGCGCCCTTGATCAAGCAGTTGACGAGGTGAAGGGCAAGTTCGGCCGTGACGGCTTGACCTCTGCCCGGCTGCTCGCCCCGCGCAGAGATGTGGTTGATCCTCGTTCGCTTGAAACGCCCTGAAGCTCACGTGGCAAAAGCCGCGCTGCCGACTTACGAAGTCTCGTGCATGCGCAGCACGGAGTCGAGGATCGCGGCCAACCAGTCGTACACCATCACCGTGCCGCGAGTCTCGTCTTCTGCAAGCAGCCTCGCGTGATCGCTCTTGCGTTCGAGGCCGATGCGCGCGGCGATCGCCAGTCGAAGTGAGGTCAGCGTGCGAACCCAGGCGGGCATCGTCTTCTCGGTGACGTCGATCTCGACGCTCGCGGTCTCGTCGGTGAGCGTTTCAGCTCCGAGGCCGAGCGCGCCCGTCACCTCGAGCGCGTCCTGGAGCTTTCTGTTCACGAGGCCCTGCTCAGTCAATCGCCGAAACGCAGAAGCGTCGCCCTCGTCTTCGAAGGCGTCAGGAAAGAGTCTTGCGAGCGCGGGATCCTCAGGGGTCGCGTCGCTGCCGCCGACCTCGAGGCTTGCGAACAGGGGGTCGGGATCGAGTGCGGTCGAGCTGTGGCTCTGCAACAGGGCGGTGAGCTGGGTGACCAGACGGTCGAGCAGCTGCGCCTCGTCATGGTCGAGCCGCAGGCGCAGTCCGCCCTCAGGAAGGGGGAGCAGTCTCATTGCGCGCCCGCCTGCCGAACGGTGGCCCACAATCCATAGCCGTGCATCGCCTCGACGTGCATCTCCATCGCCTCGCGCGAACCCTCGGCGACCACCGCGCTGCCCGCCTGATGCACCCGCAGCATGAGCTCTTCGGCGTGTGCCTGGTCGAAACCGAAGTGGGTGCGAAACACATAGGTGACGTACGACATCAGGTTCACGGGATCATCCCACACCACGGTCTGCCATGGTCGCTCGGCCAGCAACTGGCTGCTCGAAGAGCTACTCGCGTCGGTATGTGCGGCCATCAACCCCACCCCAGCTCGTGAATGCGCTCTTCGGTGATCCCGTAGAAGTGTGCGATCTCGTGCACGAGCGTGATTCTGATCTCTGACACCAGCTCTTGCATATCTGCGCAGTGGGCGAGCAGATTCTCGCGAAAGAGAATGATGCGGTCGGGTTCTTCGCCGAAGCCGTAGCTCTCGCGCTCGGCGAGTGAGAAGCCCTCGTAGACGCCGAGCACATCGCTGCCATCTTCAGGGCGATCTTCGACGAGAAAGATGACGTTGTCGAGCTCGCGCAGCATGTCGTCGGGCAGCGTATCGAGACCCTCGCCAACGAGAATCTCGAAGTCGGCATGCGACACACTCAACATGCTCTCACCCTAACAAGTGACGGGCTGCGCACGCAGCCTCACAAAGATCCCTTGCTCGCCTCGAGCGTCGAAAGCGTGTCGATATACATACCGCCAATAATCAGGTAGATGAAACCGAGAAACGCCGCATAAGTGAGGGTGAACCCGACGCACGCCCACACACGCTCCCACGCGCTGAAATGCTCGACGATTCGGCGCAGAAAACCGATCGGGTGCTTGATGTCCCAACTGTTCAGGCGAAGATACCTGCCCAGATACATGCCGAAGCCCAGCAGGAGCAACACCACGCCGACCGCGATCCACGAGGCGGGCCGCGTAATCGCCGCCATCGAATCGCCGAACACCATGATCGCCGCCATCACGTGCACCACGAGCACGTTCACGACCGTGTTCACCACGCCAGACATCGCGAGGCTGATGACGAGAATGATGTCGTACCAGAGCGGCACCGGATCGTCGTCACCGCGATGCGAAAAATTCAGCTCGGTGATCAGATAGCTCGCGTTCGGCAGCATCAGCAACCAGATGAGCATCGTCGCAATCCAGACCGCAGTGCCGGCCGCGGCAGCCACCTGCGTCGCGATCGCCCCCGCGAGCAGCCCGAGCAGCAGCACGAAGATGGGCACCATCGAAAGAAAAACGTTCCAGAGCATGGGCCGATAGAGCGTCACGCGGTAGACGACGGCCCTGAGGATCACGAGCGCAATCGCATACAAATTCAGGCCGATGACCCCGACGAAGAAGAGCATATGCACCAGGCTACCCGCCCGGTTGTGCGTCAAATGCTTCTCGATTGTGCGCTCGCCGCAGCTTTGGGATATGATCGTCAGGTTGCCAAATGAGCCTCGGCTCGATGGTGCAGCATGGTGGGCATAGCTCAGTTGGTAGAGCACCGGCTTGTGGTGCCGGTGGTCGCGGGTTCAAGTCCCGTTGTCCACCCTGATGAATCGGCTCCGGCGTTTGCGTCGGGGCGGATTTCTTTTTCGTCGCTGCCGTCGGCGGGTTGGGGAGGCCGGGCATGGGCCCGTGGGCCAGTTCGGGTTATCGGTAGAAACGCCCCCCGAAAAGGCTCTTGGGCCCCGCGACCACAGGAAGAACTATTTGCGCATGCTTCGCGACACTTTTTGATATTTCTGCGCTCTCTTCATTGTGAAAGCGGGTTTTGTCGTGCCGAAACCCGGTCATTCCTCCTATGGGCGTTGGGGCGCTCAGTGGAGATCAAAGAAGATGGGGAGTGTTCTGATGTCAGTGAATCGCGAGATGAAGTCGAGGCGAACAAAGCGGTGGTGGTTTGCGGCAATTATTGCCGCTGTGGCCATGTTTGTGCCGTCGGTCGCCTCGACGGCATATGCTGTGGCCGAGCCAGGGGATAGCGTGTGGATCGGAAGCAGACAGGGTCACGGAGGTACCGGGCTCTTTCCGATCTACCTGCAGACACCGGAGGATCCTGCGAATCCGGGCGAGCCTGACTTCTGGGCCTACTGTATCGAACACGATGTCTCTGCAAAGACGCGTCTAGTGGGCGAAATCGATGACCCGTCCGGTTTTTCCGGTGAGAATTACTTCACCGACCCGGTGATCCAAGGAAAAGTACTCTGGGTGCTGGCGCATAGCTACCCGGCGATGAGCCTTGATGACTTCCGCGCCGCTGCCAATGTGCCCGGCCTCTCCCGAAACGACGCGATCGAGGCAATCCAGTACGCCATTTGGCGATACACGGACGTTGGATGGGATTCGAATTGGAATTGGTCGGGCAGTGACGATGAGGCGGCAACCGAGGCCGCTTACTGGTATTTGGTGAACGGTGCGAACGCAAGCTCGGGCATGACCCTGGGTGACTTCGAGACGACGGTTTCGATCACGGCACCCTCTGGTGCGCAGCAGGCTGACTCGCTGGTCGGCCCGTTCTTGGTGAATACGAATCGACCCACCGCGAGTGTCATGGTAGATCCATCGCTGAACCTAGTCGACGAGAACGGGAATGCGGTCGACCCCTCTGCTGTAAGCGATAGTCAAGAGCTCTACGTCGACCTGCGCGGAGCGGATGATCCCGGAACTGCGACGCTGACCGCTACGGTGAGCGGCTCGAGCGTAAGCGGACATATCGTGACGGTGCCGAATCCGGACCCCGAAGCGGAGGTAGATCACTGGCAGACGCTCGGGCTGATCGCCGCTGCCGGAAAGACCACCACCGCCCAGGCGAGCGTGCGCTGGGCAGGCGCGGAGGCGCCCGCGATCGGAACCACGCTGACCGACTTTGCCGATGGGGATCACACCTTAGCTTGGAACGGCGGCACGGTCGTCGATACTGTCGCCTACCAAAACCTCACCCCGGGAATCGAGTACCGAGTTGAGGGTGAGCTCATGCGTAAGTCTGACGGTTCGGCCACGGGGATCGTGGGTTCGGCCGTGTTCACGCCTTCCTCTCCGTCGGGCACGGTTGACGTTACGTTTACGGTTCCGACGGGCTACGCGGGGGAGCACCTCGTCGCGTTCGAAGAGTTGTTTGAGACAGAGTTCGAGGGCGAAACCGCTGTTGCGGTGCACCGAGACATCAATGACGCCGCGCAGACCGTGCTCGTAGAGAAAGCATCGGTAACGACGACCACACCGACGGCCCCGAACGCACCCGGCAAGCTGGCCAACACCGGCTCCGATATAAACGGGTTTGCCGCCACAGCTGCCGCGCTCCTGCTGCTCTCGGGTGCGGTGCTCGCGCTCGCGCGGCGCCGCGCGCAAAGCTAGTCACGACTGAGAGGGCCGCGGCGCGCCGATAAGTTCTCGGGAAGACGTTGCGCATAACCATTGTTCAGCGCTAGTGTTGATCGTTTCCCATTACGAAAGGTGCACCGTGGCTCTTCTCAGACTCACTCTTCACCACGCCAAGCCCTATTGGGCGTGGGTCGTCGGCGTGATCGTACTGCAACTGCTCGCTACGATCGCCGCGCTGTGGCTGCCCAGCCTCAACGCACAGATCATCGACAAGGGCATCACGCTCGGCGATATCGACTTCATCTGGAGCACCGGCGGCCTCATGCTGGCGGTGTCGTTTGCTCAGCTCGCCGCTGCCGTGCTCGGAGTCTACTGCGGTGCCCGAGTCGCGATGTCAGTCGGCAGAGATCTGCGCCGCGAAGTCTTTCGCAAGGTCGACTCGTTGTCGACTCTCGAAGCGACCAAGTTTGGCGCTGGCACGCTGATCACCCGCGGCACCAACGACGTGCAGCAGGTGCAGATGCTCGTGCTGATGACCATGAACTTCATGATCTCGGCTCCCATCATGGCCGTGGGCGGCATCATCATGGCACTGCGAGAAGATGCGGGCATGTCTTGGCTGGTCTGGGCTTCGGTCGCGATCCTCGCCGTCATCGTCGGCTTCTTGGTGTGGCTGCTGCTGCCGCTCTTCAGGCAAATGCAGGATCGCGTTGACGACATCAACAGCGTGCTGCGTGAGCAGATCATGGGCATTCGCGTCGTTCGCGCGTTCGTGCGCGAACCCTTCGAAGAGAACCGCTACCGCGTCGCGAACGAGAACATCACTCGCATCTCGGTGCAGGTGGGCAACGTCTTCGTGCTGATGTTTCCCATCATCATGATGGTGCTGCACCTCGCAACGGCCGCGGTGCTGTGGTTCGGCGGTCATCGCGTGGAGGCGGGCGACGTCGAGATCGGCTCGCTCACCGCCTTCTTGCAGTACCTGCTGCAGATTCTCATGGCAGTGATGATGGGCGTGTTCATGGTCATGATGATCCCGCGCGCCGTCGTCTGTGCAGAGCGCATCCGCGAACTGCTCGACACGGAGTCGTCGCTGCAGTTCGCCGAGAACGAGCAGGTCGCGACGCCGACGATCGGTCGGGTCGAGTTCAACGACGTCACCTTCGGGTTTCCCGGTGCAGAGCTGCCGGTCATCAAGAACGTGAGCTTTGTCGCAGAACCGGGAAAGACCACAGCAATCATCGGATCGACGGGCTCGGGCAAAACCACGCTGCTCGGGCTCATGCTGCGCCTCTTTGACCCGCAATCGGGCAGCGTCACCATCGACGGCCAGCCCGTATCGGCGCTCACCCGCGCACAGTTGGCGAGCACGCTCGGCCTGGTGCCGCAGCGTCCGTATCTCTTCGGCGGCACGATTGCCTCGAACCTGCGCTTCGGCAATACCGATGCGAGCGACGAGGAACTGTGGGACGCGCTGCGCGTCGCCCAGGGCGAAGACTTCGTGCGCGAGAAAGACAAGGGTCTCGATGAGCCTGTCTCGCAGGGCGGCACGAGCGTCTCGGGCGGTCAACGCCAGCGACTCTCGATTGCGCGCGCGCTCGTTGCGAAGCCGCGCGTCTATCTCTTCGATGACTCGTTTTCGGCGCTCGACGTCGCAACCGACGCGCGCCTGCGTGCGGCCCTACCATCGGCCACTGCGGGTGCGACGACCATCATCGTGGCCCAGCGCGTGTCGACGATCACCGACGCCGACCAGATTCTCGTGCTCGAAGACGGTGAGCTTGTGGGTCGCGGCACGCACCACGAGTTGCTCGAGAGCAACAGCGTGTACCAAGAGATCGTCAGATCGCAGTTGACCGAGGCGGAGGCAGTCTGATGGCGCGCGAGAAGCTAAACAAGAAGCAGACGACATTGGCGGGCTCGGGCGCAGTGAGCACGGACACCGCTGAGTTCGAGCTGCCCGACTACGCGCCGGCCACCGACGACTGGTCGGGCAGTCAGCCGACTCGCAAGGCGAAGGCGTTCTGGCCGTCGGCAAAGCGCCTGATGGCGCTGCTCGGCCCGGAAAAGATGCTGTTCGGGTTTGTGACCCTGCTCGTCGTCGCCTCGGTGGTGCTGACAGTGATCGCGCCGAAGGTGCTCGGCCAAGCGATGGACGTGATCTTCAACGGCATTCTCGGGGCGCAGCTTCCCGCGGGCGTGCCCAAGGAGCAGATCATCGAGGGCTTGCGTGCGCAGGGCGAAACCCAGTTCGCCGACATGCTGCAGGGCGCAGACATCGTGCCAGGCCAGGGGATCGACTTCGAGAGGCTCGGCTGGCTGATCCTCGTCGTGCTTGCTCTGTACCTCGTCGCATCGTTCTTGATGTGGCTGCAGGGTTACCTGCTGAACGGACTCGTCATGCGCGTCGTCTACAAGCTGCGCAAGGACATCGAAGAGAAGATCAACCGCCTGCCGCTGTCGTACTTCGACGGCCGTCAGCGCGGCGACGTGCTCTCGCGCGTCACGAACGACGTCGACAACATTCAGCAGGCACTGCAGCAGGCGTTCTCGCAGCTGGTGCAGTCGGTGCTCACGATTATCGGCATCGGCGCGATGATGTTCTGGGTATCGTGGCAGCTGGGCCTCATCGCGCTGCTCGCGTTGCCGCTCTCGGCCGTCATCGTCGGTATCGTCGGCGTACGTGCTCAGAAACTCTTCACCGCTCAGTGGAAGCGCACTGGCGACCTGAACGGCCACATCGAGGAGTCGTTTACCGGACACGAACTGATTCGCGTGTTCAACCGCGATACCGAGATGATCGAGGAGTTCGACAGGCGCAACGACGGCCTCTATGACGCGTCGTTCAAGGCCCAGGCTCTGTCCGGTGCGATGATGCCCGCGATGCAGTTCGTGCAGTACCTCACGTACGTGCTGATCGCTGTCGTGGGCGCGCTGAAGGTCACCGCGGGGCAGATGACGCTCGGCGACGTGACCGCGTTCATTCAGTATTCGCGTGAGTTTGCGCAGCCCATTGGTCAAATGGCAGGCATGGCGAACATGCTGCAGTCGGGTGTGGCCTCGGCCGAGCGCACATTCGAACTGCTCGACGCAGACGAGCAAGACGCTGAGACCGTGACCGAGCACTTGCCGGAGCGCGCAACGGGCCACGTCGAGTTCGATCACGTGGCGTTCAGCTACGACCCCGAAGAATCGCTGATCAAAGATCTGTCGCTCGAGGTGCATCCCGGTCAGACCGTCGCAATCGTCGGCCCGACAGGCGCGGGCAAGACGACGCTCGTGAATCTGATCATGCGCTTCTACGAGCTGCAGGGCGGGCGAATTTTGCTCGACGGCACCGACATCACGAAGCTCTCTCGTGCCGAGCTGCGAGGGCACGTCGGCATGGTGCTGCAAGATGCGTTCCTCTTCGAAGGCAGCATTCGAGAGAACATTCGTTACGGTCGCCTCGAAGCAACTGACGAAGAGGTGATCGAGGCTGCGAAGGCCACCATGGTCGACCGCTTCGTGCGCCAGCTGCCTGAGGGCTACGACACGGTCATCGAAGAGAACGCGTCGTCGCTGTCGGCCGGTGAGCGCCAGCTGCTCACGATCGCACGTGCGTTCATCGCGAACCCGTCGCTGCTGATTCTCGATGAGGCGACCTCATCGGTCGATACGCGCACCGAGGTGCTCGTGCAGCAGGCCATGAGCGCGCTGCGCGCAGACCGCACCTCGTTCGTGATCGCGCACCGGCTCTCGACCATTCGCGACGCCGACACCATTCTGATGATGGAGCACGGCGATATCGTCGAGCAGGGCTCGCATGAGCAGCTGCTCGCGCAGCGCGGCGCCTACTACGAGCTCTACCAGTCGCAGTTCAAAGGCACCGATGAGAACGAGGACGCAGCGGAGCAAGAAGCCGCTGGTGGCGCGTCGGTCGCTGAGGTAGAGGCGGGCGCTGACGCAGGCGCCGCTGCGGGCATCGACGCGGGCGCGCCGGCCTCAGCCGATTCTGCTGAGGCTGCCGAATAGGGTAGGCTCGTTAAGGCCCCTCATGTGGCGCTATCTTCGGAAACTCCCCCAGGCTGGAAACAGAGCAAGGGTACCGGGGCTCTAGCGGGTGCATGAGGGGTCTTACTTTTTTCGAAAAGGATCAGGGCAGGCCTCAGGGCAGCCGAATGCCGGTCGTGTCGATGCTGCGATGCCGATCCCGCTTGGTAATCGAGAGGCTGAGAATTGCAAGCAGTGCGCCGATCACCGCGAGCAAAATGCCCGCCCAGCCCGGCGCGAGATAGCCGAAGCCTGCTGCGATCACGAGGCCGCCGAGCCACGCGCCGAGCGCATTTGCGACGTTGAACGCTGCGTGAGTGATCGCCGATCCCATCAGTTCGGCCTCGCGTGCCATGCGAATGAAACGCGACTGCACCGCCGGAAGCAGCGCCGAGAACCAGAAACCGACCAAGAACACGGAGACGATGAGGCCCGCAGGTGTCGCCGCTGTGGTGACGTAGAGGCTGAGCGAGACGATCAGTGCTGCGAATGAGAGCAGGATCGCGCGGGGCCCATTGCGGTCGGCCATCCAGCCACCGAAGAATGTGCCGATGGTCATGCCGATACCGATCGCGCTGAGCACCAAGGGAATCGAGCTCTCGGGCAGCGAGGTGACTCTCGTGACGACCTCGGCGATGTAGGAGTAGACGGCGAAGAAGCCGCCGAAGCCGATCGCGCCGAGCGCGACCATGATCCAGATTCTGATGTTCTTGAAGCTGGCGAGGCTGCGCAGCGGACTGAGAGTCGCGTCTCCCGGGTACCGTGGCAGAAAGCGCAGGCCAAGCAACAGGGTTGCTGCGAAAAGGATCGACACCAGCACGTAAGCCCACCGCCAGCCGAGGGTCTGGCCGATCCATGTGGCGAGGGGCACGCCGAGCACGTTCGCGATGGGGAGGCCCGACATTGCGATCGCGATGCCTTTGCCTTGATTGCCTGGACCCATGAGGCGGCCCGCGAGCAGTGCTGCGGCGCCGAAGAAGGTGGCATGCGGCAGGCCGGCGATGAAACGGGCGATAGCGAGTGTCTCGAAGGTCGGTGCGACCGCTGAGGCGAGAGAGCCCGCCGTGAACGCGCCGAGCAGCCAAAAGGCGAGCGTCGTCTGCGAGACCCGGGCGGCAAGCGCTGTGATGACCGGTGCGCCAACCACGACACCGACGGCGTAGAGCGTAATCAGGGTGCCTGCTTGAGCGATTCCCTTTGCGGGATTGCTTGCGAAGTCGGGTAACAGATCTTCGGCGATATTTGGCAGCACGCCCATAGTTGCAAACTCTGTCACGCCGATTGCGAAGCCGCCGAGCGCTAGGGTGAACAGGGCCATGCGGCGCCTGGCAGGCGTGAGTGTGTGCAAGGGGTTCCCGTCGGTAGCGAAGACTCCAGAATATCTGGCGCGGGTTTCCGGGGTGCTTCGAGCAGGGGCGAGGTTGGTATTTCGCGGATAGGATCGGTGCAGCGAATGAGAAGAGGTGGGGTGTATGGATCGGAACGAGATCATCACCGTAGCCGCGCTTCTCGCATTCGCCCTGCTGCTGCTTGGCGTTTGGATTGTAGACCGGCGTCGTAGGCATGCGGGCGACACCCGAAGCCCGCTTTCGGGCGTTCTCGGAATGATGGACGAAGTGTTTCGCCCGGAGGCCGCTCGCGTTGTTGAGGTTCGCGAAGTAGAGCAGGAACTTCCGGTTGAAGCTTCGAACTCGGGGGACCTGCGCAGCGACTCTTTGAGCGGTCCTACTTGCGATTCTTCCGGTGAACCAGTCGCCTGTTCCGGTCGAAATTCCGGTGAACGTGTGCAAGACTCACCGCTGAAATAGCTGCCTTTTGGTGAATGCGCGAACGTTACCACTTCGTGATCTTCGGGTGCCTCTTCAGCAAGGTATTCGGGCTGCGATGTCGGTGGTGTATCCGAGACTGTGGGTATGAATTTCTTCACCGACCTTGAGCGCCGCGCAAGCGCGGCAAATGCTCGAACAGGTCTCACTTGCCGCAAGCGCGGTGATCGCCGCGCGCTCGAGCCGCGAGCGCGGGTACTCGGGGCTCGCTCAGTCGCAGGGGCATCGCACCCCAGCGACACTGATTCAGCAGGTGTCGGGCGTAACTCGCGGTGAGGCCATGCGGCAGAGGCGCGTCGGCTCGGCGTTGATCGATGCCGAGAATGCCTTGAGGCTTGAGATAGCCAACGAGGGCGGGGGGGGGTCCGAGGTCTCTGGGCCGGCGCACCCGCTCGCTTCCGGGCCAAGCTCCTGGCATGCACCGCTAGGCGCCGGGTTGCGCGGCGGCGTGCTCTCTTCGGCTCAGTACGATGCAATCGCTCGTGGTCTCGGCGAGCCTCCCAGCGGCGAGTCTGCAGATGACGGGCGCGTCGCGTGCGCCGCCTGGCTGCTTGCCGCTGAAGAACTTGTGGCGTATGCCGCAGACGTGCCGGTTGAAGAACTGGCAAAGCTGGCCCGCGCGCTTCGAGATCTGCTCGATCCGCTGGGCGCCGAAGCAAGATTTCTCGCGAAGTACGAGGCTCGGTCGTTTCGAATGTGGACCGATCACGAAGGTATGACCCACGGTAAGTTCGTGTTCGACCCCGAATCCGCCGAGTGGGTCCGAAACATCATCGATGCCGCACTCAGGCCTCGCCGAGGAGGACCGTGATTCGTCAGTGTCGCAGAGAAAACGCGTGCGAAGCAGTTGCTCGAAGACCCGCGAACGAATGACCAGCTGGCGCATGACCTGTTTCTCGACGTGCTGAAGGTCGGGCGACTGCCGATGCCGAGACGGTGTTCGGGGTTCGGCAGGCGGGCGTGAAACTCGTGCAGGTCGTGAATCGCGACGAGTACTTGCGAGGGCATGCAAGCGGCGGTGTGACTGCATCGACGGTGCGATTGCAAGAAAGTGGCGACGTGCTCCCTCGTAGCGCGGTCGAGAAGCATCGCTGTAACACCGGCGTGCAGCCGGTTGTCGTCGACGCGAAGGGCGACCCGCTGAACGTCGGGAGAGAGAGCAACGCTTGTTCACGCTGAAACAGCGGATAGCACTTGCGGTTCGAGACGGTGGATGCAGATAGACCGGGTGCGATCGGTCTGCATCATACTGCGAGGCCCACCACATTGATGAGTGGAAAGTGGACGGTGGACGCACCGATATCGATCGGGGAGTGCTGCTGTGAAGCTTTCATCACTTGCAACTGCACAATAACGGTTGGAAGATCACGCGGCACGAGCGAGGGCCGTTCTTGTTGCATTCGCCGCGGGGCTCAAACCCGCCGTTCGAGGCACAATCTCCGAGAGATTCACCGCCGCTTCCGGGCTTGCCATCTTCGTCGAGTTCACAGGCACCGACGGCTTCGCTGCCGCAGTTTCCGCCGACTGAACTGCCTGTGCGCCCTGCCATCAGTTACGGCTGGCGCCTGGCAAACTCGCCGCCGAGGCGATTCAGTGAGGCGGCGTGACAGGTGTGTGAGGCTGCGTCAGGCCGCGTACGAGGAATGCTGCGTGTGAGAAAGGACGCGCGGGTAGCCGAGCATCGTGATGCCCCGCGAACACTACTTTTGCGGTGACGCGAGTAGCGGCGGGTCGCACTCGCGGACGGGGGCGCCAGAGCCGATTTCTTCGGAGCCGGAACCCTCGGCGGCTGAATGTTCGGACTCGATAGGAGCGTCCGGCCTGAGTTTGAGCTCACTCACCAGCACGCCGGCGACGATGAGGCCCGCTCCGACAAGCGCGAACCAAGGTAGTTGATCCCCGGCGACCCAACCGATGAGCCCGGCCCAGACCGGCTCGCCCGAATAGATGATGGTGGCGCGCGTCGCTGAGACGTGGCGCTGCGCCCAGTTCATCGTGAGCTGGATCACCATGCTCATGCCGCCGAGCGCCACCGCGGGTACGAGCCACCGCCAGTCGGCCGTGGGCACGCTTTCACCGGTCAGCGGCATTGCAAGAAACGCGAAGCCACCCGCGGCGAGCAGCTGTACCACGGTGACCCTGCGAAACTCGACACGCCTACTTGCGAAGGCGCTGATCAAAATGACCTCGACGGCGCACGCAACCGCGGCGGCGACCGTGATCCACTCGCCGAAACCAAAGCTGAAGCCAGACGCACCCGGCCCGCCAAGCACGATGAGGCCAGCGAACGCGAGTCCGGCGCCGATGAAGCTCATCTTGCCCGGCGGCTTGCGCAGAAATGCCCACTGCATGAGGGGCACGAGTGGCACGTAGAACGCGGTGATGAACCCCGACATGCTGCTCGAGATGCTCTGCAGACCGATGGTTTGCAGGCCATAGCCGAGCGTGAGAGACGCGCCGATCGCGAGGCCGGCACCGAGCTCCATCCAGGTGATGCCGCGCAGCCAGCGCCAAAAGACCGCCGCCGCAACGAGCCCCGCGACGAGAAAGCGCACGCCCACGAAGAACATGGGGCCGGCGAAATCCATCGCCGTATGGATAATCAGAAACGTGCTGCCCCACAGAGCGGTCACGCCGACGAGAGCGAGCTCGTGCGCTCCGAGGCCGAACCGCGCTGGCTTCTGCTGATCCTTTTCGGTCACCACCGGGCCAGCGCTATGCCGTGCCGTCGATGAACGGCGCGTAGATGCCGCTCACCTCATCGGCCAGCTGCTCGCTTGCCTGCTTGTCGGGCCCGGGCTGTGCGACGAGCACTGCGGCCCGAAAATAGGCGAGCTCTTGAATCGACTCGGCGATATCTGCGAGCGCGCGATGACCGCCGCGCTTGGTGGGGGCACCGAAGAATGCCGCCGGAAACCACTGCCGTGACAGCTCTTTGATGGTCGACACGTCGATGCTGCGATAGTGCAGCTTTTCTTCGAGCGTTGGCATGTACTTGGCGATGAAACGGCGATCCATGCCGATCGTGTTGCCCGCGACGAGGGGGCGTCGCCCAGCAGTCACATGCAGCGCAATGTAGTCGATGACCTGCCGCTCGGCCTCTTCGACGCTCACGCCTGCTTCAATGCGCGGCAGCAACCCTGACTTCTCGTGCATGCCGCGAACAAAACTGTTCATCTGCTCGAGCGCCTCGGCGCCCGGGTTGATGACCAGCTCGAATCCCGGGTGCAGGGGAGTGAGGTCAAAATCGGTAACGATGACGGCAATCTCGCAGAGCCCGTCGCGATCGGGGTCGAGCCCGGTCATCTCGCAGTCGATCCACACCAATTGGGTGGCAGGGGTGTTCGACATGAAGCTCCTATCGGGGTGGCGGGCCGAACCAGTCTACCGTTCTGCTGCCGCGTCGTCAGAGGTCAGGGCGTCCGTAATGGCTCTAGCGTCTGCGGTGGGTACGCCCGCGGTGTCAGCCGTCGGTGCGCCTGTGGCTTTGCCCGTTATGCGCCCGCCTTCGAGGCGAAGCACCCTGTCGCTCATGTGCGCGATGACGTCGGCGTCATGCGACACGAAGAGGTACGCGGTGCCGCGCCGCCTCTGCAGCTCGTCGAGCAGATCGAGCACCCTCGCCTGCACGGTAACGTCGAGCGCCGACACCGGCTCATCGAGCAGCAGCAGCTCGGGCTCGCGGGCGAGCGCTCGCGCGATGGCGAGTCGCTGTCGCTGGCCTCCCGAGAGGGTGGCAGCTGCCTGCGCGA
>APMI01003706.1_pt1 | contig 15236 bp, 14 predicted proteins | sample 667938 | NCBI WGS metagenome assembly APMI01 (sample SAMN01084076, study PRJNA167559) | wastewater metagenome | biome: Wastewater | place: Denmark: Ejby Moelle, Odense | collected 2011-11-28 | reverse complement strand
TCGGCGCTGGAAGGTGAGCTGAACATCGGCGCGGGCGCCCTGCGCCCCACGCCCGCCGCCCAGCCGGTCCTGTTCACCGATGCCCGGATCGTGCTGCATCTTGATCCCGATCAAGGCCGGTTGGTGATGGACGATCTGGCGGTGGACGGCCCGTCGCTGAAGTTGCAGGCCGATGGGCACAGCTATCTGCTGGATGCGGCGGGGCAGCGGATGCTTGGCCCCCTTGGCGCGACCCTGCCCGAAACCTTTGTGACCCAGATCCGTTTCCGCGATGTGAAGATCGACCCCGAGGGGCTGTTTCAGGAACCTGCGCAATTCAGCGCGGGTGCGCTGGACCTGCGGCTGCGCGTCGCCCCCTTTCGGGTCGAGGTCGGGCAACTCGCCCTGGCCGAGGATGACCGCCGCCTGCTGGCGCGCGGTGTCGCCAGTGCAGATGCACAGGGCTGGGCGGCCTCGTTCGATTTCAGCCTGAACAAGATCGCGCATGACAAGCTTGTGGCACTGTGGCCGGTGCGGCTGGTGCCGAAAACCCGTGAATGGGTGCAGAAGAACATCCTGCAAGGCAAGCTGTTCGACGTGCGGGCCGCATTGCGCATTACGCCGGGCGCAGAGCCGCGCCTGCATCTGGGTTACAGTTTCGAAAATGCCGACGTGCGATTTGTTCCCAGCCTGCCGCCGATCCGCGAAGGCTATGGCTATGCCACGATTGAAGGCAAAACCAACACCATCGTTCTGTCGCGCGGCAAGGTTACGCCACCCGCAGGTGGCGACATAGATATGGCGGGGTCGGTTTTTCTGGTGCCGGATATCACGCAGAAACCGGCGCAGGCCGACATAAGCCTGAAGACAAGGTCCAGCCTGACGGCGGCGCTGTCGCTCTTGGATCAGCCGCCGTTCCAGTTCCTGACCAAGGCCGACAAGCCGGTTGATCTGGGCGAAGGCGAGGCCACGTTGCAGGCGAAGCTGCACCTGCCGCTGGTGCCCAAGGTCAAGGTGCAGGATGTCGATTATCAGGTTTCGGCGCAGGTCACGCGGTTCCGGTCCGACCGACTGGTGCCGAAGCGGGTCATTACCGCCGATTCCCTGCAAGTTCACGCCGATCGCAGCGGATTGACGATTACGGGGCCGGGCCTGATCAGCGGGGTTCCATTCGATGCAACCTATCATCAGGGCTTTGCTGTGGAAGATCGCGGCAAGGCGCGGATCGAAGGCACGGTTGCGCTGTCGCAGGGGGCTGCGGATGCGTTCGGGCTGGGCCTGCCGGACGGCACCGTTTCCGGCACCGGACGCGCGAATGTGGCAATCGATCTGCATAAGGATCAGCCGGGCAAGCTGCGGCTTACCTCTAATCTGGCAGGCATCACGCTGCGGCTGCCCGATGTGGGCTGGACCAAGGCCTCGGGCGCGACCGGCAAGCTGGAGGCCGTGGTGACCTTGGGCGCCACGCCAAGGGTTGACCAGCTCACGCTGGAGGCTGCCGGTCTCAAGGCTGCCGGTACTGTGGCGGTCAAGCCGGATGGCGGGTTGGACAAGGCGGTTTTCTCGCATGTCACCCTGGCTGGCTGGCTGGACGGGGGCGTTACGATCACCGGGCGCGGCAAGGGGCGGCCAGTCGGGTTGGCGATGACCTCTGGCATGATCGATCTGCGCAAGCTGCCACCCGCCTCGGCGCGCAAGGGGGGCGGGTAGGGTGGGGGGCCGCTGTCGCTGGCGCTCGACCGGCTGGTGGTGGCTGAATCGATCAGCCTGACCGGATTTCGTGGCAACTTCTCGCTGGCGGGCGGGATCAACGGCGATTTCCGCGCCAGCGTGAATGGCGGGGCGGCTGTCGCGGGCAATGTGGTGCCCGCGCCCAATGGCACTTCGGTCCGGCTGGCATCCGACGATGCCGGGGGCGCGCTGCGCGACGCGGGCATCTTTCAAAGCGCCTATGGCGGCAAGCTGTCGCTGGTGCTGGTGCCGCGAAAATCCGGCGGGGCCTATGACGGCAAGGCACGGATCGCCGGGGTTCGGGTGCGAAACGCCAATGTGCTGGCCGAACTGCTGAACGCCATCAGCGTCGTCGGTTTGCTGGAGCAGTTGGACGGTTCCGGTCTGGTCTTTTCCGAGGTTGACGGCGACCTGATCCTGACGCCCAACGCGGTTCAGATCACCCGCGGATCGGCAATTGGCGCCTCGCTTGGCGTGTCGATGGCCGGGGTCTATCAAAGCGGCACGGGGCTGGTTGACATGCAGGGCGTCATCTCGCCCATCTATATGCTGAACGGGATCGGCGCGCTGCTGTCGAAACGTGGCGAGGGGGTCTTCGGTTTCAACTACAGTCTCAAGGGCACGGCCCGCGCGCCGCAGGTTTCGGTCAATCCGCTGTCGATCCTGACGCCGGGAATGTTTCGCGAAATCTTCCGCCGGCCGCCGCCCGTCGTGGGGGAAAGCAAACAATGAAACTGTCGGATTTCGATTTCGACCTGCCCGAGGCGCTGATCGCCACAAGGCCGGCCAAGCCCCGCACCGCCGCCCGGCTGCTCTTGGCCGAAGGCGACAGCATCCGCGACCTGCATGTGCGCGATCTGGTCGATATTTTCCGCCCCGGCGACCGGCTGGTCCTGAACAATACCCGTGTGATCCCCGCGCGCCTGTTCGGCCAGCGCCAGAGGGCGGAGGCGGTGGCCAAGGTGGAAATCACCCTGCTGGAGCCCGCCGCGACCGGCTGGCGAGCCCTCGCCAAACCGCTCCGCAAGGTGCATGTGGGCGAAGTGATCCGCTTTTCGCCCGACCTCTCCGCCACCGTGGCCGAGAAATCCGAAACCGACCTGCGGCTGGAGTTCAACCTCTCCGGCCCTGATTTCGACGCCGCCCTGAACGCGGCGGGCGCGATGCCGCTGCCCCCCTATATCGCCGCCAAACGCCCTGCCGATGCGCATGACCGCGACGATTACCAGACCGTCTTTGCCCGTCATTCCGGGGCTGTGGCCGCCCCCACCGCCAGCTTGCATTTCGACGAGCCGCTTCTGCGCGCACTGGCCGACAAGGGCGTGACCTTCACCGAAGTCACCCTGCATGTCGGCGCGGGCACCTTTCTGCCGGTCAAGGTCGAAGATGTGACCACCCACCGGATGCACGCCGAATGGGGGCAGGTGACGCCACAGGCCGCCGCAGAAATCGCCAAAACCAAGGATGCCGGGGGGAGGGTGATTCCGGTCGGCACCACCGCGCTGCGCCTGATCGAAACCGCCGCCCGATCGGGCCGGATCGAGGCATGGGAGGGGCCGACCGACATCTTCATCTACCCCGGTTTCCGATTTCATGTGACCGATGCGCTGATGACCAACTTTCATCTGCCGAAATCCACGCTGCTGATGCTGGTCTCGGCCTTGATGGGAAAAGAGCGGATGGACCGCATCTATGCCCATGCCATCGGGCAGGGCTATCGGTTCTTCTCCTATGGCGATGCCTCGCTGCTGATCCCCTGACGATGCGCCCTTGGCCAAGGCCGGGGGGCTGTCTGCCCCCCGGACCCCCCGAGGATATTTGTGAACAGATGATGGGAGCTTAGGTTTTCATTAACCCTGAGCGCCTATTCTGGTCCTGCCGAACAGGGAGGGATCCCGATGGCGGCAACAGGTGATGATTCCCTGCCTCGTTGGCTCGGGGCAGGGCGTCACTTGGCCCTATCATCTGTTCATAAATATCCCGGGGTCCGGGGCAGCGCCCCGGTCTGGCCTAGGCCAGGGGCGCTTCATTCCATCACTGGTCGCAATCCGGCTGCGCGGCGCTTTCGGGCGTGATAGGGTCTCGGCGCGAAGGAAAAGGGAATGCGCGATGCTGAAGGTTCTGGCCCAGTCCTGGCCCCTGCTGCTGGGGGTCATGCTGTTGATGGTGGGCAACGGGGTTCAGGGATCTTTATTGGGTATCCGCGGCGGGCTTGAGGGGTTTTCGACCTTTCAGCTGTCGATCATCATGTCCTCTTATTTCGTGGGCTTTCTGGGCGGATCACGGCTGACGCCGGGGATGATCCGTCGGGTGGGCCATGTGCGGGTATTTTCCGCCATGGGCTCGCTGATTTCGGCGGTACTGGTGCTGTATCCGCTGGTCGTCGATGTCTGGGCCTGGTCGGGGTTCCGGCTGCTGATCGGATTCTGCTTTTCCGGCATCTATGTCACTGCCGAAAGCTGGCTGAACAACACCGCCACCAATGAGACGCGGGGCCAGACGCTTTCGGCCTATATGATCGTGCAGATGCTGGGCATCATCGCCAGCCAGGGTCTTTTGGCGCAGGGCGACCCGTCGGGCTATGCGCTGTTCATCATCCCATCGGTTCTGGTGTCCCTGGCGTTCATGCCGGTGCTGCTGGCCGACACGCCTGCACCCACCTTTGACGAGACGCGGGGGATGAGTTTCCGGCGGCTGTTCATCATCTCACCCCTTGGCTGTGTGGGAATGCTGCTGACCGGGGGCGTCTATGCGGCGATGTTCGGCATGGCCTCGGTCTGGGGGGCGATGCGGGGGCTGACCATCGGGCAGATCGCCGCCTTTGGTGCGGCGCTTTATGTCGGCGGGCTGGTGCTGCAATACCCCGTCGGCTGGCTGTCCGACCGGATGGACCGGCGGATGCTGATCCTGTGGCTGGCGGGGGCGGGGACGGTGCTGATGGCGGTCTCGGCGGCGGTCGTGCTGCCCTTCACGCTGGTTCTGGCGGTGGCGCTGCTGCTGGGAGGCATCATCAACCCGCTCTATTCGCTGCTGATTGCCGCGACGAATGACCATCTGACCAAAGAGCAGATGCCCGCGGCCTCGTCTGGCCTGATCTTCCTGAACGGCTTCGGGGCCATTTTCGGGCCGCTGGTCGCGGGCTGGCTGATGCAGCACATCGGTCCGGCGGGGTATTTCCTGCTGCTGGCGATTCTGTTCGGCCTGCTGGCCGGCTATGCCGCCTGGCGGTTGTCGCGCCGCCGTACCCCCAAAGCGCAAGGGCGTTATTCGGGCCTGTCGCCGACGGCGTCTTCGGTTGCGGTCGAGGCGGTGCTGGACAAAGAATGATCGCGGGGTGATTGCAGCCCGGCCCTGAACCTGCCACGTTGGCGCAAACAGGAGGGCGGCGCATGGCAGACCCGGTTGAGGTGCTGGATTTCTGGCTGGGCGAGATTGGCCCCGAGGGCTGGTATGCCGGGGGTGAGGCGCTGGACGGCGAATGCCGCAGCCGGTTTGCCGATATCTGGCAGGCCGCGCGCGAGGGCGGGCTGGAGCATTGGGTCGATGGCGCAGCCGGCACGCTGGCCTATCTGGTGATCTGCGATCAGTTGTCGCGCAACATGCACCGCGGCACGGCCGATGCCTTTGCGACCGATCCGCAGGCCTTGGCCGCTGCGCGCGTGGCCGTGGCCCAAGGCTGGGACATGGACGCGCCCGAGCCGGAGCGGCAGTTTTTCTACATGCCGTTCGAGCATTCAGAGAATGCCGAAGATCAGGCAACGGCGGTGCGGCTGATGGAGGAGCGATTGTCTTCCGACCCCGAGATGGCGTTGCACGCCCGGGCCCATCAGGCTGTCATCGCGCGTTTCGGCCGCTTTCCATCCCGCAATGCGGTGCTGGGCCGGGCCTCGACGGCAGGGGAACAGGCTTGGCTTGACGCAGGCGGCTATGGTGCCGAGGTTCGTGCCTTGCAGGCAAGCCATGCAAAAGGCGCATAGGGGCACGGCGATAGATTTGTTGTTCGGTTTAACTAGATAGTTTAAGGCCAAACTATCTTGAGACGCCCACTGTTTTCTGAGGGAGGAGACGATGGCAGGCCAAAGTTTTGATGTGATCGTGGTGGGCGCTGGCCCCGGCGGTTATGTGGCAGCAATCCGCGCGGCCCAGTTGGGCCAGAAGGTTGCGATCATCGAGCGAGAAAATCTGGGCGGAATCTGCCTGAACTGGGGCTGCATCCCGACCAAAGCCCTGCTGCGCAGCGCCGAGGTATTCCACCTGATGCACCGTGCCAAGGAATTCGGGCTGAAGGTCGAAGGCGCGTCCTTTGATCTGGATGCCGTGGTCGCCCGCAGCCGCGGTGTGGCCAAGCAATTGTCGGGCGGCATCGGCCATCTGATGAAGAAAAACAAGATCACGGTCTTCATGGGCACGGCGACCCTGCCCAAGGCCGGGATCGTTGCGGTCAAGACCGACAAAGGCACCGAAGAGCTGACCGCCAAGGCGATCATCCTGGCCACCGGCGCGCGGGCACGCGAATTGCCGGGGCTGGAGGCCGACGGCGATCTGGTCTGGACCTACCGCCACGCGCTGCAACCCAAGCGGATGCCGAAAAAGCTGCTGGTGATCGGATCGGGCGCGATCGGCATCGAATTCGCCAGCTTCTTCAACACTCTGGGCGCCGATACTACGGTGGTTGAGGTGATGGACCGCGTGCTGCCGGTGGAGGATGCCGAGATTTCGGCCTTTGCCAAGAAGGCCTTTGTCAAGCAGGGCATGAAGATCCTGGAAAAGACCACGGTGAAAAAGCTGGATCGCAGCCCCGGCAAGGTCGTGGCGCATCTGGAGGATGCCAAAGGCACCACGACGCAGGAATTCGATACGGTGATTTCTGCCGTGGGCATCGTCGGCAATGTCGAAAACCTGGGGCTGGAGGCGCTGGGGGTGAAGATCGACCGCACCCATGTGGTGACGGATGAATTCTGCCGCACCGGCATTCCGGGCCTTTATGCCATTGGCGACATTGCCGGTGCGCCCTGGCTGGCGCACAAGGCCAGCCATGAAGGCGTGATGGTGGCCGAGCTGATCGCGGGCGGCCATCCGCATCCGATCAAGCCGAACAGCATCGCGGGCTGCACCTATTGCCATCCGCAGGTGGCATCTGTCGGCCTGACGGAAGCGAAGGCCAAAGAGGCCGGCTATACCGTCAAGGTCGGCCATTTCCCCTTCATCGGCAACGGCAAGGCGATTGCGCTGGGAGAGGCCGAGGGCATGATCAAGACCGTCTTCGATGCCAAGACCGGCGAGTTGCTGGGTGCCCATATGGTCGGCGCCGAGGTGACCGAGCTTATTCAGGGCTATGTCATCGGGCGGACGCTGGAAACCACCGAGGAAGACCTGATGAACACGGTCTTCCCGCATCCGACGCTCAGCGAAATGATGCACGAGGCTGTTCTCGACGCATACGGTCGCGCGTTGCACATCTGATCCGCTTGGGGCAGGCTAGATCAAAGGGGGCTTCGGCCCCCTTTTCCTTTCGGAGGCATCATGCGTACCGCTTTGACGATCTTTGCCATCTGGGCGGCGGGCCTTGGGGCTGCGGCGCAGTTTGGCAAGATGTCGGTGGCGTTTGATGCGCTGGGGCGGGCCTACGCAGCCCATGCCGGGGTGGGGATCGGGTTGATGGTGTCGATCGTCGGCATCGTCGGGCTGATCTTTGGCACGACGGCGGGGTTGCTGGTGGCGCGGGTTGGCCAAAGGCGGGCGATGCTGGTGGCGCTGTGCCTAGGTGCCGGGGTCAGTCTGGTGCAATCGACCTTTCCGCCCTTTGCTGTGATGATGCTGACCCGCGTGCTGGAAGGCGTGTCGCATCTGGCCATTGTGGTGGTTGGCCCGGTGGCGATTGCGGCGGCAGCACCCCCCGCACGTCAGGCGGCGGCGATGACCCTGTGGTCCAGCTTTTTCGGGCTGACCTATGCCGTGCTGTTCTGGCTGGGGCCGGGGCTGATTGCGGCGGCGGGGCCGGGGGCGCTGTTTCAGGCCCATGCGGTCTGGATGCTGGCCTGCGCCGGGGTTCTGGCGGTGCTGATGCCTGCGCCCCCCGCCCGGACAAGGGCACCGGCCAAGGGGATGCTTGCGGAACATCTGGCGATCTATGCCTCGCCCTTCGTTGCGGCTCCGGCAACCGGGTTTGTCTGCTATACCATCACTTACGTCGCGGTTCTGACACTGCTGCCCGGCTTGGCCAGCCCCGGTTGGGGCGGGTTTATCGGCGTGGCGATGCCGCTGGTTTCCATTGGCGTGTCGCTGACGCTGGGGGTGTGGCTGCTGGGGCGGATGCCTGCGTTCCGGCTGGTGCAGGCAGGCTTTGCTGTGGCGGCACTGGCTGCGTTTGGGTTGTGGGCCACCTGGGGGCAGGGGGGGGCCGAGGCGGGGTTTGCGCTGGCGATGGGGGCGGCCCTTGGCATCGTGCAGGGTGCCAGTTTCGCCTCGATCCCGCAGTTGAACCCGATGCCCGAGGATCGTGCCCGCGCTGCCGGGGCGATTGCGCAACTGGGCAATCTGGGCACGACCACAGGCACGCCACTGCTGGCCTGGCTGGTGTCACAGGCCGGGGCATCCGGCCTTGCGCTGTTCGTTCTGGTGTTTTCGGGGCTCGGGATCGCAATTCATGCGGTGCAGGCCCGGCGGCGCCTTACCGCGTGACGGGGCCGCCCGCCGCGCACCAGTCACCAAAGCCGCCAATGTTGTGCGCCTCATACCCCAGACCGCGCAGAACCTCGACCGCACGGCCCGCTCGCCCGCCCATGGCGCAGAACACCGCCACCGGCTTTGCCGGATCAAGGCGCGCATCGTGATCGGGGGCTTTCGGATCGGCTTTCAGCGGTACCAGAGCCAGCGGAATATGCACCGCCCCGGCCGCCGTGCCAGAGGCGCTTACCTCGGCCGCCTCACGGCAGTCGAGCAGGGTAAGCTCTCCTGCCGCCGCCTTGGCGATGGCATCGGCACAGGTCAGCGGCGCAGTCTTGTTGCCGAACAGGTTGAACATGGTCTGATCCTTCGGATTGGGTTGGCAGGAATATATTCAAGCAATTGAATTCGTAAAGGCCGCCTGCCGAAAATCTGCACATCCAGACATTTGTTCACTATTGGTTCACATTTTATGGTTGGAGACTCGGGCAATCCGCCCTACATCTGGCCTTCGTGTCGGGGGTGACCATGGAACAGAAGTTCATCGAGGTGCGCGGCGCGCGCGAGCATAATCTGAAGAACGTCGATGTGGACATTCCGCGCGACAAGCTGACGGTGATTACCGGGCTTTCCGGCTCTGGCAAGTCATCTCTGGCATTCGATACGATCTATGCCGAAGGGCAACGGCGTTACGTCGAAAGCCTGTCGGCCTATGCGCGCCAGTTCCTTGATATGGCGGGCAAGCCGGATGTGGACCATATTTCCGGCCTGTCCCCGGCGATTTCGATCGAGCAGAAGACGACATCGAAAAACCCCCGCTCCACCGTCGGCACGGTAACCGAGATTTACGACTACCTGCGTCTGCTGTTTGCCCGCGTCGGCACGCCCTATTCCCCCGCCACCGGCCTGCCGATCACCGCGATGCAGGTGCAGGATATGGTGGATGCCGTGATGGCAATGGAAGAGGGCACGCGCGCCTACTTGCTGGCGCCCATCGTGCGTGACCGCAAAGGGGAATATAAGAAGGAATTTCTGGAGCTTAGGAAGCAGGGCTTTCAGCGCGTCAAGGTCAACGGCACCTTTCACGATCTGGAAGACCCGCCGACGCTGGACAAGAAGTTCCGCCACAACATCGACGTGGTGGTTGACCGCATCGTGGTGCGCGAGGGGCTGGAGACGCGGCTGGCCGACAGTTTCCGCACCGCGCTGAACCTGGCCGATGGCATCGCCATCATCGAAACCGCCCCGAATGAAGGGGAAGGCGAGCGGATCACCTATTCCGAAAACTTCGCCTGCCCGGTGTCGGGTTTCACCATCCCCGAAATTGAGCCGCGCCTGTTCTCCTTCAACGCCCCCTTCGGCGCCTGCCCGGCCTGCGATGGGCTGGGGGTGGAGCTGTTCTTTGACGAGCGCCTTGTGGTGCCCGACCAGAACCTGTCGATTGCCCAAGGGGCCATTGCGCCATGGGCGAAATCGAAATCGCCCTATTTCACGCAAACGATTGAGGCGCTGTCGAAGCACTACGGCTTTGACCGCAAGGCCAAGTGGAAAGACCTGCCCGAGGCGGTGAAATCCCTGTTCCTCTATGGCTCGAACGGCGAGGAGATCGAGTTCCGCTATGACGAGGGCGGGCGGATCTATCAGGTCAGCCGCGTGTTCGAGGGGGTGATCCCCAACATGGAGCGGCGGTATCGCGAGACGGATTCGGCCTGGTCGCGCGAGGAGATGGAGCGCTATCAGAACAATCGCGCCTGCCACACCTGCAACGGATACCGGCTGAAGCCCGAGGCGCTGGCGGTGAAGATCGCCGGTCTGCATGTGGGGCAGGTGGTGCAGATGTCGATCCGCGAAAGCCATGACTGGATCGGCAAGGTGCCCGAGGCGCTGACCGCGCAAAAGAATGAAATCGCCCGCGCGATCCTGAAGGAAATCCGCGAACGGCTGGGGTTCCTTGTGAATGTCGGCCTTGATTACCTGACGATGAGCCGCAATGCGGGCACGCTTTCGGGCGGAGAAAGCCAGCGGATCAGGCTGGCGTCGCAGATTGGTTCCGGCCTGACTGGTGTGCTCTATGTGCTGGACGAACCCAGCATCGGCCTGCATCAGCGCGACAATGACCGCCTGCTGACCACGCTGAAAAACCTGCGCGATCAGGGGAATACGGTTCTTGTCGTCGAACATGACGAGGATGCGATCCGCGAGGCGGATTATGTGCTGGATATCGGCCCCGGCGCGGGCGTGCATGGCGGCCAGATCATCGCGCGTGGCACCCCGGCCGAGATTGCCGCCGATCCGGCCAGCATCACCGGGCAATATCTGTCGGGCAGCCGCGAGATTGCCGTGCCGAAGGAGCGGCGGGCTGGCAGCGGCAAGAAGCTGACGGTGGTGAAGGCCACCGGCAACAACCTGAAATCCGTCACCGCCGATTTCCCGCTTGGCAAGTTCGTCTGCGTCACCGGCGTTTCGGGCGGCGGCAAATCGACCCTGACGATTGAAACCCTGTTCAAGACCGCCGCGACCCGCCTCAACGGTGCGCATGAAACGCCAGCGCCCTGCGAGACGATCAAGGGTTTTGAACACCTCGACAAGGTGATCGACATTGACCAGCGACCCATCGGACGCACCCCGCGCAGCAACCCCGCCACCTATACCGGCGCCTTTGGCCCGATCCGCGACTGGTTCGCCGGTCTGCCGGAATCGAAGGCGCGGGGCTATCAGCCGGGGCGCTTCAGCTTCAACGTCAAGGGCGGGCGCTGCGAGGCGTGCCAGGGCGATGGCGTCATCAAGATCGAGATGCACTTTCTGCCCGATGTCTATGTGACCTGCGAGACCTGCAAGGGCCACCGTTACAACCGCGAAACGCTGGAAATCAAGTTCAAGAACAAAAGCATAGCGGATGTTCTTGATATGACTTGCGAAGATGCGCGCGAGTTTTTTCAGGCGGTTCCGGCGATCCGCGAAAAGATGGATGCCTTGTGTGAGGTGGGCCTTGGTTACATCAAGGTCGGCCAGCAGGCGACCACCCTGTCGGGCGGTGAGGCGCAGCGGGTGAAGCTGTCGAAGGAACTCAGTCGCCGGGCGACCGGGCGCACGCTCTATATTCTCGACGAGCCCACAACGGGCCTGCATTTCGAGGATGTGCGCAAGCTCTTGGAGGTGTTGCACGCGCTGGTCGATCAGGGCAACACCGTCGTGGTGATCGAACATAACCTCGATGTGATCAAGACCGCCGACTGGATCATCGACATCGGCCCCGAGGGCGGCGATGGCGGCGGCGAGATCGTGGCGACTGGTACGCCTGAACAAGTGGCCAAGGCCGAGCGCAGCCATACAGGGCGCTATCTGAAAGACATGCTGAAGCCGCGGCGCGTTGCGGCGGAGTGAAGGCCGGGGGCCAGCCCCGAGTCCTGGCCCGGCCACGGGCCGGGCGTTCTTCGCTGAAATCGTCCACTCGACGATTTCTGATCGCTCATCACCCCCGGGATATTTGTGCCAAGATGAAGCAGGCTGATGGGCCGGTTGGGTCTTTTGCCTTTGGCCGCCATGGGGTAGGGCTGGCATATGACCTTGCTGGCCGTTCATAACCTGTCCGTCGCGCGCGGCACCATTCCGGTGCTGGAGGGTGTCAGCCTGTCGCTGGCGGCCGGACAGGCGATGGTGCTGCGGGGGCCGAACGGCATCGGCAAGACCACACTTTTGCGCTGCATCGCGGGCCTGCAACCGGCGCTGGAGGGTGCGATCGAGGCTGTCCCCGATGCCATCGCCTATGCCGCCCATGCCGATGGTATCAAGGCCACGCTGACGGTGGCCGAGAATCTGGAATTCTGGGCGGCGATCTTTGGCACCAGGGGCATTGATCATGCGCTTGATGCGATGAACCTGCGCCACCTTGCCACCCGGAGGGGGGCGAACCTGTCGGCGGGGCAAAAGCGGCGGCTGGGTCTGGCGCGAATGCTGGTGACGGGCCGCCCGGTCTGGGCGATGGATGAGCCGACGGTCTCGCTGGATGCGGCTTCGGTCGGACTGTTCGCGGCGGTGGTTTCTGCGCATCTGGGGCAGGGCGGTGTGGCGCTGATTGCCACCCATATCGACCTTGAGCTGGAGGCGCAGGCGCTGGACCTGACGCCCCATCGCGCAAAGCCGCCGCAGGATGGCGGACGCAAGGGTGCCTTTGACGAGGCTTTCGTATGATCGCCCTCCTCCTGCGCGACATAAGGCTTGCGGTCAGGGCGGGCGGTGGCTTTGGCCTTGGGCTGGCGTTTTTCCTGCTGGTGACGGTGATGGTGCCTTTCGGCGTCGGGCCTGAACCGGCGACCTTGGCGAAAATTGCGCCCGGTATCCTGTGGGTCGGCGCGCTCTTGTCGTGCCTGCTGTCGCTGGACCGCATCTTCGCGCTGGATTTCGAGGATGGCTCGCTGGACCTGCTGGCGACCGCGCCCATCCCGCTGGAGGGCGTGGTGGCGGTCAAGGCGCTGGCGCATTGGCTGGTGACGGGGCTGCCGCTGGTGCTGGTGTCGCCCGTGCTGGGGGTGTTGATGAACCTGCCCGGCCCCGGCTATGGCTGGCTGGTCGCCTCGCTGGGGATCGGCACGCCCGCGTTGTCGGTGATCGGCGCCTTTGGCGCGGCGCTGACCGTGGGGCTGAAACGGGGCGGGCTGCTGCTGAGCCTGCTGGTCTTGCCGATGTATGTGCCGACCCTGATCTTTGGTGCCGAAGTGGTGAAGCGCGGGGCCATGGGGCTTGCAACCGGCACACCTTTGGCGCTTCTTGCCGGAATCACGGCGGGGGCGGTGGCGCTGCTGCCGTTCGCGGCGGCTGCGGCAATCCGCGTCAACCTGCGCTAGAGGCTTCGTGCTAGGATAGGCCATGTCGATCTGGGAATATGCCAACCCCAAGAAGTTCATGCAGACCACCGATGTGGTGCTGCCTTGGGTCGCTGCCTTGGCCGTGGCCTGCCTTGTCACGGGCCTTGTCTGGGGGTTCTTTTTCACGCCCGATGCCGACCGCTTCGGCTCGACCGTCAAGATCATCTACCTGCATGTTCCTGCGGCGATGATGGCCACCTCGGCCTGGGCGATGATGCTGGTCACTTCGCTGATCTGGCTGATCCGACGGCACCATGTGTCGGCGCTGTCGGCCAAGGCGGCGGCCCCTGTGGGTCTGTGCTTTACCATCATCGGGCTGGTGACGGGGGCGATCTGGGGCCAGCCGATGTGGGGCACCTGGTGGGCCTGGGATCCGCGGCTGACCGCGTTTCTGATCCTGGCGCTGTTCTATCTGGGCTATATCGCGCTGTGGTCGGCGGTGGATGACCCGGATACCGCGGCCGATCTGACCAGCGTTCTGTGCATCGTGGGGTCGGTTTTCGCCTTTCTGTCGCGCTATGCCGTGCTGTTCTGGAACCAGGGCCTGCATCAGGGGGCGAGCCTGTCGCTGGACAAGAAAGAGAACGTGTCGGACGTATATTGGATCCCGCTGGTTATCTGCATCGCGGGGTTCATCCTGCTGTTCGTCACGCTGGTTTTCCTGCGCACGCGCACCGAAATTCGTGCCCGCCGTCTGGCGGCGCTGCTGGCGCGGGAGAGGCTGGCATGATGCCCGATCTGGGGAAATATGCGGGCGCGGTGCTGTGGTCCTATGCGGCGACCATCGCGGTGATCGTGGCGCTGGTCGCGGTCAGCCTGTGGCGCGGGGCGCAGGTGAAACGCGCGCTGCGCGAGGTTGAGGAGCGGCAGGGACGCGATGGGTAAGTGGCTTTTGGCGATACCGCCGGTGCTGTTCCTGGCATTGGCGGCAATGTTCTGGGCCGGGATGCAGCGAGAGAACGCGGGGCAATTGCCCTCGGTCTTTGTCGGCCAGCCCGCGCCGCCCTTGGGCGCGGAAACGCTGCCCGGCATTCCCGGCGTGACCAATGCAGAGCTGACTCAAGGCAAGCTGACCGTCGTGAACTTCTGGGCAAGCTGGTGCCCGCCCTGCCGCGCCGAACACCCCACCCTGATCGCCCTGCGCGATGAGGGCGTGCGGGTGGTGGGGGTCAACATGCTGGACCGCGCCGATGATGCGACGGGGTTCCTGAACGAGCATGGCAACCCCTTCGCCGCGGTGGTCTTCGACCCGCGCGGCAAGACCCGGCTGGACTGGGGCGTGACCGCGCCGCCCGAAACCTTCATCCTGCGGCCCGATGGCACGGTGGCCTATCGCTTCATCGGCCCGATGGTGGGTGACGATTATCAGCAACGCTTCCGGCCGGAACTGGAAAAGGCGCGGGCAGGCGGGTAACGCAGGCCACTTTCGCCTTAGTGGCGGCGGCGCGGCGGCATCTGTAGTGGGTGTCTCGCTCAGGCCATCGCGGCCAGCACCGGGAACAGCATAAGCAGCACCAACAGCTCTCCCCATGGCAGGGTCAGCGGCAGCGAGAGGCGCGGTGGTGGCTGATCGAATTCGGCCTGCGACAGCAGGGGCGGGAAGCGGTTGGACATCGAGTTCTCCGGCAGGGGTGATCCGGTTGGGTTGTCCCTTTGTTCTGCCAGTGATTCTTCAACAGGCCCTTAATTTACTGAGGGTTCTTCCAAAGTCTCGATTTCCTGCGCCACCAGCTTTTGCAGCCGCCACAGGCTGCGGTCATGGATGCCATGGGCCTCCAGCGCCGCCACCGTATGCAGCACATATTCCGAGTTCGGCCCGACATGGCCACAGGCCCGGGCGATCAGCGCCGCCGTCTGCGCTTGGGTCAGGCCGCGGCGCAGGTGCAGGGCCAGTGGCGGGGCGTAAAAGGTCAGGGCGGTCAGGGGGCCTTCGTCCGTTTCCACCCCCAGCCAGCGACGCGAGGGCAGCAGCTCCAGATAGGGCGTTTCGCGGGT
>APMI01006053.1_pt1 | contig 15240 bp, 6 predicted proteins | sample 667938 | NCBI WGS metagenome assembly APMI01 (sample SAMN01084076, study PRJNA167559) | wastewater metagenome | biome: Wastewater | place: Denmark: Ejby Moelle, Odense | collected 2011-11-28 | reverse complement strand
AACGAAGTCACTCAATATTTGCTAGATGGCTAGAAAAAAGCAATGAGTACCATCAAGAGTCCTTATGTGGTCAAAACCCATGACATTATTCAGCAAGCGGACTACTGTTACATCGTGATGGAATTGTGTTCTAACGGAACCCTCAAGGATCACATCCAGGCAAAAGGTAGACCTTGTATAACATAGGCAAACTAAGCGCTCAATAAGCAACCTAGATGTTCCGAAATATAGTTATTGGTTATATTGCCATCGTCGATGCGCTTTTCATACACAGGGATTTAAAAACTGCCAATATTTTACTAAGAGCTAATGGAGAGCCAGCAATCATAGATTTCGGTTACTGCGAGATGATCATGGGGAAGAGACCCATGATCGCCTATAATGTTGGCTCGCCTTCGTATATGTCACCTGAAGCTCATTCTAAAAGTCGATATAGCTAGAAAAGTGATATTTGGTCTCTAGGAATTATACTTTACGAGATGCTGACAGGCAAGACTATCGATAATGGTACTAATATTAAATAATTCTTCAAAATTATTGAAGCTGAGGGGAGAGTCAGATATGCTACTTAGGGCATGAGCCCAGTTTGCACTGAACTTCTAGGGGCTGCACTGCAAGTTGACCCTGAGAAAAGAGCTACTTGCCATAAATTAAAATATATAATCGATAAATCAATGATTCCACAAATGCAAGCCCAGCTCAAAAAAACGCAATCTTCTACATAAAGTTCTAGACCTTCATCAGGCCAATAATTAAAGTTCGTGCCACCTGCACACTTTAATTATGGACCTCCAACCAAATCAACAAACAATATCGATAAGAAATAGAAAATCTCAGAGCATTTGAAATTCCTACGAGGCTCAGATCAGTTCTTCAGAGATGGTGATAAAATTCAGTCTGTAAGTACTCCACCTGTTAGCTCTAATATTTCTTATAGTTCAGTTCAAGAGCGAAATCAGCATTCAGTTATGTTTATGGGTCATCCTGGCCAGAGTATGAATCCTCGTGCTCATCATCCAGCAATTTTACGTAAAAGTTTATAGAAAAATCAAGTAATTCCTGATCAACAACGTATAATGAAGAAAATAATGTCAGTCAAAGATGTAATATAGAACAAGCCTAGCTTCAAGAAAGTTCCTGCCTTGCATAAAGCCAACAGTCTGCAGCCTACTCATACAGCGACACATATTCCTTCATTCCTATCAAGAGATCATGTTGTCAGTATGAGAATTATATGATTGATTGTTTTAAACGTTATTATTTATACTTAATTATTCTGTTTCATACAATTTTATATCATATATTTTTAGTAAATATTAGCAAATGTAGGATAATGAATAAATCAAACTTTTTGCTTGTTTACATAGTTGATGATAATCTTGTCTTTCTCTTGACACTCTCGTTGTAATGATTCAAGTTTGGTTTTCAATGTATCAGTCTATCTTTCAAGTTTGGTTTTAGTAAATGTGAGCTCACTAATTTTGTTATCGAAGGAAATTCTTTAAGAATTAACCAAAGACTAAAGTTTTGCGTGGTCCATGTTGAGTAATAAGATCGATTCTGCATATTTTTGAAGTCTCTCCTAAAGTTATTAAACTTATTTTTATTTAGTTTCCAATTCGGTTTGCAAATTTCTAGTTTACTTTTTCAAATCATTGTTTTTGAGAATTGCATTTTGTACTTCCGTGTATCTTTGGTACCCTGATGGACTGAATACAGTACCTTCTGTGCACTTTTTATTAAGTAAGGCATTCTCAAGTGTTAAATTCTCCACAGTTTCTGTTAGAGTTTTAATTGTTTGATTCAATTTATCAATTTGATTTTCTTTTACGAAAAGTCTGACATAATAATCGTTATTCTTTTCAGATACTTCAGTTGGAAGCGAACAGCTTCTCATTAAGGTAGTCTTTGAAGCAGTCATGCATTGAGCAGTAAGTTAATCAATAGTCTTTTTCATCATATTATTCTACTCAGAGAGAACCATTGTTTTAGTTTCAAGCTCTTGATCTTTTTTCTCGAAAGCGATCTTCCAGTTTTAAACTTCATTACAAATTTGATTCAATTTTTGGTCGGATACCTCTGCACATTTATCATGAGTTTCAGCAAGTCTTTTGTTTTCAGTTTCAAGTTCAAATAAAGCACGTCTTAAATACTAAATTTAATTATCTCTCAATGAACATTAGTTTCTCCATGTTCCGATCTCTCCCTTCAACTGGACGATTTATGCTTGAAGTGTAGTTTGAGTGGCCTATAAAGTAGTATAATTTTTTTGCCATTTTTATGAATTTTCTCTTTGTTGTTTTGCTTCAATTTGTAAAGAAGCGTTCTAATTTTTGAGGGTATAGAACTCTGAAATTTGTTGATTAGATTTATTTTGTACATCCCTCATTTTAGTGATGACATCATTAAGTTCAGTTCTAATCCTCTTATTTTCAACATCCAGATTATTCTTCTACACGTTAAGAACCTTAACCTGATTCTCCAATTTATTCTTGGCCTGAGTGGCAGCCCAAGTCTCTTTCCTCTAATTTTCACAGGCTTCCGATAATCTTCTGATCTCGCTTTAAAACACTTCAAAATTAATCTTCTAAACAGTCAACTCACTCGCACCAGAAGTATCCTTTTGAGAGGTCAAGCTAACAGTAACTCTCTCTGAGCTTTTTGTTTTTGTGGTACCTGTGAATTGTCCTGAAGGAGTTGAGGGAAGTATATTTTCTTTGTCAACGGATCGAAGCATATTTTTAGAATTATATTAATTCTGCATATGTATAGAACATTAAAAATTGGACTTGTTCTATCCAGTAACTTATATTTGGAAATATTACCCACATAAACGAGGACCAATTACAGCTTTACATAAATTATTCAATAAAATCCAATAAACTTGCCAATTTATTTAAACTACTCTTGGAAAATGTTAAAATGTATATTACTATTACATATAAAAATTAAATGTTGATATTAAAGTTATACTTTCAAATAAATAGACAATAATTAATTCTAACACGCGTGTTTATTGTTAAAAATTATTAATAAATTTGAAATAATCTGGCATAAATTGTTAATATGGACTGATTATATATATTTTAAGTATTTGATGATGTTAATGAATGCGTAATATATAATATTCTTAATTTACCACATTCTGATTACATAAATAAATACATAACATAATAAGATAGATAGCACAACCTCTCTCTCTCTAAAAACAACAAAAAACAGATATACAAGCATATAGTAATAATGAGCATATAATTGACAAACACCTTCACAAAATCCTACGAATAATCAGTCACCCAGTTGAAATCCCTAAAATACATAAATCAAAGATTACAAGATAAAACAAATACATTCACATTGCAGCAATAACAAATTAATTTTTAAACAGCCAGAGCTAAAGTACAGAATTGGGTTATCAATATGGAGAAAAATTATATTGATCCACAAACTGCACGGCGGGTTGAGATTATCAAACAGCAACTTTAGGCTTAAATTAAGAGAAATAGGATGTTAATATAAACTAGTACAAATAATAGTAGTAAGGGTAATAAATAAGTGGGCAAAAGTATACATGAATAAATAACCCAAAGCTAAGATTAATAAGGATTCAAACAATTAATGTTTGATCATGAAACATAATCCCGTTTAAACCGGCAGAGATCAAAATAATTATCATAAGCGCATCAAAAATTACTAAACATAAACAGCATAGCTCAACAGACAAGCAATTTAACACTGGAGCAAGGTCAAAATATAGATATTATTGATGAACATATTAAAATTACGCATGATAATACAAAAGCGACCAATGATTAATTAGTGCAAGCTGAGAAATAACAGAAAAAAGCACAGAAAAAATATATGTGCTTGGCAGGAGGGATTGGCGTTGCTGTTGTTTTAATAGTGTTGATTGTTTTATTACTTCTATGATATTTGTTAATAATGATATTTTTATTTAATTATGGATTAATATGGAGATTATCATCATAAACTGCAAGTCACACAGTATCCCATCATCTGACATTATTCCTTCTTGCACTATTATGGCTTACCGCCACAGCATGCACAATCAACTGCAGTGTATTAATCATCGTCGTCACTGTTGACTTAATCAGCTAATTTTTACTCTTACTCGTCGATTTTGTCAGTAATTATGGCTCCTTTCTATTCTTTTTGCGCAGTTTTCTCTTTCTCTTTTTGGGTTTATTTAGTGAGTGCTTATAATCTTTATTTTTATTCAAGAATGAGTCTATCATTGTTAAGTTTTATTTCTTATTCATCATACTTATCGAAGATTTATTTTTCAAACTCAAGATAGGACTATTTTGAAGGCACTTTGTCGATTTATCCATTATCTTTTAGGCAAGACTTTAAGTAATCGTTATAAATTATCACATAGAATTTCTCACCTTTTTATTCTTGCAATTCAGTTCTTATTTTTTCTGTTAATGTTTTGTACTCTTAAAGTTTCTTTAATCTTTCTTATTATTTACCAGCAATAAATTTCTGATAGTTCTTCTTACTAATCTGCACACCATCTTTGTAAGTCTTATTCAAATACTAGACACAATAGTTCTAATTGAAAGAAATATCTTAAGAATTCTGGATATGATTAACAAAATCCTGACTTTTATTTCTAAATTAAAAATACGCTGGATATTTATTCATATCAATAAATTAATCTTTATTATATTTGGCATAATCTTTCAAATATTTCAAGTAATCTCTCCATCCTTTTATCTCAATAGGTACAATATTCCATCTGTTGTTGATTAAAGCTTAGATATATGAGAATATGAAGTTGTCTAAGAAATATTTATCTTGGATCAGGGATTTTTAGTCATTTTGGAGGGGTACAGGTAGGGGTACGTGATTTTTCCATAATCTGAATGCTAATAAGGTTGGTTGGAGATTTTGGGTTTACATGTAAGTGTTGTATGTTTTGAAATTTTACATCCATTCGTTCAAGTAAGCTTATACTTTTGGCGAAAGTGCGACAATATGTAAATTTTCCCACACATAATTTATATACTCTGGCGATGTAAATAAATTCTGTTCTTAAGCTTTATCACCATATTTTTCTTCCAAAAAATTCTAAAAAATTCTGGAATAATAATATTTATTAACATCAGCAGCATTTCTTCTTTTTTTATTAAATTAATTAATATTAAATTATGCTTTTTGTTATCGTAATTAATCACAGTACTGTGTGAAATTTTATTGTTATTGTGCGATGAATTGTTATAAGGCTTGAGGATTGTTATCGGATACTTGGTTATAGTAATAGGATTGAAGGGTTTATTATTATGAAGGTTACAGTAATTGGGAGCGAGTTGTGGTGAAAAATTTTTATGTGAAGGATTGGATTGAAGGTTGCAGTTATGCGCATGGAGATGCTGAGAATTGAGCAGGTCTTTTATAGTACAGTTATTTCAGAACGTAGAATTCAGCTAGTGCTTGCTGAGACTCAAAGTTCTTAATGAAATCACAACCACAGAATATTTGGAATGCACAATATTCATGATTCTGATTAAATTTCCCGAACGTTCTCTTAAATTTGCTGTCCACAATCTCATACAGTTTGATCAGATAACAGAAATTTCTATACACAGCAGACTAATCAAATTTAGTATGATTATGTGTTCTCTTTTTACCTTGCTCATCAAGATAGACATGGGACTTACCAAAACATTAATGGCATCGAATTGAGGGTAGAGTACAGCCTTGATGAGTACAAACCCAAAGCTCAGAGAGATGCTCGACTGTGCAATTTTTAGGGCAGAACTATGTTTGCATTTTTTATGATTATAAAATATGATATTGGGATTATTTAAAATATCTTCAAATGACTCTGCTGTTAAAATGTGTACTAAAGACTAGGAGTGAAAATTATGAATACAGATATTAAAAATACAGTATTGAAGTAGATATTGTTTATTTTCGAGCTATTGATAACTTTGAAGATGTTTATGAATAAAATAGTAAAAATGGATTAAATAATTATCATTAAATAATATAAATATAATTTACCACTCACTAAAGATCAAGATATGGGCAGAGTTAGAACAAAAACCGTGAAGAGAGCAGCAAAGGTCCTCCTTGAAAGACATTACCAAAAGCTTACATCTGACTTCCACATGAACAAAAGAATTCTTTCAGAAGTCGCTAAAGTCCCAACCAAGAGACTACGAAATAAAATTGCAGGATTTGCTACCCATCTCGTTAAGAGAATTCAAAAAGGTCCAGTTAAAGGTATCTCACTTAAGGTACAAGAGGAAGAAAGAGAAAGAAGATTGGATTGGGTTCCCAAGGAATCTTAAATTAAACTTGATAAAGTAGTTATCGATGCTGAAACTCAAAATATGCTTAAAGCACGATTTGGAGATCAAGTTGCTACTAAACTTGCCGCCAATCTTGAAGTCAAGGCTGCTGAGAAAAAAGATAGCAGAAATCCCAGAAGAAAAGGTGGAGATAGAAAAGACAGAGCTCCCAGACAACAGAAATAGAAAGTTGAGGGACAAGAAGGTGCTCAACAAGAAGGTCAATAATCAAAACCAAGAGATCAAAGACCTCCAAGAGAGCACAGAGAACAGAGAGAGCCAAGAGAACAAAGAGAGCAAAGAGATACCAAGCAGCAACAGCCCACCGAGAATAAGGATGCTGCTAAGAGAGACGGCAGAAAGAGAGGAAATAGAGATGGTCAATAATGATATATGTATACTTGTTGATAGCATATTCTAATACTTTGAATGAATTCTCATATATGGTAACTTAATAATAAAAATGTACTCATAATAGCAGCTCCCTCCCCCAATAAATCCCGACATAGCCCTTGAACGCGCATCCGACCCCTAATCTTTACCTCTACCATTACCTCCAGTATTATCTTTGCCAGCTCCACCACCCTTAGACAACAACACTTACTAATTCGCCCGCAAGATGAAACATCTGATGGCCCTAGACGATGACCAATACAGTATTTATATCACATAATAATAATATAGAGAGTACTACTTAAGAAGTATAGAAGAAGTTAAACCATGTACTTAAGAAAGCTTAATTAAATTCACAATAAATGATATCAAGTAACATTTAGATTTATGTGTGTAGCCGGTTAAGCGATTTATGTTGATCCAGAGAATTATTAGGAATGCACACGTTGTCATCGGCAGATTTTGAAGACGGAGATGAATACGCATTTATCATGCCATGCTGCTATTATTCTTGATAATTTGTTACTAGGGGATAAATTCTGTGCCCAAAGCAAAAAATAACTAATATAACGCATGAAAGTAACTCACGTAGTCAATGCTGCAAGATAATTGCCAAATTACCTCTAAGATCACAATGTAAAATATTTAAAACTCGATTTATACGACGATCTACAATAATAATTGTTATCTGAAATATAAAAAGCCTATAACTGGATTAGTAAATATTTAATAAATTATTTAGAAAAAGTACATTAGTAAGAAAATGGTATTGTATTTGTGCACTGTGCGGTTGGTAAGTCGAGATCTGTGTCTGTTATTTTGATATATTTGTTGAAATAAAAGGGTATGACTTTAAGGGAAGCGCTTGATTTTGTGAAGAAGAGGAGACCAGTTGCACAGCCCAATGTTAGTTATATGAAGCAACTTCTGGAATATGAATAAAAATTAAAACCAAATCAAGCACCCGAACCAGCTAAAGATAAGCCGATAATAGCATAAAATAAATAGAACCAATAATAGAAGAAAGTTTAACCTTTGGTAATCGACAAGACAACTAAATGATCATTGATTTTAACTTATTATTAACTCATTGATAGTCATGCAATAAAATGTAGAGAATAATGCTCAGTTATAACAATAATAATATTAAAAATACACGCAAAGAAACCTTGAAGATGGCATCAACATTATTACCAGAACATCGACTCACTGCTTAATAATTAGATCCAACGCATACTAAAACCATAGGCGCGTACGTGCTGAGTACAAAATATATGATAATGTATAGGCAAAACATTGGGAAAAGGCACATTCGGAAAAGTAAAAGCAGCTACTCATATACTCACAGGCGAGAAAGTGGCAGTGAAGATATTATAAAAAGATAAAATTGTAGATGTAGCCGACGTGGAGCGAGTATCACGTTAGATCCATATATTAAAACTGATACGCCATCCGAGTATAATCCAGCTTTACGAAATAATATAAACTCCTAAACAATTATTCCTGATCATGGAGTACATGTAAGGTGGTGAACTGTTCGACTATATTGTAAAATCGAAGAAGTAATCGTATAATAAATTCTAGGATTGCTGAAGCTGAGGCTTGTAAAATATTTCATCAGATTATCGGTGGGATCTAGTACTTGCATAAATTGAATATTGTGCATAGAGATCTTAAACCTGAGAATTTGTTGATTGATTATGATCAGACTATTAGAATTGTGGATTTTGGGCTGAGTAATACCTATAGAAAAGAGGAAAGGCTTAAGACTGCATGTGGGTCGCCATGCTATGCTGCGCCTTAGATGATTTAAGGGAAAAATAAGTATGAAGCTATTATGGTCGATATTTGGAGCTGTGGAGTTATACTATACGCTATGTTATGCGGATGTTTGCCTTTTTAGGATCCATAGACTTCCAAACTATATCAAAAAATATTGTCAGGCTAATACAAGATTCCAAAACACCTAAGCGAAGACGCAAAAGACCTACTTTCCAAGATTCTAAACACAAACCCAGAAAAACGATACCGAGTAGACGACATCCGCAAACATCGATGGTGGCAATTAGCAGCCACACAAAAAAGTTACTCGCATGGAATTATTGTCGGATATAACCGCATACCAGTTGATGAGACTGTGCTTGAGGCTGTGGTCTCGTTGGGGTTTGAGAAATAGTTTGCAAAGAAGTGCATATAAGCGAATAGGCATAATTAGGCGACTACCGCGTATTATCTTTTGCTTAAGAAGTATGTTAAAAATGGTGGGATTAGTAAAGCTTATCTTGGCAGTAAATTCTTTGATCCTAGTCTAATTGAGCCAGTCAAAAAGAAAAGTCTATCATGTAATAATACTTTTTATCTTAGATGTTCCTTTAAGTATTCAACAAAATTCATCATATGTTATGCCTGATTAAAAATCAACTCCAAATGAAAGAGTATCTCGAAGTCAGCCGCGAATAGCAAGACATGGGCCCGACAATAACAAAGTGGAGAAAGATGAGTTCGGGGATTATTTTAGATAGAAAAAATCATAGTCTTTGAATAAAAATTATCGTAATTTGATGACTCCTAGCCAAAGACTCGCGAACAATTCTATATAGTATAAGCAACCAAAATAGAAAAGCAAGATTATCAGTGAGTAGGCTGCTAGATAGACAAGCCAAAACAAAGTGAAAGACCCTAGATAAAGACGAACTTACTATATTGGTACTCGTGGTAACGACTAAATCAGTAGAAAATACAGATAAACCTACGGTGCATCATTAATAAGCCGTGAGAAATCAACATAAAAAAGCAGAAGAAGATCATTACGCCGCCCTTTCGATGACGATAGTTCCTAAAAACAAAATAGTAACACAATAGATTTATACAATACTTACAATAGTAGCAAAAATAAAGGTAAGCGAATTGGTGCTGATCGTGGATTTGAGCATCAGCTTGCTACTCTAGATGCCAATAAAGGTGGAGCTAAGCCTTATATTAATCGGAGATTTTTACATTATTGAAAAGCATGTAAGAAATATTTGAGATCCGAGATGGGTTTCTTTTGTATTTAACAAAAATATGATAATATTCATCATCATTTTTCATCAATATTTACACAATTACATTTTCTTACAGTATACAGATTTGTATATATATGGATAAATATATATTATGGTGCAGACATGAGAATATAAAAAAATCAAAATGCATCGGGGCTGATATTAAATTTAAAAGCATATTTGGTAATAAAAAACGCATCACTAAGCTTCATCTAATTGATACGTTATTTTTAATTCTTCATTTTTTATAACATTTTCTTTTGTTTGTCTTATATATTGTAGAAAGAAGTTATTGTTGAACGATTTAAGTGTTATTTATTTACGTTCATGTTGAAATTTATACCATGATGATGATGATTTGTGCCTAATGTTATTGCACGCTTATTTTTATTTGGGTTTTTTTGTTATTTTTTTGGTTTTGGCTATAATGGCATCGGTAATTTATCTATTTTTAAGTGTTTGGTGTGATTCTGAAATGGAAACATCTGCCGATTTCGATCCTTGTACGTGAAACTAGGCTTATCCTAGATCATAGACTTATCTTAATAAGCTTCCGTTTTTATCTTTTGCCGTCCATTATTAACTTAATTAAAGCACGGAGTCACTGCTTATTTAGACGAACATGCATTTTATTATTCAGTCTATTTGATTTGATCATTTTCGAGAAGTGGTCCTATTTCTGAGAGTCTGAAGTATTATTTAAGAGTCATGCCTCTGTAATCTTGGCTGGTACTCTTTGTACTCTTTTTCTTCGCTGATTTGCCAGTATTTGTGCTCGATGATTGTTCTTTATTTCTGGGTTATTGTAAATGTACTAAACTCGTATGCTCATCCAGCTGACGTTGGAAGTAACCTACAATTTTATTATACAATGTTATTTATCTGAATGCAGTGGATAATCAAACAAAAAATATGAACAAATATGGCTACAGTTGATGCAGTCAAGTAAATACAAATAAAAATAAAGCTTAATTCAGTGTAAGAAATAAACTCATACCTAATATTGTGTTAATGATAGTAAATCTACGTCTAACTCGAGTAACAACTTCAAATTTATGTGTATATTGTATTTATAATAAGGAAATTATTAATAAGTGTATAATGAAAGAGTGGAGGGTTTGTTCGGTATTCTGGTGAACCTGTGTTCATTAAGGAATTTGTAAGGGGGTGAGTATATGCAAATTTTTTTATTGTTGACCAAGAGTTAAAATTATGTATATTTTGTGTCATATACAGCTTAAATATATCAGTAGATCTATACTGGGATTTTATTACAATATAAACTTAGAGATATCGAAATTATTTAGTGTGAATTTGTGATTTATTAATATTATATAGATCATGTATATATTATATAATCACCGTGCCGAAACATGAGAAAAGTCTTATCATTATCAATAACTTTAATGCTGTTATTCATACTTATACTGAATACACAATCAACAGTTTCTTAATTAAAGCCATAATTAGCATAATAATCATAATCGCAACAATCTTCATAAATACTAGCATAATCATCATCATAGGCTATTTCTGTAATTCGCAATCTATAACAATGTGAGGACTACTAATCGCAGGTGACAAAAGCCTGCAAATTATCCATAAAAATATGTTCAATGAACACATATTTTACAGGCTGCTAAGTAATAAAATGTGAGAATAATCAATACGATAAAATAGGCACTCCATACTGCAAAATGGAATTAGATTCCAAAAATTAGTAATAATGCATGAGAAAATGTTGTAACATGGATGTGTTTTCTATTGGCAATGCTAAAAAATGTAGTATTGCTAATCAGAATTAGAGTATAACTGGAGTACTTGGGTGGATGCGATTTGCGGCAAAGATTATTTTTGGAGTTTTGACTGCCTTTTTGAGCGTTTCCTTTTTGTATGGGTTGGTGTTGAGGGGTAAACTTACGCGCATTATTAGATAAAAATATGATAAATTTTTTAATTAAAATGATACAAATTAGGCAAGAAATTCAATTTCAAGACAGAAAGATTAGTCCCATAAGTAAGCTATGCTTGAATAATGAATTTTTAGATGTCATTTTTATATTTTTATATCACTACTAAAAAACTTATAATTTTACCTTACACTCGTTAATAATTCTGCTCAACATAATAACTATTAAGTGAAATCAATTTGATTTTGACATAATTTAATAATAATAATGCTGAAATGCAATAATTATCTTACATGTTAAATAATTTTTACTTACATATAATCAAATATAATGAATTTAACTGTCAAGCTAATAAATTAAATATTTATACATACATAAAAAATAGAAAGAAATGTCGATGAACAGATCGATAGCAAAAACTCGAAACTAGCTATAGCGCATAACATTAAAAATAAATCAGCTGAAGACAAAATACACAGATAATAACTTGATCCCTTCATTGCACAATAATGAGTAATCGAGTCCTACGAATAAACATTAGAAACCGATAGCAAATTACAAATAGAAATAATTTAGTAATACTATGCATTCTAGATAAATTAACGCACCTTACCCGAAATACTCACAACAAATTGGGGTTGGAATAACTGGAAATTATACACAAACACAAAGTTTTAAAAGTGGGTCCATGGGATCATCACATGTAAATTCTAGCTCCGGTTCAGGTAACTACGGTCAATCAAATAATAATTATCAGTATGCTATAACTGAAGGGTCAATAAATGAATAAACCTACAGAAGGGAATTCAAAATATTTAGAAATTAAATTTATAATCATGTTTAGCAATGTCTGCTAGTTCAACAAAGTAAAGATACGCAGAAAGATAGAGAAAAATAACGAGAAAGATAACAGCAAATTATTATTTAGAAGGTATTGAGTTAAATCAATGGAAATAGTGGGTTTAGAAATCTAGGAGGAAAGGGTCGGAATAATACTGATGATAGAATTAAGAAAATTTAAGAATAAATTACAAATTGTTTGAGTAGTATTCAAAATGTCATGCTGCAAGTTAAGAAAAATTAAAAGTATCAAGGTGATAAAATATCGGCAATAGAGACTAAGCTGCATAAATAACTAAGCCCAGTGAAAGACTAATCATTTAGTTCATAATAATTATTATAAAGAATATTACCCCTTGAACGCGGAATACTTAATATACAAGCATAGCTCACTAAACAAAATAGTAAAATAACAAAAATAGTGGAATAAAATAACTCACATGAGTAATTTAATGTCAAATTAGAAAATGTATAGAAAAGAATATAACGCAAAATAATAGAGCTTAAAGATAAAATTGATGATCGTGACTAAATTAACAGCAAAATTAATGAAATTCAATAAAAAATAGCAAATAGCGATTAATAGAAAGCTAGACTTACAGAACAAATAAATTAAATTAATAGTAAAATAAATACAATGCGTGATGCAATTTAATAAAATAATAAAATAAACAAGAGCAAAGAAGTTGAAGTTGAATAATTTGATGAAGCAAGAGTGTGTGAAATTGTATAAAAATTAATAAAATAACTGACATAAGATAGAACAAATTTAATCGAATAACAACTGGAACGCAATTGTAAGGATATGGCGAGTATCGGATAAGAAATACTTAACATCCAATCCCGAGCAGAACAATTATTAACTTCACAATAAAATATAAATGCTGAACTGCAATCTTATAAACTTAATATCGATGAATCTTTGAAAAGTATTATAACCAATTTTGATAAACATCAAAAACAGTTAAAATAAGTAATAGGCGGTCAGTTATAACAAATAGATAAAAAGCAGGAGTAAGTAAACGATGTAAAAAGTAAATTTTAACAAATTATTGATTTGGCTATAGGACTATAATAGCAACAGAAAAAATATTTGAATTAACTTACTAAATAAGTTAAAGGATATCAGGAAGGAATTTAAAATAGAATTTATGGGAGAGTTGTTGAAGATGTACAATAACATATTAATCAAGCGATAAAATAAATAACTAAACAAATAAATATGCAAGATCAGAAAGATGATACAGTTAAAGTAGATTAAATTAGTAATAAAACTAGATAATAGTTAAATGCTGTTTTATTAAAAATAAGCGATCTCCAATCACAACTATAGTAGAAAATCCTTAATGCTCAACCAAATATTAAACAACTTGACCAATAAACTAAACCCTAACCCTAACCTATATCTCATTCACAAATATAGTAATAATGCCGTTCACTAATCCTTTAGAAACAGCACTAAACCGACCAAAAATTAACCGACAAAATATTGCAACTAGAATCGAGTCTAAAAGAGACAATATTTAACGAGATGTAAAAATTATAAAGTAAATTCATAATCAAATAAAAATAAAAAACATTTAAATAAAAAACACAATAACGAAGTAACACTGTCAGAATATAAACTATCGATACCATGGAATTGCAGGAGTCTGAGAGAATTAAGACTTCGCCTATATTGAGGGAGGATGATTAGGGACATTAATAAGCAGAGAAAGATAATAATAATAATAATGATAATAATAATAATGAGAGTAAGAAGAATGTTGAGACTGTTGTCGATTAGAAATTGAATCAGTTCTAAAGTGATATAAACTAGACTATCAAATTGCTGTATGAAGATATCTAAAATAAAGTAAATGAAATGCTAGGACATACAGGTATAATGTAATTCCGATCTGATTTCGAATAAGTTCGACAAAGAGTATCTAGTCTCCAACATCAATTAACTGAATTCGTTCAGAAAGCATAACAATAAAAACAGCATGCACTATCTTTGTTACACAGACAATAAGATACAGCATCCTAGACATCAACTCAGTATCATGATCAATAATTTGAATGTAAGAAATAAGGAAATCTAAACGCAGTTTCAAACACAACTGCCGTTAATACAGTATCAAATGTAACCACTAATAATGTTAATTCTAGCATTGGTGGATCAAATTAGTTGTAAAAATTGAAGCAACAGATTTATGAGTAATTCAACGACCAAATAAACAAATTGAGTAACTTAATGGAACGAGCTTTATAATAAATATAGATAAAAGTATAAAAATTAGATAGCAATTTCTCATATGTTTACGAAAGAATGTCAAATATTGAATATGATAATGCTAATTTTAAAGATAAGTTGACTTCACTTTTGGCTGAAAGAACATCTATGACTCCCAGTACCAGTCGAGTTATTAAACATGATTCTAGTCATAAGAAATAGGAAGAAGAACATAGTAGTGTCAGTGTGAGGGATAGTAGTAATATTTTGGATGTTTTAGGGCAGCTTGGCACTGGCAAACATTTTTTTGATAATTGAATTATTTATTTTACTATGTTATATTTGCTATTCATCAAAATGTTGAAAGTATACGCCAGATTCTATAAAGCAAATTAATTACAGTATTAATTATGATTAAATTCAATCATAATTAAGTTTCATCAAAATAATATTTTTAAGATTTATATCGGTAAATACTTTCGTAGATATTTAAGATATATTTCGATTTATTTTTCAAT